>Ga0182739_1001803_pt1 | contig 21250 bp, 17 predicted proteins | sample eDN5th30CBELigBY_FD_128873 | JGI IMG/M metagenome (GOLD analysis project Ga0182739, IMG submission 128873) | Enriched backyard soil microbial communities from Emeryville, California, USA - eDNA 5th pass 30_C BE-Lig BY (version 2) (version 2) | ecosystem: Environmental > Terrestrial > Soil >...
GATGATCGCGCGGCCGGCACGGGTACGCATGCGGAGGCGGAAGCCGTGGGTCTTGGCGCGCTTCCGGTTGTTGGGCTGGAACGTACGCTTGGACATGATCGGATCTCCTTGTACCCGGCTGCTGTGACCGGAACGAGAGGGGCAGGCCGTTCGGACTGAGACCAGTCCGCCCGGAAGTCAACTTGTCGATTGTAGGCGCTTCGCCCTGATCGGTCAAAGACGGCCTGGATTATCCACAGCGGACGCGCAACCGGTGGTAGCGACGCGCTGGACCGAACTACAGTGAGTCCCGCGTGTTTTTCGCGGTTCGCGCGCCGCCCGCCGGCTGGTACCCGGCCACCCCTGAGGAGGGATCCCCTGTGAGTGAAGCCGACGCGCCGAGCCTCTGGCCGGCGATCGTCGACCGCCTGCGGGAGGACGAGCGGGTCACGCCGCAGCTCATGGGGTTCCTCAATCTGGCGCTCCCGCGCGGCGTCATGGGCGGCACCATCTACCTGGAGGTGCCCAACGAGCTCACGCGCAGCATGATCGAGCAGCGCCTGCGACTCCCGCTGCTCGCCGCGATCAACGACACCGCGGACGGCGACATCGCGTCGTTCGCGATCGTCGTCAATCCCGCGATCGACACGGAACCCATCTCCGTCGTCGAGGAGGAGGACGGGCAGGACGAGGCGCCGTCGCCGAACCCTCGGCGCGGGGACACCCGGCTCAATCCGAAGTACAACTTCGACAACTTCGTCATCGGCGGCTCGAATCGATTCGCGCACGCCGCCGCGGTCGCGGTCGCCGAGGCCCCCGCGAAGGCGTACAACCCGCTGTTCATCTACGGCGACTCTGGGCTCGGCAAGACCCACCTGCTCCACGCGATCGGACACTACGCGGAGAACCTGTACCCGGGGATCCAGGTCAGATACGTCAACTCCGAGGACTTCACCAACGACTTCATCAATGCGATTCAGAACAACACCGTCGCGGCCTTCAACAAGCGCTATCGCGAGGTCGACATCCTGCTCATCGATGACATCCAGTTCCTCCAGGGCAAGGAGCAGACCCAGGAGGCGTTCTTCCACACCTTCAACACGCTCCATGACCACAACAAGCAGGTGGTCATCACGAGCGATGTGCAGCCGCGGTTCCTCACGGGCTTCGAGGACCGGATGCGCTCCCGATTCGAGTGGGGGCTCCTGACCGACGTGCAGGCGCCGGACCTCGAGACGCGCATCGCGATCCTCCGCAAGAAGGCGCAGAGCGAACGGCTCCAGGTCGACAACGAGATCCTCGAGTTCATGGCATCGAAGGTGTCGTCCAACATTCGCGAGCTCGAAGGCATCCTCATCCGCGTGACCGCGTTCGCCAATCTCAACCGCAGCGCGGTCGACATGGAGCTCGTGCAGACCGTCCTCAAGGACGTCATCTCGATGGGTGAGGACAGCATCATCTCGCCGGCCGAGATCATCAATCAGACGGCCGGGTACTTCAAGCTGCCGGTCGAGGACATCTATGGATCCTCGCGCGCCCACGCCGTCGCGATCGCGCGACAGATCGCGATGTATCTGTGCCGCGAGATGACGGACCTGTCGCTGCCCAAGATCGGGCAGCTCTTCGGCAACCGCGACCACACCACGGTCATGTACGCCAACAAGAAGATCACGACGCTCATGAAGGAGCGGCGCTCGATCTACAACCAGGTCACCGAGCTCACGACGCGCATTCGTCAGAGCCAGCGCTCCGTCTGAGCACCCGCACTCAGCGCCGAACCGGCAATTAGCACACCGGAACGCCTTCTGCACAGTGTTGATTCATCTGTGGATAACTGTGGAGGACGGCGGTCGAATTGTTGAGAGAACCGTGTAGAACCGGGGATCTCGTCGATCGCGCCTCGACGGCCGGGTTCGCATTCCACAGAATCTCCACACACTGTGGACAACTCACACGGTTGTAGTTTTCCGATCGGAGCACGCGAACGACAAGTTCTCCACAGATTCCACAGGGGCTATGAGTATTAACCATTCATTAACCAGTCCTGAATCCCCCAACAGGTGAGGCGAGACAGGCCCATGCGGCGTCTGAGCCCTATGGCAGTATGAGAGTCCGCAGCAGAAGGGGACCGACGTGAGGTTCGAGGTCAATCGCGACGTCTTCAGCGAGGCGGTATCGTTCGCCGTCAAGCTGCTCCCGCAGCGTACGACGCTGCCCATCTTGGGCGGCGTCCTGATCGAGGCGGACGGTTCGAGCGTCACACTTTCCGCATTCGACTACGAGTCCTCGGCGCGCACGACGATCGCGGCCGAGGTCACGACGCCCGGCCGCACCCTCGTGTCCGGCCGTCTGCTCGCCGACATCGCGAGCCGACTGCCTGCTGCGCCCGTCGAGTTCTCCGTCGAAGACGGTCGGGTGTCGATCCGCTGCGGTGCCGGACGCTTCACCTTGCTGCCCATGCCCGTCGAGGAGTATCCGGCCCTTCCGCAGATCGGGGCGGCCGGCGGTGTCGTCCCGGGCGACGTCTTCTCCGACGCGATCGCGCAGGTCGTCGTCGCCGCCTCGCGCGACGACGTCACCCCCGTCATCACGGGCGTCCAGCTCGAGGTTAGCGAGGACTCGCTCTCCCTCGTCGCGACCGACCGCTACCGGGTCGCCATCCGAGACATCCCCTGGGATGCCGCCGGCTCCGGTCTCACGGAAGCGACCGCGCTCGTGCCGGCCCGCGTCCTCTCGGAGATCGGCAAGACGTTCGCGCACGCCGCGACCGTGCGCATCTCGATCGCGGAAGGCGGCGACCGCGAGCTCATCGCGTTCTCCGCCGACGACAAGGCCGTCACGAGCCTCCTCATCAAGGGGAACTACCCGCCGGTCAAGCGACTCTTCCCGCAGGGCGTCGAGGACTACGCGGTGCTCTCAACCTCGGATCTGGTCGACGCGGTCCGCCGAGTCTCCCTCGTGCTCGAGCGCGAGGCGGCGCTGCGCTTCTCGTTCACACCTGACGGGCTCGTCCTCGAGGCGGCGGGCAGCGAGCAGGCACAGGCGTCCGAGACGATCGACGCGGTGCTGACGGGTGAGGAGACGGTCGTCTCGCTCAAGCCGCAGTTCCTCGTCGACGCGCTCGGCGCCGTTCACTCGGAGTTCGTGCGGCTCGGCTTCACGCGCACGGACAACCCCAACAAGCCCGGGCCCGTGCTCATCACCGCGCAGACGTCGGGCGACACGGGACCGAGCTCCTTCCGCTACCTCCTGCAGCCGAATCTCCTGCTGCGCTGACCTGCCGGTCCGCAGTGATCGTCGCGCACCTCGAGCTGAGGGACTACCGCAACTACCATTCGGCGTCGCTGCCGCTCGGTCCGGGCGTGACCGTCGTGATCGGCCCCAACGGTCAGGGCAAGACGAACCTCGTCGAGGCGATCGGGGTGCTCGCCGCCGGATCCAGCCATCGCGTGTCCGGCGATCAGGCGCTCGTGCGTGCTGGACAGGAGCGAGCGATCGTCCGGGCGCGGCTCACGCACGGCGAGCGGGTCGTGACGATCGAGGCCGAGCTCAACCGATCGGGCTCGAATCGCCTCCAGGTCAACGGGCAGGCCGTGCGCTCCCGCGACGCGCGACGCTATCTCGACTCCGTCCTGTTCGCCCCCGAGGACCTCGTCATCGTGCGCGGCGAGCCGAGCGGCCGGCGCCGATTCCTCGATGAGCTGCTCGCGATGCGCCAGCCCCGGATGACGGGGGTGCTCGGCGACTACGAGCGCGTCCTGCGGCAGCGCAACACACTCCTCAAGTCTGCGCGCGCGAGCCGTGTCGGGGAGGCGGCGCTGAGCACCCTCGATGTCTGGGATGAGCGGCTCGCGGCGCTCGGCGCCGACATCGTCGCCGCCCGCTCGGCGCTCGTCGAAGAGCTCGATCCCCACGTCACGCAGGCGTATCAGGCGATCGCGGGTGCGGCCCACGAAGTGCGACTGTCGATGGAGACGACGGCGGGGGCGACGAGCGAGGAATTCCTCCAGGAGTTGCGGACCCGGCGCAGCGACGAACTCGACCGGGCGATGACGCTCGTGGGGCCGCACCGCGACGACCTGCAGATCGAGCTCAATTCGATGCCGGCGCGCACGACCGCGAGCCACGGCGAATCCTGGTCGACGGCGCTCGCGCTCAAACTCGCATCCGCGCAGCTCCTGCGCGAGACCGGACCCGCGGGCGATCCGGTGCTCGTCCTCGACGACGTGTTCGCCGAGCTCGACGCGGGGCGGCGCGCGCGGCTCGTCGACGCGGTGCGCGGCTACGAGCAGGTGCTCGTGACCGCGGCGGTCGAGGAGGACCTTCCGGCCGGGCTGATCGGGACGACGGTCCGCATCCGCGCCGGGGCGATCCTCGGTGCCGAGGACGACGAGGCTGCGGCCGGCGGTGCCGAGGCGGCGACCGAGGACAACGCCGGTGGCTGAGCGACGCGGCGGCGAACACCTCAGCGTCTACCGGCGCTTCCAGCAGCGGTTCGGCGGTCGGCGTCAGCGCCGTGTCGCGATCGGCGATGGCTCGGGTGCAGCACCGTTCGAGCCCGGACGGGACCCCGGCTCGCTCGGCTCGGCGCTCGACGGGCTCCTGCGGGAGCGCGGCTGGGAGGGCGAGCTCGCGCGATCCGAGCTCTTCGTGGGATGGGCGGACGCGGTCGGGCCGGCCGTCGCGGATCACACCGCGCCGACGAGCCTTGACGACGGCGTCCTCGTCGTGCGCTGCGACTCGACGGCCTGGGCGACGCAGCTCGGACTCATGCGCCCACAGCTCCTGACCGCGCTGGCGAATCGCTTCCCGGACGCCGGCGTCGCCGGATTGCGCATTCTCGGGCCGGACGTACCCTCCTTCAAACGCGGCTTTCGATCGGTCCCAGGCCGCGGTCCACGCGATACCTACGGCTGAGCCACCATCTGCGGTATCCGGTTCGATTTTCGCGCCACAGCGGGGCGTACAAGGCCTTCATGTCAGTGCGCGCCCGTATAATCAGTGCATGACCAATGCCCAGCCGGAACCCGAAGCAACGGATACCACGGCAGGGCGGATCGCCGACTCGGGGCACGTGCCCGACGGCAGCTACGGGGCCGAGCAGATCCAGGTGCTCGAAGGACTCGAGGCGGTGCGCAAGCGCCCCGGCATGTACATCGGCTCGACCGGCCCCCGCGGGCTCCACCACCTCGTCTACGAAGTGGTCGACAACTCCGTCGACGAGGCGATGGCGGGACACGCGACCGACATCAAGGTCACGCTGCAGCGCGACGGCGGCGTCCGCGTCGAGGACGACGGCCGCGGCATCCCGGTCGCCGACCACCCGACGGAGAAGGTCAGCACCGTCCAGGTCGTCATGACGATCCTCCACGCCGGCGGCAAGTTCGGCGGCGGCGGGTACACCGTCTCCGGCGGGCTGCACGGCGTCGGCATCTCCGTCGTCAACGCGCTCTCGAGCCGAATCGAGACCGAGGTGCGGCGCGACGGCCACGTGTGGCGCATGACGTTCTCCAACGGCGTCCCGGATGCACCGCTCGTGCGCGGCGAGGCTGCCGATACGACCGGGACCATCCAGACCTTCTGGCCGAGCGCCGACATCTTCGAGACGACCGAGTTCGACTTCGAGACGCTGCGCTCCCGATTCCAGCAGATGGCGTTCCTCAACCGGGGCCTGCGCATCACCATCACCGACGCGCGCGGCGACGAGCCCATCGTGGAGAGCTATCGCTACGAGCGCGGACTCGTGGACTACGTCGAGTACCTCAACGGCCGCAAGAAGTCGGACGTCATTCACGAGGAGATCATCGCGTTCGAGTCGGAGGACACCGACCGCCGGATCTCCCTCGAGATGGCGATGCAGTGGACGACCGACTACAACGAGTCGGTCCACACCTATGCGAACACGATCAACACGCACGAGGGCGGCACGCACGAGGAGGGGTTCCGTGCCGCGCTGACCACCCTCGTCAACAAGTACGCGCGCGCGACGAACCTGCTGAAGGACCGCGACGAGAACCTGTCGGGTGACGATGTCCGGGAGGGCCTCACCGCGGTCATCTCCATCAAGCTCGCCGAGCCGCAGTTCGAGGGCCAGACGAAGACGAAGCTCGGCAACACCGAGGCGAAGTCCTTCGTGCAGCGCATCGTCGGCGACCAGCTCGGCGACTGGTTCGATCGCAACCCCAACCAGGCCAAGGACATCGTCCGCAAGTCGATCCAGGCCGCGACCGCCCGCATCGCCGCGCGCAAGGCGCGCGAGCAGACGCGCCGCAAGGGTCTGCTCGAAGGCGGCGGCATGCCGGGCAAGCTCAAGGACTGCTCGAGCCGGGTGCCAGCCGAGTCCGAGATCTTCCTCGTCGAGGGCGACTCCGCCGGCGGCTCCGCCGTGCAGGGGCGCAACCCCGAGACGCAGGCGATCCTGCCGCTGCGCGGCAAGATCCTCAACGTCGAGAAGGCGCGCCTCGACCGCGCGCTCGGCAACGCCGAGATCCAGGCGATGATCACCGCGTTCGGCACCGGCATCGGCGAGGACTTCGACGGGGCCAAGGCGAGGTACCACAAGATCGTGCTCATGGCCGACGCCGACGTCGACGGCCAGCACATCACGACGCTGCTGCTCACCCTGCTCTTCCGCTACATGCGTCCGCTCATCGAGATGGGCTACGTGTATCTCGCGCAGCCACCGCTCTACCGGATCAAGTGGACGAACGCAGAGCACGAGTTCGCGTACTCGGATCGAGAACGCGATGCGCTCATGGCCGAGGGCGAGAAAGCCGGTCGTCGCCTCCCGCGCGAGAACCAGAACCCGGTCCAGCGCTACAAGGGTCTCGGCGAGATGAACCACCAGGAGCTCTGGGACACCACCATGAACCCCGACACCCGGACGCTGCGCCAGGTGACCCTCGAGGACGCCGCGGTCGCGGATGCCGTCTTCGCGACCCTCATGGGCGACGACGTCGAAGCGCGTCGCACCTTCATCCAGCAGAACGCGAAGGACGTGCGGTTCCTTGACATCTGAGCACGCCGACGGCACCCTCACCGACCGGACGGAGCCGGTCGATCTCCAGCTGGAGATGCAGCGCTCCTACCTCGACTATGCGATGAGCGTGATCGTCGGGCGCGCGCTGCCCGACGTCCGCGACGGGCTCAAGCCCGTCCACCGCCGCGTCATCTACACGATGTTCGACGGCGGCTACCGGCCCGACCGCGCCTTCTCCAAGTGCACTCGCATCATCGGCGACGTCATGGGGCAGTTCCACCCGCACGGTGACAGCTCCGTCTATGACGCGCTCGTCCGACTCGTGCAGCCGTGGTCGCTGCGCTACCCGCTCGCCCTCGGACAGGGCAACTTCGGCTCGCCTGGCAACGACGGCGCTGCCGCGCACCGGTACACCGAGACCAAGATGGCCCCGCTCGCGATGGAGATGGTGCGGGACATCGATGAGGACACCGTCGACTTCCAGGACAACTACGACGGGCGCACGCAGGAGCCGAAGGTCCTGCCGAGCCGCTTCCCGAACCTGCTCGTCAACGGCTCCGTCGGCATCGCCGTCGGCATGGCGACGAACATCCCGCCGCACAACCTGCGGGAGGTCGCGGACGCGGCGCTCTGGGCGCTCGAGCACCCCGACGCCTCGCGCGAGGAGCTGCAGGACGCGGTCATCGAGCGGGTCAAGGGACCCGACTTCCCGACCGGCGCGACGATCCTCGGCGTCAAGGGCATCCGGGACGCGTACCGCACCGGCCGCGGCTCGATCACGATGCGCGCCGTCGTCAACGTCGAGGAGATCCAGGGCCGCACCTGCCTCGTCGTCACCGAGCTGCCGTACCAGGTCAACCCCGACAACCTCGCGATCAAGATCGCCGACCTCGTCAAGGAGAACAAGCTCCAGGGGATCGCCGACATCCGCGACGAGACCTCGGGGCGGACGGGTCAGCGCCTCGTCATCGTGCTCAAGCGCGACGCCGTCGCGAAGGTCGTGCTCAACAACCTCTACAAGCACACCCAGCTGCAGGACAACTTCGGCGCGAACATGCTCGCGATCGTCGACGGCGTGCCGCGCACGCTGACGATCGACCAGTTCATCTCGCACTGGATCGACCACCAGATCGAGGTCATCGTCCGGCGCACCCGGTACCGGCTCGCCGAGGCCGAGAAGCGCGCCCACATCCTGCGCGGCTACCTCAAGGCGCTCGACGCGCTCGACGAGGTCATCGCCCTCATCCGGCGCTCGCCCACCGTCGACGAGGCGCGGACCGGACTGCAGGACCTGCTGTCGATCGACGAGCTCCAGGCGAACGCGATCCTCGAGCTCCAGCTGCGGCGGCTCGCCGCGCTCGAGCGCCAGAAGATCATCGAGGAGCACGACGCGATCGAGGCCCGGATCAAGGACCTCAATGAGATCCTCGCCTCGCCGGTGCGGCAGCGCGGCATCATCTCCGAGGAGCTCACCGAGATCGCCGGGCGCTTCGGGGACGACCGCCGCACGGAGATCCTGCTCGGCTTCGACGGCGACGTCTCGATCGAGGACCTCATCCCCGAGGAGGAGATGGTCGTCACCGTCACCCGCGGTGGCTACGTCAAGCGCACCCGCTCCGACAACTACCGCTCGCAGCACCGCGGGGGCAAGGGCGTGCGCGGTGCGAGCCTGCGCGCCGACGACATCGTGTCGCACTTTTTCGTGACGACGACGCACCACTGGCTGCTCTTCTTCACCAACAAGGGCCGGGTGTACCGCGCGAAGACGTACGAACTGCCCGAGGGCGGCCGCGACGCGAAGGGGCAGCACGTCGCGAACCTGCTCGCGCTGCAGCCGGACGAGGAGATCGCCCAGGTCCTCGACATCCGCGACTACGCGGCAGCGAGGTTCCTCGTGCTCGCGACGGCCGACGGGCTCGTCAAGAAGACGGCGCTCACCGAGTACGACACGAACCGCTCGGGAGGCATCATCGCGATCAACCTCCGCGAGGACGACGAGCTCGTCTCCGCGATGCTCGCCGATGAGGATGACGACATTCTGCTGGTGTCGCGGAAGGGCATGTCGCTGCGCTTCACCGCGGACGACTCGGCGCTGCGCCCCATGGGCCGGGCGACGAGCGGCGTCAAGGGCATGTCGTTCCGCGCGGGCGACCGCCTGCTCTCCGCCGACGTCCTCCCGGCCGACCGTGGGTCGAGTGCCGCCGAAGGCGGCGGGGACCGCGGGTCGAGTGCCGCCGAAGGCGGCGGGGATCGTGGGTCGAGTGCCGCCGAAGGCGGCGTATCGAGACCTGCCGACCCCTTCGTCTTCACCGTCACCGACGGCGGCTTTGCGAAGCGCTCCGCGATCTCCGAGTACCGGCCCCAGGGCCGCGGCGGCCTCGGCATCAAGGTCGCCAAGCTCTCCGACGAGCGCGGGGTGCTGGCGGGCGCGATCATCGTCGCCGAGGACGACGAGGTGCTCGTGGTTCTTGCCAGTGGCAAGGTGGTACGCTCTTCCGTCTCTGAAGTGAGGCCTACTGGCCGCGATTCGATGGGTGTGGTGTTCGCGAGGTTCGACGACGAGGACCGCATCCTGGCGATCGCGAGGAATAGCGAGCGTCACCTCGACGATGGGCAAGACACCGGGAAGGACGAGCCGGAAGCATGAGCGTCGCCGAGAAGCTCCAGAAGAAGTCGGGCCGCAAGGCGTCGGCCAAGCAGGTCCGCCTGAAGCTCGTGTACGTCGACTTCTGGTCGGCGCTCAAACTGTCGTTCTTCGTCGCGCTCGCGCTCGGCATCGTCACCGTCGTCGCGGCCGGCCTGCTGTGGATCGTGCTCAACTCGACGGGCATCTTCATCAGCCTCGACGGGATCCTCGGCGACCTGTTCAACGACCCGACCTTCTCGATCTCGAAGGACTTCTCGTTCGCGACGGTCATGTCGTTCTCCGCCGTCATCGGTCTCGTCAACACCGTCATCTTCACCGTGCTCGGCGCGATCGCGGCGGTGCTGTACAACATGATCGTCAAGATCACCGGCGGCCTGCTCGTCGGCTTCACCAACGCCTGACGTCCCGCGGGGCGAGTGGCACGGGACGCGCGTATCGAGACCCTCTCGCGTCATGTAAACTCGATTTTCGGTTTACGGGGCTATAGCTCAGGCGGTTAGAGCGCTTCGCTGATAACGAAGAGGTCCCAGGTTCAAGTCCTGGTAGCCCCACCCCGGTCGCAGGTCGAGTAGGCCGTAGGCCATATCGAGACCCCCGGGCCCTTAGCTCAATTGGTAGAGCGCCTGCTTTGCAAGCAGGAGGTCGCCGGTTCGATTCCGGCAGGGTCCACATCCGCATGTCACCCGTGCGCCCTGATCCGCTCGCGGACTCGACCATCCGCCGCGGCCGCATTCGACCAACCACGACCCGATGGTTCGACATTGCCGCGACTGTGACGCATGTCGCGACTCATGAGCGACGCATCAGGTGTGACACATGTCATGAACCCAGAAACCCATAGGCTCCACTCGCGTCCGTGTGATCGGTTCCCCGTCACTCCGCCTCGGTCGCGCCGCGCAGCCGCAACGAGAGCGTGCGCACGGTGCGAGGCTGGTTCAGCACGAACGCGACCGCGTCGGCGACGTCGTCCGCACTCAGCATGTCGGCGAACTCCGGGGTAGTCGCGGTGCGGCCGCCCCCCTCCTGTCGGGCGAACTCGGTGACGACGCCACCCGGCTGCAACGCGGTGACTCGGATGCCCTCGCGGAACAGCTCGCGATCGAGTCCGACGGCGAGCCCCATCTGGGCATGCTTGGTTGCCGCGTAGACCGCCTCATTGCCCCGAGCGGTCGTCCCCGCGACAGAGCTGATGATGACGATGTCGCCGCCGCCCTGGGCGCGCATCTGCGGGACCGCGGCGCGGATGGGCCAGATCGTCCCGTGGATGTTGGTCTCCAGCATCTCCGTTAGGCGCGCGTCGTCGTGGTCCATGATCCCGCCGTAGTAGCCCATCCCGGCGTTCGCGATCAGGCCGTCGAGCCTTCCGAACACGTCGACCGCTGCCTCGACCATGCGCGTCGCGGCTGCAGGATCTCGCACGTCGGCGGCGACCGGGACCACGGCATCGGCGCCGAACTCGGCGACGAGGGCGGCAAGACGCTCCTCGCGCCGTGCGGTCGCGACGACCTTCGCTCCCTGCGCGCACAGGCGACGAACCGTGGCTTCGCCGATCCCCGCACTCGCTCCCGTGACGATGGCGACGTATCCGTTCAGCATGTGTCTTCTCCTCGCACTCGGCGATCATGCCGGCCTGAAGGCCAGCCCCAACATAGGTCGACCGGGACGCGCGAAGGTAATAAGACGCGGCGCTCGACGATCACGACCCGGTTATGGGAGGCGTGCGTCGGTGTGCGGCGAGGTCTGGGCGGGCGGCCGTGGCACGGTTGCCGCGTCTCGGAGCACGGGTTACATTCATCACTGGTAGACACAGCCCTCGGGACGATGCGGTCCCGCGGCAAAAGTTAGGGGGGCCCGTGGACCTATCCACACGAAGCCTCGTCCTCTTGGTCTCCTTGGATGAATCCGGATCCATGACGAGCAGTGCTCGCGACCTCGGGATGTCGCAGCCGGCGGTCTCTATGCAGTTGCAGCGCATTGAGCGCGCCGTGGGCTTCGAGGTGTTCGAGCGATCCGCACGCGGCGTCGAGACGACGTTGCGCGGGCGGCTGCTCTGCGACGCCGCGGCAGAAGCCCTTCGCGGGGTGCAGCGGGTCGAGCGGGTCATCGATGCGATTCGCCGGGACGACGAGAGCGTGCTTCGCGTGGGCTGCCTCGCTTACGGCGGGGGTGAGGTGATGACGAGGTCGCTCGCGGAGTTCGCGCGCCTGCACCCGGCCGTCAAGATCGAACGCGATCAATGCGGCTTCGAGGACCACCTCGCCGGCCTGACCTCAGGAAACGTCGACGTCGCGTTCGGGTTCGGCTCGGTGGATCGTCCTGGCCTCGACTCCGAGCTGCTGTTTCTCGACCCCACGGTGCTCTGCGTGCCGCGCGGCTCGAAGTGGGCGAAGCGCCCGAGCATCAGCGTGAACGAGATCCTCGACGAGCCGATCCTCTGCGGTGGCGGAGGTCCGGGTGATGGCTGGGAGGACTACTGGCTGGCGATGGACCATCGCGGGGGCCGGGCACCGCATGTGACGGGACGTTTCAACACGGTCGAGATGCACCTGGACGCGGTGGCGCGCGGTGTGGGCCTTTCGATCATGAGTGTGCAGACGATGCGGCACTACCGGCACCCCGGGGTGGACTTCATCGCCCTCAGAGATGTGGAGCCCGCGCCGCACTGGCTGGCCTGGCGACGAGACACGCCCTCGCGACACGTGTCGCGACTGCTCGAGTGCGCGCGTCGCGTCGCCGGTAGCTATCGGCGCGCGCGTCAGGCGAGCTGAGCGCGACCGCCGGTGGCGCGGCCTCGTCGGGACCGACGAGATCTCGGGAAAGATCGGGCGGGCGAGGCCGGGCTCACGTGTGAAATCAGCCGCAACATAAACGGACTGTGATCGAGCGCTCGGCGCCGTTATTACCCGCTGCTGCACCGCGCTTCCTAGGCTCGAATGAATCTGGAACGCCCAGAGTCGTCGGGAACGGATCTGAACATGAGCGAAGCGACAGGCAACCCTGCAACCGAGTCCGAGGTCGTCTACTCGCTCCCCGAACGACTGCGGGACGCGACCCCGTCGAGCGTCATTGCGGCGGCGATGGCGATGCGCGAGGATCTGCGCGAACGCCAGGAGGAGACCGAGGCGCTGACCTACTATCCGGAGGCGACTCACCAGGCGTTCGAGGAGGCGGGCTTCTACCGGATCATGCAGCCGCGCCGCTTCGGCGGCCTCGAGTTCGACGTCGCGACGTTCTACAAAGTGATTATCGAGGTCGCCCGCGGCTGCCCGTCGACCGGCTGGTGCCTGTCCCTGAACGCCGCGCATACGCTGCAGATGTCGGCGATGTACAACGAGGACGTCCAACGCCGGGCATACGGCCCGGATGGCGACTTCCGGATGTCCGGGCGCGACACTCCGCTCGGCACCGCCACGGAGGTCGACGGGGGCTACGTCATCGACGGCACGTGGAACTACTGCTCCGGCAGCCCTTGGTCCAACTGGATCTTCCTGGGCGCTCGCCTGACCTCCACGGGCGCGGAGGCGGACATGACGTACTCGCTGGACTCCGGGCACCAGGTCCTCGCCGTCGTGCAGCGCGCGAAGTGGGAGCGGCTGGACGACTGGCACCACAGTCTTGGACTCAAGGGCTCTGGATCGCACAGCGTGCGTGTCGACAATCAGTTCGTGCCGGCGGACCAGGTCGTCAGGGTCAACATGCTCGACATCTCCTATCCCGATGACTTTGCGGGCGCCAGCGTGAACCCGAACCCGATGTACTCGGGTCGTCAGACCGGCTTCTTCGGCGGCGAGCTCGCCTCGATCGCGATCGGCACCGCCAAGGCGGCGCTCGACGAGTACGAGCGACTGATCCGCAGCAAGAAGACGACGTTCGCGCCGCACGTCATTCGAGCGAGCCACGCCGACTTCCAGATCACCTTCGGCAAGGCCATGGGCATGATCGCCGCCGCCGAGGCGATCGTGCTCCAGCTCGGTCACGAGTACATGGAGCTGAGCCGTCGACAGGTCGAGGAGGGGGTCGAGTTCACGCACGAGGATGACATTCGTCTCGACGCGATGGCGATCCAGGCGGCCCGACTCGCCTGGGAGGCGATGGAGGACCTGCTGGTGCGAACCGCGGGATCCGCACCGCTCGCCAATGGACAGCGGATGCAGCGCTACGTGCGCGACTTCCTCACCTACCGTGGACACCAGGCCGCATCCACCTACGAGACGATGGCGCGGTATCTCGCATGCCTCCACCTCGGCGAGGAGTTCGAGCGCTGATTCGGTGCCGTTAGCCGGTGTCGCGCAAGCGGCACCGGCCTTTGGCGTGCCCTCGAACGGTGCCGGCATAACGGATCCGCCGGTGCCCTCACGGAAGGTTTATATCGCTCGCGGCGCCCGATGCGGTGATGCAATACTCGCCCGACTGGGCGCGTCAGAGCCGATGCGATTCCCTTTAGTCAGTCCATGAGGAGACGAGTTCGAGATGGTCGATGTAGATCAAGGGCGTCCTGGCGGCCTCCGGAAGAACGTGATGGGCGTGCCCCACATGGTGTTCCTCGTGATCGCGTTCTCCGCTCCGCTGGCGGCCAGCGCGACGCAGGTTCCCATCTCGCTCGCAGCCGGCAACGGGATCGGGGCGCCGGGCATGTGGCTGGTCACGGGCGTGATCCTGGTGATCTTCTCCTTCGGGTACGCCACGATGAGCCGCCGGATCACGAACAGCGGTGCGTTCTACGCCTACATCACCGCGGGCCTCGGACGGCGGGCTGGACTGGGCTCCGGCTACGTCGCGCTCATCGCCTACACGGCCGCGGTGATCTACATCGGCGCGTTCTTCGGCGTCTTCGCCTCCGAGCTGGTCGCCTCCTTGACCGGGATCACCATCCACTGGCTGGTGCTCGGCGTCGCGGGGCTGCTCATCGTGCTCGTCCTCGCGATCCTGGGTGTGCGCACGAGCATGCGTCTGCTCGCGGTCATGATCGTCCTGGAGACGGCGCTGCTCCTCGCGATCAACATCGGCATCTTCGTGCAGGCGGGACCCCAGGCCTACTCGCTCGAGGTGTTCAACCCTGTGAACGTGTTCGCGCAGCCCGTCGGTCTCACCTTTGCCTTCGTCGTGGCGACGTTCCTCGGCTTCGAGGCGACCGCGATCTTCGGGGAGGAGGCGAAGGACCCCAAGCGCACCGTCCCGAGGGCCACGATCCTGGCCGTCATCATCATCTCGGTGCTCTACACCGTGACCGCATGGTCGTCGGTCGCGGCGCTCGGGATCGATAACGCGGTCGAGGCGGCCCGCGCCGAACCGAGCACACTGTTCTTCACGATCTCGGCCAACACCCTGGGGGCGTGGAGCGAGATCCTGTTGAACATCCTTGTCGTCACGAGCTTGTTCGCCGTCCTGATCGCCGGCCACAACGCCGCAGCGCGCTACGTCTACTCGCTCGGGCGCGACGGCTGGCTTCCCTCGAAGCTCGGCGCGGTGCATCGTCGGTTCCAGACCCCGCACATCGCCGCCTATGTGCAGATGGCGGTGAGCGTGATCGTGCTGCTGGCGTTCGGCTTGGCGGGCGCGGATCCGTTCCTCGAGCTGGGTGCGACCTTCGTCGGACTGCAGGTGCTCGGCATCATGGGTCTCGCGGTGCTCGTCTCGGTCGCGGTGATCGTCTTCTTCCGACGGAACAAGGACTCGAACGCCACCGTCTGGAACTCGATCATCGCGCCCGCGATCTCGGTGGTCGCCCTGCTCGTGGCCTGCGTCGCGCTGGTCGCGAACTTCGGCGCGATCACCGGGTCCGACTCGATCGTCATCTCGCTGCTGCCGCTGCTGCTGCTCATCGCCTTCGTGGTCGGCGTGATCGTCGCCGGACGCAAGAAGGGGGCCGTCGACGGCGAGGCCGACTCGAGCCCTGATCGGGTGCCGGATCGCGAGACGACGTAGGCGAGCCGAGTGAGCTCTGTGGGCAGACCGCGCTCGCCGTCGGGACCGTCGTTGGCGGTCCTGGCGGCGCAAGCGCTGAGCTCGCGCAGCGGCGGCATGGTCGCGATCAACCATGATCCGCTGTTTCTCGCCGTCACCGAGTGCTCGCGCGGGCGCCGCGTGGCGATCGTGTCCGGCGGCGGCTCGGGGCACGAGCCGATGCACGCCGGCTTCCTGGGAGCCGGCGGGCTCGATGCCGTAGCGCCGGGCGAGGTGTTCGCCTCGCCGCACAACCGGCAGATCTACGCGGCCGCGAAGTCGGTGCCTCGCCCCGAAGGCGTGCTGTTCATCGTGAAGAACTACACGGGCGACCGGATCAATTTCTCGATCGCCGCGGAGCGGCTGCGCAGCGAGGGCCTCGACGTGGCCATGGTCGTCGTCGACGAAGACCTCGCCTCGCAGAGCAGCGGTGCTGGGGGGCGCGGCACCGCTGGCACCGTCCTGGTCGAGCGGGTCGTCGGGGCGGCCGCGGATGCGGGCGCGTCGCTCGCGGAGCTCGTCGCGCTCGGCGCAGCGGTCGTCGCTGGGACCAGGTCGCTCGGGGCGGCGCGCAAGGCCCTCACCCTCCCCGCGACTGGTCGACCGGCGTTCGAGCTGCCCGATGGTGTGTTCGAGTATGGAGTGGGGATTCACGGGGAACGCGGTGTCCGCCAGCAAGAGGTCGATGCCATCGCCGAGCTCGTCCGGCAAATGGTGCACGAACTGCTCGAGGCCGTCCCAGCCGACGGAGAGTTGTTGCTCCTCGTCAATGACCTGGGCGGATTCCCGGCGATCGAGCTCGCCGGCGTGGAGCGCACCGCGTGCGAGGCACTCGTCGCGCTTGACGCCGCACCCGATTATCTGATGACCGGCGCATTCTGCACGGCGCTCGACATGCAGGGGTTCTCGTTGACCCTGTTACGGGTGTCCGCAGCGATCCGTCCCTTCCTGCTCAGCAGCAGCTCGAGTTCGGTGCTGCCTTCTCCGATCACACTCGACGCTCCTGTCGTGCTCGATGAGGCCTCGGTTCGCGTCGCCGATGCCAGCCCGCCTGGGGCGACCCTCGTCCGTCTCGAAAGCGCGGTGCGACGCCACCACGAGCTGCTCACGGAGCTGGACCGCATCGCGGGCGACGGCGACTTCGGGGACAACCTGCTCGGCGGCGTGATTGCCGCGCAGCGTCGCAGTGGCAGCGATCTCGAGCGGCTCGCGGCCGCGTTCCTCGACGACGTGGGCGGCAGCAGCGGTCCGCTCTTGGGGCTCCTCTTCCAAGAGATCGCGGTCCGCGGCCCCGACGACTGGACGGCCGCGCTCGCCCCGGCGGCCGCGGCCATCATGCGTGTCGGAGGGGCCGCAGCCGGCGACCGGACGCTCCTGGACGCCCTCATCCCGGCGAGCGCGGAAGCCGAGCGCGGGGGCGCCGCGGCGGCGATCGTCGCGGCCGCGATGGCGGGCGCCGCCGAGACCGCGGCACTCGAAGGGCGGCGGGGTCGGTCCGCCTATCTCGCGGACCGAGTGCTCGGGACGCCGGACCCCGGTGCGCTCGGCGTGGCGATCATCCTGCAGGCATTGGCCGAGACCGATCTCCCGCTCCCGAGCGAGGTGGAGCACCCCCGCCTCGATCGATGAGCGCCTGTCGGAGATCTCGGCGGCTAGGGTCTGATCATGACGCATCCGGTGCGGCACATATCGCAGGTGATCGAACGCGATCCTGCCGCCGTGTCCGCGTTCGCGGGGGACCCGGCGAACCTGCCGCTGTGGGCGGCCGGCCTGAGCGCCGGGATCCGGCTCGTGGAGGGCAAGTGGATCACCGACTCGCCCATGGGCGTCGTGGAGGTCACGTTCGTCGGGCCGATCGAGCACGGCGTCCTCGATCACGACGTGACGCTCCCCGACGGCACGGTCGTGCACAACCCGCTTCGGGTGCTGCGAAACGGTGACGGCAGCGAGGTCGTCTTCACGCTCTACCGGCTGCCCGGTGTGAGCGACGAGGCGTTCGAGCACGACGCCGCGCTCGTGGCCGAGGACCTGCAGCGGCTTGGGGCGCTGCTCGAGCCCTCGGCCGAGGCGGCGGCCTCGAGCGCCGCGATGTCGATCTTCCTCATCGTCATCATCGCCGCGAAGCTGCGCGCGCCGATGCCGGCGTCCTCGTGCTGCGTGAGCTCGAGCAGGCGGCGCGGCGTGACCTGCCAGGACAGGCCGTACTTGTCCTTGAGCCAACCGCAGACGCTCTCCTCCCCGCCGTCGGCGGTGAGCGCGCTCCAGTAGTAGTCGGTCTCCGCCTGGTCCTCGGTGAGGATGACGAACGACACCGCTTCGGAGAATGTGAAGTCGGGGCCGCCGTTGAGCGCGACGAACGGGGTGCCGAGGATCGTGAAGTCGACGGAGAGGATGTCGCCCGTGCTCCCGCTCGGGGAGTCGCCCGGGGCACGGAAGACGCGGCCGAGCTCGGCGCCGGGGAAAACGCCGACGTAGAACTCGGCGGCCTCGAGCGCCTCGGTCGCGAACCACAGCATCGGGGTGAGCTTCGGCTGGATCTCGGGCATCGCGTTCTCCGGTCTCGCGTGATGTCGGCGCGCATGCGCCGATCGCGAGGCTACGCCTCTCAGGCGAGAGAACGCCAGCGATCGGCCATGGCCAGTCGCGAAGGGCAGGGGTAGCGTCGAAGCATGACCACACACGAGAAGGCACTGACGCTGCAGGCGCTCCACGAGGCGCCCGAGATCCTGCGCGTCGTCAACGTCTGGGACGCGATCACGACGAAGGTCGTCGCGGACCTGCCGGAGACGAAGGCGATCGCGACCGCCGGGCACTCGATCGCGGCGAGCCACGGCTACGCGGATGGCGCGATTCCGCTCGAGCTGACGCTCGCGGCGCTCACCCAGATCGTCGCGGCGACCGACCTCCCCGTGTCGGCGGATCTGGACGCCGGATACGGCGACCCGGCGGAGACGGTGCGGCGCGCGATCGGCGTCGGCGTCGTCGGGGCGAACGTCGAGGACCGGCTCGCGCCATTCGCCGACTCGGTCGCGGCGGTCGAAGCCGTCGTGCGGGCTGCGGAGGCGGAGGGCGTCGCGTTCCAGCTCAACGCACGCACGGATGCGTTCGTCCGGGGCGGCGACCAGCCGCTGGAGGAGAAGATCGAGAACGCGATCGCGCGCGGCCGCGCGTTCCTCGAGGTCGGCGCCGCGCTCGTCTTCGTGCCGGGGGTGCTCGACCGTGCGGTCACCGAGCGCCTGGTCGCGGGAATCGGCGCGGGCAAGCTCAGTGTCATCGGTCTGCCGGGCGCGCTGAGCGCCGCGGAGTACGAGTCGCTCGGCGTCGCGCGCATCTCCTACGGACCGACGACGCAGCGGGTGGCGCTCCGCGCGTTCCGCGACCTGGCGGCCGATCTCTACGCGGACGGCGTGGTGCCGCCGGACACGCCCGCGCTCAACTGACGGGCGCGCCGGTCTCAGTGCCCCGCGCAGTCGGGGTCGCAGAACGCGACGAGCTCGTGGCGTTCCGCGCCGAGCCGCAGGACCCAGACGATCTGGTCGACGTCCTGGTCGGCGGTGAAGCGGAACGGCCCGAGCACGGTGTTGATCGCGACACCGGGCAGTGCCGCCTGGAGTGCTTCGCGCTGCTCGGCGACGGGCAGGCCCGCGGGGTCGGCGCGGCCGAGCGCATCGGCGATGATCTGGATCGCGACGTACCCCTGCGCGTCGAACTGGTCGGGCATCCGCCCGAGGGCGCGCTGGTAGTCGTCGATGAACTGCTCGTTCGCGGGGAAGCGGTTGGTCGCGACCCAGGCAGCGCCGCTGCGGGTGCCGAGCCCGGCCTCGCCGGCGAGCTCGCGCGCCGTCTCGCTGTTGAGGATGTTGCCGGCGAGGAACTGTCCTTCGTAGCCGAGGGCGCGGGCCTCCCGCATGACGCCGACGACCCACTCGGTGAACGTCGAGCCGAGGAAGAGCACGTCGGGCCGGTCCGCGAGCAGGCGCGCGAGCTCGGGCGTCATCGTCTCCTCGACGCCGAGCTCGAGGCTGCCGACGACCGACACGCCGTGCTCCTGAAAGGTCTGCTGGGCGTACGTGATCCCGGCCATGCCGAGCACGTCGTCCTGCGTGCGCACCGTCACTGCGGTGCGCGGCTGCGCATCGTGGACGTAGGCGGCGACGTTGGCCTGCACGGCGATGCGCTCGCTGAGGCTCTCGCGCCAGATCCACTCGCAGGCGTAGGGGCAGGCGCCGACGATGCCGTCGACGGTGTTGCTGATCGCGAGGACGGGGGTGCGCAGGTCGTTGGCGACCGGGTGCGCCTCGCGCGCGACGATCGACAGGGTGGGACCGATGACGGCGACGACCTGCTCGTGCTCGATGAGCTCGCGCATCACCTCCGGTCCCCGCGCGGGGTCGGACTCGTCGTCGCGGTAGACGATCTCGAGCCGGTGGCCGCCGATGCCGCCCGCGTCGTTGATCCGCTGGACGGCCCATGCGGTCGACTCGAACTGCTGCTTGCCGATCGTCGAGCCCGCGCCGGACCGGGAGGCGATGAGCCCGATCCGGTAGGGCGCTTCGTCGTCGGGGCCGACCGTCGTGTCGGACGGCGCGCAGGCGACGAGCGTCGAGATCGCGATCGCGGCGGCCGCGGCGAGCAGGCGGCGGCTCACGAGGCCGCCCGGAGGGAGCGGGTCGTCTCGAGCAGGTTGATCTCGGTGGACCCGTATGGGACGACCTCGCGTTCGACGATCCGGATCATCGCGGTGTTGTCCGCGTCGACGACGAAGCGGACGCGCTCGTAGCCGACGTCGAGTGCGGCGCGGATCGCGAGGAGGCCGAGGAGCGCCCCGAGTCCGCCCCCGCGTTCGCTCGGCGCGACCCAAACGGTCGGGACGACGCTCGTACCCGGCGCGAAGTGCTGGCTCAGCCCCCACGCGACGATCTCGGTGCCACGACGCAGGAAGAGGCTCGCCTCGTCGATGATGCGGTCCTCGTCGCGGAGCGGATCGAGTCCGGAGGGGATCGCCGCCGCGATCCGCTGGATCGCGCGCCGGTCGCGTGCCGTGAGCCCGGAGCACGCGATGACGTCGTACGCGCACAGGTCGTGTGGCGCCGCGAGGGTCGCCGACGCGCGGATCCCGTCGCCGATCTCGAACTGACGGTGCCGCAACCGCGGGGGCGCCCAGCCGCCCCCGCTCAGCAGCGCCCGGATCGCGCGGAAGCGCTCGCCGTCGGGGAGCACCGCAGCCATCGTGGTCGACCCCGCCTCGGTGCAGGCGTGCTCGAGGGCGGCGAGCAGGGCCCGGCCGATGCCGCGCCGGCGCAGACCGGGCAGCACGCAGAGGGATTCGCAGCTCGCGCCGCCGCGTCGGAGCGACGCGAGTCCGGCGCCGACGGGAACGCCATCATTCCAGGCGCCGACGAGGCGCAGCTCCGCGGCCAGGGTGCCACCGACGAGGCGGGCGCGGTAGCGGGACGGGACGAACGCCGCCAACGCCGAGACCTGCTCGGCGCTGGCGGCTTCGACCGTCGTCCCGATCACGGTGCGTGCTCCGCGGGCGGCCTACTTGCCCTTCTTGCCCTTCTTCGGCGGGTTGTTCTTGTCGTAGCCGCCGGCGACGGCGTCGAGCTCCTCGTCGCTGATCTCGGTCGCGTCGGCCGGACGGGTCTCTTCGTTCGTCATGCTCGTTGCTCCTGTTCGTCGCGGCCCGCGTGGTCGCGGGC
>Ga0182739_1001804_pt1 | contig 21237 bp, 18 predicted proteins | sample eDN5th30CBELigBY_FD_128873 | JGI IMG/M metagenome (GOLD analysis project Ga0182739, IMG submission 128873) | Enriched backyard soil microbial communities from Emeryville, California, USA - eDNA 5th pass 30_C BE-Lig BY (version 2) (version 2) | ecosystem: Environmental > Terrestrial > Soil >...
CAAGGGGTCAGTCTACGTGGCGAGGTGCGCCGTTTCGTCTCGCTGCGCTCGCTCAACGTCCGGTGGGGTGGGGTCGTTTCGTCTCGGTGTGTTCGTTCGACGTCCGGTGGGGTGGTCGCTCGACCGGAGTGTCTCTCCGGTCGTTGAGCGAGGAGCGCAGCGACGAGACGAAACGCGGCGACCGGCGGGGGCCTCCCAGCCTGCCCATAGACGACGCTCACGTAGACTGAAGGTGTGCCCGCCGACCGCCTCCACCTCGTGCGCCACGGGGAGGTCCACAACCCCCAGCGCGTGCTGTACGGGCGGCTCCCGAACTACCGGCTGAGCGAGGACGGGCGCCGCATGGCCCGAGCCGCCGCCGAGCACGTCCGCGATCTCGGCCGGCCGGTCGCATCGCTGACGGCATCCCCCCTCCAGCGCACCCGCGAGTCCGCTGAGCCGTTCGCCGAGCTGTTCGAGCTGGAGCCCGTGATCGACGAGCGCATCATCGAGCCGACGAACGTGTTCGAGGGCAAGCGGATGCGCCGCGCGCTCCTGAACCCCCTGAATTGGCGACACCTGCGGGCGCCTTCACGCCCGAGCTGGGGCGAGGCCTACGTCGAGGTCGTCGCCCGCATGGATGCCGCGATGCGCGACGCCTGGGACGCCGCCGACTCCGGCGATGTCGTCCTCGTGTCGCACCAGCTGCCGATCTGGATCACGCACCTGGCCGTCGCCGGGGAGCCGCTGCGGCACGATCCCCGCCAGCGCCGGTGCGGGCTGTCGTCGGTCACGAGCTTCGAGCGCGACGGCGACCGCTGGCGCGAGGTGGCGTATGCGACGCCCGCCGTCACCGACGGCGCGATCGATGTGGGGGCCGTCTGATGACACAGTCCAGAGGCCGCCTGACGGGGCGCCGGATGCTGGCATCCGTCGTCGCCGCGGCGCTGGCCTTCGCGCTCGCCGCGTGCACCAACGACGCCACCAAGATCGCCGACACGTACAAGCAGGGCACCAACCAGGGGTTCGTCTCGGGTGACGGCCGCGTGCAGGAGATCGCCCCCGCCGACCGCGGCGAGCCGATCGAGTTCACGGGCACCGCCGTCGACGGCTCGACCGTCACGAGCGCCGACTACGCGGGCGAGGTGCTCGTCCTGAACTTCTGGTACGCGGGCTGCGGCCCATGCCGCGGCGAGGCGCCGATCCTCGAGGAGACCCACGCCGAGACGAAGGATGCCGGAGCCAGCTTCCTCGGCGTGAACATCTACGACGGTCCCGAGCAGGCCACGTCGTTCGAGGAGACCTACGGCATCACCTATCCGTCGCTGCTGGCGCGCAAGGACGCCGCCCTCAAGCTCGCCTTCGCCTCGTGGGTGTCGCTGAGCTCGGTGCCCTACACGCTCGTGCTGGACCGCGACGGGCGTGTAGCCGCCCGCTTCGTCGGCGCAGTGCTCGATGACACCTCGCTCCCGACCATCGTCAAGGACGTGCTGGCGGAGTCGTCGTGAGCCCGGGCGAGGTCGTCTTCGACGGCGCCCTCTGGCTCGCCGCACCGATCGCGCTGCTGGCGGGCCTCGTGTCGTTCCTGTCGCCGTGCGTGCTGCCGCTCGTACCCGGCTATCTGGGCTTCCTCGGCGGGGCCACCGGCGGGGGGGCCGGCCGGAGCGCGGACACGGGGCGCGGCCGGCTGCTCGCGGGCGTGCTGCTGTTCATCGCGGGCTTCACGGTCGTCTTCGTCGCGATGGGCGTGCTCGCCGGCACGCTGGGGCGCTTCTTCATCGAGTACGGCGACGTGCTCACCCGCGTGCTGGGCGCCGTCGTGATCCTGCTCGGACTCGTCTTCGTCGGGGTCTTCGGCGTCGCGCAGCGCACCGTCAAGCCGCAGGTGCGCAGCGGGCTCGGCCTCGTGGGGGCGCCGCTGCTGGGCGTCGCGATGGGGATCGGCTGGGCCCCCTGCATCGGCCCGACGTATGCGGCGATCCTGTCGATCTCGCTCACGCAGGCAGACCCGTGGCGTGCCGTCGTGCTCGCGGTCGTGTACTCGCTCGGTCTCGGCATCCCGTTCCTGCTCATCGCCCTCGGCTTCGGCTGGGCGTCGCGGTCGGTCGCGTTCTTCCGCCGCCACATCCGCGTCATCAACATCGTCGGAGGCGTCCTGCTGATCGCTCTCGGCGTGCTCATGGTCACCGGCGTCTGGACGACGGTGATGTCGTCGCTGACGGGGGTGATCGGCAGTGTCGAACTCCCGCTCTGACGTGTCCGACCCGCTCCGCCCCGCCGATCACGCCGACTCGGCGCCCGATGTGCGCGAGGGGATCGCGCAGCCGAAGCTCGGCGTCGTCGGCTGGCTGCGCTGGGGCTGGCGGCAGCTGACGAGCATGCGCACGGCACTCGTCCTCCTCCTCCTGCTGGCGATCGCCGCGATCCCGGGCTCGATCGTCCCTCAGCGGTCGGCCGATCCCAACGGCGTCTCGCAGTGGAAGACCGACAATCCCGACCTCTTCCCGGTGCTCGACGGGCTGCAGCTGTTCGACGTGTACACGTCGGCGTGGTTCTCGGCGATCTACCTGCTGCTGTTCCTGTCTCTGATCGGCTGCGTCATCCCGCGGACGAAGCACCACTGGCAGGCCATGAAGGCGCGTCCGCCCCGGACGCCCGCCCGGCTGTCGCGGCTGGACGACCACGCCGAATCGGTCGTCGAGGTCGCAGACGGCGAGGATGCCGCGGCCGCCGCCGTGCGCGCGGTCGATCTCGCAGAGGCGCAGCTGAAGAAGGCCGGCTACCGCGTCGAGCGCTACGACCGCGGCGACACGGCATCCGTCTCGGCCGAACGCGGCTACCTGCGCGAGACCGGCAACCTCGTGTTCCATGGTGCCCTCGTCGGGGTGCTCCTGTCGGTGGGCATCGGCGGCGGTCTCACCTACACGGGCCAGACGGTCATCATCGAGGGCGACAGCTTCGTGAACTCGATCGGCCTCGGCTACACATCGTTCAATCCGGGACGGTTCGTCGATCTCGACGGCCTCCCGCCGTACGCGCTCACCCTCGATCGCTTCGACGTCTCGTACGTCGCCGTCGGGCAGGCCGGTCAGGGGCAGGCGGGCGACTTCGCGGCGAACCTCACGATCGACGAGCCGGGACAGCAGGCGCGCGAGGGCGTCGTGCGCGTCAACCATCCGCTGGAGCTCGACGGCGACCGCATCTACCTCATGGGCAACGGCTACGCCCCGACGATCACCGTCCGCAACGCAGACGGGGACATCGTGTTCCGTGAGGACGTCGCCTTCCTGCCGCAGAGCTCCACGATGACCTCTCTCGGCGTCGTGAAGGTGCCCGACGGCCTGCCCGAGCAGGTGGGACTCGTCGGCTTCTTCTATCCGACGGCGGCGATGCAGCATTCCGGCGCGTTCACGTCGGCGTATCCGGCCCTCCTGCAGCCGCTGCTCACCCTCGACGTCTACGCGGGCGACCTCGGCATCGACGACGGCACGGCGCGCAACGTCTACGCCCTCGACGTGGCAGGGATGGAGCAGCTCACGGGTCGCTCGATCGACGTCGACTCGATCGAGCTCGAACCGGGGGAGACCGCGGACCTGCCGAACGGCATGGGAACCGTCACCTTCGAGGACGCGACGGCCGGCGGCGCCCCGGAAGTCGTCAAGCGCTACGTCTCCCTCTCGATCCACCGCGATGTCGGGGCGCCGTTCGTCCTCGCCTTCGCGATCCTCGCCCTGGCGGGGCTGCTCGCAGCGCTGTTCGTTCCCCGCCGGCGCCTCTGGGTGAAGGCGACGCCCGACGCCTCCGGGTCGTCGGTCCACATCGAGTACGCGGGGCTGGCGCGCGGTGAGGACCCGGCCATCGCGGCGGCCGTCGCAGACCTCGCCCGCATCCACGGTGAGAGCCTGACCGGCAGGCGCGCCGCGGACGACACGAAAGTAGACTGAACCGCATGCCCGACACCGGCCTGTCGCTCGAAGACGTCTCGTTCCTCCTCGTGTGGACCGCGGTCGCGATCTACGCCGCCGCGTTCATCGCGTACACGATCGACCTCGCCCGCCGCGGCGACCTCGCCGTGAAGGCGAAGGACGCCGCGGAGCAGGTGGCCGCGCAGCGCGTGCTCGTGGGGGCCGGCGGGGGCGCGATCGACGCTGTCCGCGCGGAGGAGCAGGCGGCCCTCGCCGATCTGGAGGCGCCGATCGCCGCGCGCAAGCGCTACCTCTGGGCGCGGATCGGCACGTCGCTGACCGTGCTCGGCTTCCTCTTCCACCTGGGCGGCGACGTCCTGCGCGGGGTCGCGGCCGGACGGGTGCCGTGGGCCAACAACTACGAGTTCGCCCTGACCGGGACGCTGCTGATCGTCGCGGTCTACCTCGTCGTCCTGTTCCGCTACGACCTGCGCTTCCTCGGCGCCTTCATCACGGGCCTGGTCGCCGCGTTCCTCGGCGGTGCGGCGATCGCGTTCCACGTCGACGTGACGCCGCTGGCCGACCCGCTCAAGAGCGTGTGGCTCGTGATCCACGTGTTCGTGGCATCCCTCGCGACCGCCTTCCTCGCCCTCGCGTTCGCGCTGTCGGTCCTGCAGCTGCTGCAGGACCGTCGCGAGCGCGCCGCGCTGGAGGCGGCGGAGGGGCGCCAGACCCGCGGAGGGCTGCGGTTCCTGCGGACGATCCCGAGTGCGGAGGCGCTGGAGTCCCTCGCCTACCGCTTCGCCATCATCGGATTCATCTTCTGGACCTTCACCCTCATCGCCGGCGCCATCTGGGCCAACGACGCCTGGGGCCGCTACTGGGGCTTCGACACCAAGGAAGTGTGGACCTTCGTCATCTGGGTGCTCTACGCCGGGTACATCCACGCGCGGGCGACGCGCGGCTGGCGCGGCAGCCGCTCCGCGTGGCTGTCGATCGTCGGCTTCTCCGCCGTGCTGTTCAACTTCGTCATCGTGAACATGTTCTTCAAGGGGCTCCACGCCTACAGCGGCCTGAGCTGACGGGCCGGCCGGCACCCTCGGCAGCCGGCCGGCACCCGGTCAGGCGACGGCGGGGGCAGCCTTCAGGATCGCGCGCGCGCTGGTCGTGCGCCGGCGGACCACCGCGAGCACGGTCCCTGCGAACGCCAGGACCGCCCACACCAGCAGGCCGATGACGCCCGCCGTGACGCCCCCGGCGGGCGTGACCGCCGCCAGCAGCGCGTTGTACGCGGGAGCGACGGGCATGATCGCGGCGATCGACGACAGCACGCCGGGCACGGTCGACACGACGCCGGTCGCGACGACCAGCACACCCAGGAGGGCGGCGATCCAGCGGCCCGCGCCGCCGAAGATCGCCACGAGCGCCTGGTTCACGGCGGCGAACGCGACGCCGGCGACGACGGCCAGGACCGCGAAGATCGACCACGTCCCCCAGTCGTAGCCCGCGGCCCACTGCACCGCGCCCGCGACGAGCAGGCCCTGCGCTGCGCCGACCGCTGCCGCGGGTGCGAGGCTCCGCAGCGCAAGGCGCACCGAGGAGCGACGCGAGCTCAGCGCGTGCCGGGGCACCGCCTGCAGGGCGACGAAGGAGGCGAGTCCGCCGAACCACAGGGCGACGGCGGCGAGCAGGGGAATGGCGGAGGCGCCGAACAGCGAGGAGCCGATGCCCTCGGCGGCGACGGGCTGCGCGACGACGGATGCCAGGTCGGTGGCCTCTGCGTCGGAGTACGAGGGGATCGACGTGCTCGCGGTCTGCAGACCGTCGGCGAGCTCTCCCGTCCCGTCGGCGAGCTGACCGACGCCGTCGGCGAGCTCTCCCGCTCCGTCGGCCGCGGAGGAGGCGCCGTCGGCGAGCTCTCCCGCTCCGCCGGCGAACTCGGCGGCGCCGTCGGCGAGGGAGCCGGCGCCGTCTGCGAGGTCGCCGAGGCCGCCGGAGAGCTGCCCTGCGCCGGTCGCGAGCTGCGATGCACCGCCCGAGAGCTGGTCGGCACCCCCGGCGAAGTCGGTGGCGCCGTCTGCCAGCTGTGTCGCGCCGTCGGCGAGCTCTCCCGCTCCTCCGGCGAGGCCCGCTGCGCCGTCGGCGAGCTGTGACGCGCCGCCGGAGAGCTCCGTGGCGCCGTCGGCGAGGGCCGAGACCCCGGATGCCGCCTCGGCGGCGCCCGTGGCGAGCTCGCCGATCCCGCCCGCCAGGAGTGCCGCGCCCGACGCGCTCTGCTGCAGGCCGTCCCGGAGGTCGGCGCTGCCGCCCGTGAGGCGCGACACGGCGGTCGAGGCGCCGGTCATGGCGGCGGCGACGCCGCCCGCGGCGGGTGCGGCGGCATCCGCCTGCGCCGAGGCGTCGGCGAGGGCATCGCACAGCGCGGCGCTGCCGCCCTCGGCGGCGCAGTCGGCAGACAGCTGTCGAAGCGTCGCCGAGAGGTCGCCGACCTGGTCGTCGAGCGCCGTCGCGGCCGGTGCGGCCGAGGCGAGGGCGCCGTCGAGGTCGCTGAGGCCTCCGGCGATGCCGGCCGCGCCCGTCGCGAGCCGGTCGAGACCGCCGGCGAGCTCGCCGGCGGAATCCGCCGTCGTCCCTGCGCCCGTCGAGAGCGCATCGACGCCCTTCGCCGCCTGGCCTGCGCCCTGCGCCCACGTCGACAGTCCGGACTGCAGCGCCGAGATGCCGGTCGACACGTCGCCGGCGCCCGTGGCGAGCTGCCCGGCGCCGCCGGCCAGGCCCGAAGCGCCCGTCGCGATGCCCGATGCCCCCGTGGCGAGCTCTCCTGCGCCGTCCGCGATCCCCGATGCGCCCGTGGAGACGCCGCCGGCACCCGTGGCGAGCTGCCCGGCGCCGTCGGCCAGGCCGGATGCGCCCGTCGCGATGCCCGAGGCTCCGGATGCCAGCTGGCCCGTCCCGTCGGCGAGCTGACGGACGCCGTCGGCGAGGGAGACCGCACCGTCGGCGGCGCCCGTCGCGCCATCGGCGAGCTGCCCGGCCCCGTCGGCCGCGTCACCCAGCTGATCGCCGAGGGTCGTGAAGCCGAGGAACACGTTCTCCAGGTACACGGTCGACAGCTGCTGGCCCATGAGGGAGGCGGCCGCCTGGGTCACCTGCGCCGTGATGGCCTCGTCGACGACGAGCGAGTCGGGTGCCGTCTCGACCGAGATGGTGGCCTGCTCGGGGGTCTTCCCCGGCGCGGTCGAGGTGGCGGCGGCGGAGAAGTTCTCGGGGATCGTGATGACGGCGTCGTACGTGCCGTCCGACAGGCCCGTGCGGGCGTCGTCGGCGTTGGAGACGGTCCAGTCGAGGTTGCTCGCGAGGTCGTCGCTGCCTTCGACGAGACCCGCCGTCAGCTGGCGGCCCAGCGGCACGTACTGGTCGTCGATCGTGACCGGCTCGTCCTCGTTCACGATCGCCGCGCGCATGCTGTCGAGGCGTTCGACGGGGTTGTAGAGGGCCGCGATGAGGATGCCGCCGATGACGACGGGCAGCAGCAGCACTCCCAGCACGGTCAGCCACGTGATGGGCTTGCGGGAGCGGGCGCGTTCGAGAGGAAGGGTCATGAGGAGATCACCTGCGTGTCGATGGAGGTCTCGGTCGGACGGGCCGTGAGAGCGAGCGAGGTCACGCTCGCCCGATGCGCGTCGGCGAAGAGGTCGAGTGTCGGTCCGTCGCGTCGCGCGGACGCGACGACGGTGAGGGGAGAGTGCGCGTCGTCCACGCGCTCCCTGAGCGAGAGGGCGGCGTCGCGGAGGAGCGCCGCGGCCTGATCGCGGTCGGCGCCCGTGAGGGTGTCGAGGCCGTCGATGGCGACCAGTCGCGTACCGCCCGCGAGCGCCCGGCGGAGCTCGTGCAGCGGATCGGCGGCCCCGTCCAGCAGGGCCACACCGACGTGGGAGCGAACCCAGGCGCCGCGGCCGGGCAGCAGGTGCCCGGCGACGCGGAGTCGGCCCTCGTCGGGATCGAGTCGCCCGGCGACCATGAGCACGAAGGCGCGTCCCGCGCGGGGGTCGGCCGCTGTCACGAGCAGGGTGCCGCCGTGGGAGAGCCGGAAGCCGGCATCCGAGAAGAGCGTGATCTCTCCGGCCTCGCCGTTGGCGGTGGTCCGCACCGCCAGCGCTTCGCCCACGAGCGGGGTCGATGCGGCGTCCTCCGGCCAGTGCGCCAGCGACAGCTCGCGTTCGACGGCCTCGCCCTCGATGTCGAAGTGGGGGAGGAGGCGGTCGAGCCAGGCCGGCATCCACCACGCCTTCTCGCCCAGCAGCGCCATGATCGCGGGCACGAGCGTCATCCGCACGAGGAAGGCGTCGACCGCGATGCCGACGGCGAGCCCCAGCGCGATCGGCTTGATGGAGGAGTCGCCCTCTGGCACGAACGCCGCGAACACGGCGAACATGATGACGGCGGCGGCCGCGACCACGCGCGCGGATGCCGTGAAGCCGCTCCGCACGGCGCCGACGGCCGTGTGCCGGTCGGCGCGGCCGCCCCGCGCCCGGCGCGTGTGCACGTAGTCCTCGCGCATGCGGGAGACGAGGAAGACCTCGTAGTCCATCGCGAGGCCGAACAGCACGCCCATCACGATGATCGGCATGAAGCTGATGACCGGCCCCGTGCGGGTTACGTGCAGGAGGTCGGCGAGCCATCCCCACTCGAAGACGGCGGCGACGACGCCGAACGACGCCGCGACCGACAGGAGGTAGCCGGCGGCCGCCTTGACGGGCACCCAGATCGAGCGGAAGACGATCATGAGGAGGATCAGGGAGAGCCCCACGACGAACAGCCCGAACGGGACGAGGGCCGCGCCCAGCCGGTCGGAGATGTCGATGCCGACGGCGGTGAAGCCGGTGACCTTGAGGTCGACGCCGTACTCGTCGAGCAGCCGGTCGTGCTGTGCCCGCAGCTCGCGGACGAGCTCGGCGGTCGCGGGGTCGTCAGGCGCCGTCTCGGGCACGATCTGGATGAGGCCGGTGTCGGCGGTCTCGTTCGGTGTCGCGAGGGCGACCTCCTTGACGCCGGGGACCTTCTCGATCTCGGCCTTGAGGTCGTCCATCAGGCCGAGCGGATCGGTCGAGGTGACGATCGTCCCCGTCATGATCAGCGGGCCGTTGGTGCCGGGGCCGAAGTGCTCGGCGGTGAGGTCGTACGCCTGCCGTGCCTGGCTCGACGGCGGCTGCACGCCGGCGTTGGGGAGGGCGAGGTGCAGGCTCGCCGCGGGGATCGCGACGATGCCGAGGCCCACCACGACCGCGAGCGTGGTCACGACGGGATGCCGGGTGACCGCCGTGACCCAGCGCTCGGCCGGACGCTTGCGGGGCCGGGCGGCCCGTGCCGCCGGCCGGCGACGGGGTGCGCGCCGCGCCCAGCCGACGACGCGGCCCTTCGCGAAGCCGAGCAGCGCGGGCGTGAGGGTGAGCGCCACCACGACGGCGATCGCGACGGCGACGGCCGCGGCGATGCCCATCGTCGTGAGGAACGGGATGTTCGCGAAGCTCAGCCCGATGAGGGCGATGAGCACCGTGACGCCTGCGAACACGACGGCGGAGCCCGCGGTACCGGTCGCGCGGGCAGCCGACTCCTCGGGCTCGACGCCGGCGCGCACCTGGTCCTGATGGCGGGCGACGATGAACAGCGCGTAGTCGATGCCGACGGCCAGCCCCAGCATGATCGCGAGCATCGGGGTGGTCGAGGAGATCGAGGCGAACGCGGTCGAGAGGTAGATGAGGGCGATCGCGAGCCCGACCCCGATGAGGGCGCTCGCGAGCGGGAACCACGCGACGGCGATCGAGCGGAACGTGACGATGAGCACGAACAGGGCGATCAGGACGCCGACCGCCTCGATGAGCGAGAGCGCGGGGACGGAGGTCGAGAACAGGTCGCCGCCGATCGCGACCTGCGAGCCGTCGGGCATGGCGGCGCGGGTGTCCGCGGCGATGGTCTCGAGGTCTGCCAGGGTCTCGTCGGAGACATCGGTGGCCTGTCCGTCGAACTGCAGGCGGACGATGGCCGCCTGGCCGTCGTCTGAGACGAGGCCGTCGACCATCTCGTCGAACGGGTCGGTCACCGCCAGCACCCCGTCGAGGGCCTCGAACTCGTCGATCGTGTCGGCGATGACGCCCGCGATGGGATCGTCGTCGACGCGCTCCCCCTCGGGTGCGACGACGATCAGCTGCGCGCTGGTGCCACTGGCCTGCGGGAAGGTGCGCTCCAGCAGGGCGATGCCCTCCTGCGCCTCGGTCCCCGGGATCGAGAAGGAGTTGTCGGTCCCTCGGACCAGACCCGTCGCCATGCCGCCGGCGACGGCGCCGCCGACGACGCCCAGGAGCAGGAGCCAGGAGACGAGGACACGCCACGGGTGGCGGTACGACCAGCGGCCGAGGGAGTAGAGCAGTGTGGACACGAGCGCTCCGGTTCAGATGGTGACATCGAGTCGCCGGGTCGCCGGCCGCTCGATCCGAGCAGGGACGATACAGCGGTGTATCCGATACATAGATGTATCGTAGTGGTGACGCCTTGCGCAAGCCTGTGTGTGAGGTGGGAAGCTCGACGTGGACGAGAGGAGCGGGCGATGAGTGACGCAGGGACGCGCCCGGCATCGCGCCGTCGAGAGCAGACGCGCGCGCGATTGCTCGCCGCCGCGCACGACGTCTTCTCCGAGGTGGGAATGGATGCCGCCTCCGTCGAGACGATCTGCGAGCGGGCGGGCTTCACCCGCGGCGCCTTCTACTCGAACTTCGACTCCAAGGACGAGCTGTTCCTCGCCCTCATCACGCAGCTGGCGGAGGCCAAGCTGGAAGAGGTCGCCGATCGCGTGCGCGAGCTCGACCCCGACACGCTCGCCGAGCCGTCCGCGCTCGTGCGGCAGGTCATCGGCGTCTCGCTCGGCGAGCGGATGGAGCCGCAGCTGCTCAGCGAGATCCGCACGCAGGCCCTGCGCGATCCCCGGCTCGCCACCGCCTACCTCGCCTGGCAGGAGGCGATGCGCAGCCGGGTGGAGGCGATCGTCGCCCAGGTCGCGGAGAGGTTCGGCCTGCGTCTGCGGCTGCCGGTCGGGGAGGCGGCGCAGCTCCTGCTCGACGTCTCGGATGACACCTGCACCCGTGCCGCCCTGGAGGGCCGCAGCCAGGGCGAGATCAACGAGCTGCTCAACGCCCGGCTGGAGCGGATCGTCGTCGCGCTCGTCGAAGCGCCCTGACCGTCGCCGGACGCGCGCCGCGGGTGCGGATCAGTCCGGCAGCAGCGCGTGGCAGCGCTTCACGCGCTCGATCCACCACTCGCGCCGATCGGCCGGCGCCGCGTGCTGCGCGAGCAGCCCGGCATCCGGCGCGACCCGCCCGATCGGGAGCGCCCCCGCCGACGGACGCAGAGGGGTCGCGGTCACGTCGGCGGCCAGCAGGGATGCCGTGCCGAGGCCGCAGTCGTAGTCGAGCGCCGGGAGGGACGCCGCCAGTGCGACGCCCATCGACAGCCCGATGCTCGTGTCGAGCGCGCTGGAGACCACCGCGGGCAGACCCGCCTCGGCGACGATGCCGAGCGCCCGGCCGATGCCGCCCAGCGGCTGCGCCTTGACGACCAGGAGGTCGGCGGCACCCGCGCGGGCGACCGCGAGCGGATCGTCGGCCTTGCGCACGCTCTCGTCGGCGGCGACGGGGATGCCCATGTACCGGATGCGACGGCGGAGCTCGGCCAGCTCGTCGACCGTCGCGCAGGGCTGCTCGACGTACTCGAGGTCGAACTCGGCGAGGGCATGGATCGCGTGCTCGGCCTCGTCGAGGTTCCAGGCGCCGTTCGCGTCGATGCGGACGCGGCCCTCCGCCCCGAGCTCGGCGCGCACGGCGCGCACCCGGTCGACATCGTCGGCGAGGGACTGGCCGCGCTCGGCGACCTTGACCTTGACCGTCTGGCATCCGTCGAAGCGCGCGAGCACACCGGGCACGGCGGCTGCCGCGACGGCGGGCACGGTCGCGTTCACCGGCACGCGGTCGCGCACCGGCGACGGCGGTGCGTGCCAGCCGAAGTCGATCGCGGCGGCGAGCCAGAGCGCGGCCTCGGCGTCGTCGTACTCGACGAACGGCGAGAACTCGGTCCACCCCTCCGGCCCCTCGAAGACGACGGCCTCGCGCACGTCGACGCCTCTGAAGCGGGTCGCGAGGGGGAGTGCGACGACGTGGAGCGACGCCAGCAGGTCCTGCAGTGGAGGCGTGGCCACCGTCAGAAGAACGATCCGCCGGCCTGCATCTGACGGGTGGCCTGGTGCTGAACGACCATCGCGTCGGAGCGGATGCTCTGCTGTGCCGCCCGGTGCTCCTCGTAGGAGACGGGTTTGCCGAAGAGGGCGTTTCTCACGGAGGTCACGATCTTCTTCCATGCCATGGCGCGCTCCTCGGTCCGTTGCGTCCATTGTCGCAGAGGCGTGGGGACTCTCCTAGGTGTGTGCTTGACGATAGTGTGTGACACACAGTAAAGTGTGAAACGTGAATGACACGGGAGAGCCTGACGCCGCAGAGCCTGACGCCGCAGAGCACGGCACGCACCTGCAGGAGCTGCGGCGCGGCACCGTCGTGCTCGCGTGCCTGCGTCTGCTCGCCGACCCCGGCTATGGCTACGGGCTCCTCGAACAGCTCCAGTCGCTCGGCTTCGACACCGACGCGAACACCCTGTACCCGCTCCTGCGCCGACTGGAGAAGCAGGGGCACCTCACGAGCGAGTGGAACACCGACGAGGCCAGGCCCCGCAAGTTCTACCGCACCTCCCCCGAGGGGCTCCGCCTCGCTCGGGCCCTCACCGACGACTTCCGCGCCATCGCCGCAGCGATCGGCGCGCTTCCCGAAGGAGACTGACATGGCTCGGAACAGCGACCTCGACCACGCCCGGGACGTGCGATCCACGTTCACCGACCGCTACGTCCATGCGGTGACGCGCACGATCCCCGAGAAGCAGCGCGACGATGTCGCGGCCGAGCTGCGCGCCGCCATCGCCGACCAGCTCGACGCCCGCGTCGACGCCGGAGAGCTGCCGGAGTCGGCGGAGCGCGCCGTTCTCGAAGAGCTCGGCGATCCCGACAGGCTCGCGGCGGGCTACGCGGACCGTCCGCTCTATCTGATCGGACCCCGGCTGTACCTGGAGTGGAAGCGGCTGCTCGTGCTGCTGCTGTGGATCGTCGTGCCGCTGGCGGCGTTCGGCATCGCGCTCGGGCAGACGCTGGCAGGTGCCGGCATCGGCGAGATCATCGCGTCGACACTCGGTGGCGCGATCTCTGTCGCCCTCCATCTCGCGTTCTGGACCACTCTCGTCTTCGCCGTCATCGAGCGATCCGACGACGCACGCGCGTCAGCGAAGGCCGTCGCCTGGAGCGTCGACCGGCTCCCCCCGGAGAGCCCCTACACCGGCGCCCGGTTCGTCGACATGATGACGAGCATCGTCTTCCTGACGGTCGCAGCAGGCGCCCTCGTCTGGGACCAGCTGCTCGGACTCGTCTACCTCGAGGGCCATTGGATGTCGTTCCTCTCCCCGGACCTGTGGCCGTGGTGGGCCGGCGGGCTCCTCGTGGTGATGGCGATCGAGGCGGTGCTGCAGGTGGTCGTGTACGTGAATCAGCGGTGGACGATCCCGCTGGCCGTGTTCAATGCCGTGCTCAACGTCGTCGTGGCGATCTCCGCGATCTGGCTGCTGTCGCAGCAGATGCTCCTGAACCCCGAGTTCTGGATGACCGTCATCCCCGAGGCCGACGCCGAGAACGTCTTCGGCATCCTGTCGGTCATCACCGGCTTCGGCATCGCCGGCGTCGCGGTGTGGGACACGATCGACACCTTCCTGAAGGCGCGCCGCTCGCGCTGACCCGGCGGGCGGTCGGCCGGCCGCATGAGAAGATCGGCCGGTGACCCCGACCGCTCCGCTTCGCCATCCGCTCGACATCGAGGGGGTGCCGCGCACCCCGCGCGCGGACGCTCTGCGGGATGCGCTCGCCGCCCGCGTCGTGATCGCCGACGGCGCGATGGGCACGATGCTGCAGCGCTACGAGCCGACCCTCGACGACTACCGTCAGCTGGAGGGCTGCAACGAGATCCTCAACGTCTCACGCCCCGACCTCATCGCGCGCATCCACGACGACTATCTGGCCGTCGGCATCGATGCGATCGAGACGAACACGTTCGGGGCGAACTGGTCGAACCTGTCGGACTACGGCATTGACGACCGCATCCACGAGCTCGCCGAGGCCGGCGCCCGGATCGCCCGCGAGCGGGTCGAGGCCGCAGAGGCGACCGACGGCAGGATGCGGTGGGTGCTGGGCTCGATGGGTCCCGGCACGAAGCTCCCCTCGCTCGGCCACACCACGTACGAGCACCTCAAGGAGACCTTCGCCCTGCAGGCGGAGGGTCTCATCGACGGCGGCGCCGACGCGTTCCTCATCGAGACCTCGCAGGATCTCCTCCAGACGAAGGCGGCCGTCAACGGGTGCAAGCAGGCGATCGTCGCCCGCGGCATCCGCCTGCCGATCTTCGTCGAGGTCACCGTCGAGACGACGGGCACGATGCTCATGGGCTCCGAGATCGGCGCGGCGCTGACGGCGCTCGAGCCGCTGGGCGTGGATGCCATCGGCCTCAACTGCGCGACAGGTCCCGCCGAGATGAGCGAGCACCTGCGTCACCTCTCGAAGCACTCGCCCGTGACGATCGCCTGCATGCCGAACGCGGGGCTGCCGGTGCTCACCGCCGACGGCGCGCACTACCCGCTGACTCCGGCCGAGCTCGCGACGGCGCACGAGCAGTTCGTGCGCGAGTTCGGCATCGGCCTGGTCGGCGGCTGCTGCGGCACGACCCCCGAGCACCTCGCCGCCGTCGTCGAGCGGCTCGCGCCGCTGGCGGAGATCGGCGTTTCGTCTCGTCGCTCCGCTCCTCGCTCAACGTCCGGCGAGGGCACCCCGGTCGTTGAGCGAGCGCAGCGAGACGAAACGCAGCGCACCGTCACGATCGAGCCCGGCGTCGCCTCGCTCTACCAGCACGTGCCGTTCCAGCAGGACGCGTCGTATCTCGCGATCGGCGAGCGCACCAACGCGAACGGGTCGAAGGCGTTCCGCGAGGCGATGCTCGAAGGGCGCTGGGACGACTGCGTCGAGATCGCCCGGAACCAGATCCGTGTCGGCGCGCACCTGCTCGACGTGTGCATCGACTACGTCGGCCGCGACGGCGTCGCCGACATCCGCGAGGTCGTCTCGCGCTTCGCGTCCGCTTCCACGCTGCCGCTCGTCATCGACTCGACCGAGCCCGCCGTCATCCGTGCGGGCCTGGAGCTCATCGGCGGGCGGCCCGTCGTCAACTCCGTCAACTACGAGGACGGCGACGGCCCGGCGTCCCGCTTCGGCCGCATCATGCCGCTCGTGAAGGAGCACGGCACCGCGGTGATCGCGCTGACGATCGACGAGCAGGGCCAGGCGCGTACGGCGCAGGACAAGCTGCGCATCGCGTCGCGACTCGTCGACGCGCTCGTGGGCGAGTGGGGGATGAAGGTCGAGGACATCATCGTCGACTGCCTCACGTTCCCGATCGCGACCGGCCAGGAGGAGACGCGCCGGGATGCGATCGAGACGATCGAGGCGATCCGCGGACTGGTGGCGAAGTACCCCGGCATCCACACGACGCTCGGCGTCTCGAACGTGTCGTTCGGCCTCAATCCCGCCGCCCGGTCGGTGCTGAACTCGGTGTTCCTGCACGAGGCGACGCAGGCCGGCCTGGACTCCGGCATCATCGACGCCGCGAAGATCGTGCCGCTGGCCTCGATCCCCGACGACCAGCGAAAGGTCGCCCTCGACCTCGTCTGGGACCGGCGCGAGCGTGACGCGGACGGCAACGTGACCTACGACCCGCTCGCGGTCATGCTCGACCTGTTCGCCGGGGTGGACACCGCGGCGCTGCGCGACCAGCGCGCGGCCGAGCTCGCCGCGCTGCCGGTGGGGGAGCGTCTGGAGCGCCGGATCATCGACGGCGAGCTCAAGGGCCTCGAAGCCGACCTCGATCTCGCCCGCGCCGACGGGATCGCGCCTCTGCAGATCATCAACGACCACCTGCTGGAGGGGATGAAGGTCGTCGGCGAGCGGTTCGGCTCCGGCCAGATGCAGCTGCCCTTCGTGCTGCAGTCGGCCGAGGTCATGAAGACCGCCGTGGCGCTCCTCGAACCGCACATGGAGAAGTCGTCGGCCTCCGGCAAGGGGCGGATCGTGCTCGCGACCGTGCGCGGGGACGTGCACGACATCGGCAAGAACCTCGTCGACATCATCCTCACCAACAACGGCTACGACGTCGTCAACCTCGGCATCAAGCAGCCGATCGCCGACATCATCGCCGCCGCCGAAGAGCACGACGCCGACGTGATCGGGATGTCCGGGCTGCTCGTGAAGTCGACGGTCGTCATGAAGGAGAACCTCGAAGAGCTGCAGTCGCGCGGGCTCGCGAAGAAGTGGCCCGTGCTCCTCGGCGGCGCCGCCCTCACCCGCGCCTACGTCGAGGACGACCTCGCGGGCCTGTTCGACGGCGAGGTGCGCTACGCGAAGGACGCGTTCGAGGGGCTCGCGCTCATGGAGCCGCTCGTGCGCGTCGCGCGCGGCGCTTCGCCGGACGAGGTCGGGCTCCCGCCGTTGAAGAAGCGCATCCATCGCGAGGGGTCGCTGCTGACCCTCACCGAGCCGGATGCCATGCCCGCACGCTCCGACGTCGCCGCCGACAACCCGGTGCCCGCGCCGCCCTTCTGGGGCACGCGGATCGTCCGCGGCATCGCGCTCGCCGACTACGCGGCCTTCCTCGACGAGCGGGCGACGTTCATGGGGCAGTGGGGGCTCAAGCCCGGCCGCGGCGACGACGGGCTGTCGTACGAGCAGCTCGTCGAGACCGAGGGGCGGCCGCGGCTGCGGTACTGGCTCGACCGCATCCTCGCCGAGGGGATGCTCGACGCGTCCGTCGCCTATGGCTACTTCCCGGTGGTGTCGGAGGGAGACGACGTCGTCGTGCTGCACCACGGCGACGACCCCACCGGCATCCTGGGCGTTCCCGGGCTCCTCGCCCCCGACGGCGGGTCGCTCGGTCTGCTGGGTGACGTTTCGTCTCGCTCCGCTCGCTCAACGCCCGGCGCGTCCCTGGCGGGCGACGTTTCGTCTCGCTCCGCTCGCTCAACGCCCGGCGGATCCCCGGTGGGTGGCGTTTCGTCTCGCTCCGCTCGCGGGGCGGCCGGCGCACCCCCGGTCGTTGAGCGAGGAGCGCAGCGACGAGACGAAACGGAGAGTCCCGCCGTCGGCACCGAGCGCCTGCGCTTCTCCTTCCCGCGCCAGCGGCGCGACCGCCACCTGTGCCTGGCCGACTTCGTGCGCTCGCGCGACACCTCGACAGGCTCGGGGACCGGAGGCCGGGTCGACGTGCTGCCGGTGCAGCTCGTGACCGCGGGCGCCCGGATCGACCAGGTCACCGCGAAGCTGTTCGCGGAGGACCGGTACCGCGACTACTACGAGCTCAACGGCCTCGTCATGCAGCTGACGGAGGCGCTCGCCGAGTTCTGGCACGCCCGCATCCGGTCGGAGCTCGGCTTCGCCGCCGAGGATCCGGCCGACACGGCGGGCCTGTTCAAGCTGGAGTACCGCGGCGCCCGCTTCTCGCTCGGCTACCCCGCATGCCCCGACATGGAAGACCGCCGGAAGGTCGTCGAGCTGCTGCGGCCCGAGCGCATGGGCGTCGAGCTCAGCGACGAGTTGCAGCTGCATCCCGAGCAGTCCACCGACGCCTTCGTCTTCCACCACCCCGAGGCGAAGTACTTCTCGGTCTGAACGGATGCGCGGCTACCGTCCCTCCGCGTCGTTCGAGAGCATCTTCGGCAGATGGCCGAGGACGTCCAGCCTGCGGATCACGCGCGGGGCCAACGGTCCACGTGCCAGCGAGAGACGATAGAAGCGCGGACCCGCCGAAGCCTGAGTGAGCAGCCCGCGTTCGAGCAGCGCTCTGATCTCGCGAGAACGCTGGGACGGCGTCCCCGGGAGTTCGCTCTCGAGGTCACCCGCCTTCGCGACGCCGCGGCGGAGGACAGCGCGGAGCGCTCCTTCCTCGGACGCGGAGATGATGCCGTCCCGCATCAGCGTCGCCACGGCCGGGCCGACGAGTTGGTCGACGACATAGTCGTGATCCTGCAGATCCAGGAGCCGGGAGAGATCGGAGCGGATGCCGGTGGCGAAGAACTCCACCCACGACGTGGTGCCCGCCTCCGACAGGTCGTCTGCGCGCTCCAGGGCGGAGATGTACGCCTCTCGGTCGTTGCCGAAGACCGCTGTGGGGTTGAGTGCGCTGTGACCGCGGCTCGCGAAGATCGTCCGCCGGAGCATGGCGTACGTGAAGAGCCGGGACACGCGCCCGTTCCCGTTGCGGAACGGGTGGATCCATACGAGGCGGTGGTGGGCGACGGCGATCTGGAGCATCTGCTCGTGCATCGGCCGTGCGGAGTCGGCGAAGTCGAGGAGCGCGCTCATCTCCGCATGGACGGTCACCCAGGGCGGCGGTGTGTGAGCCGAGTTCGTGATCCCGACTTCTCGATCGCGATATGCGCCCGGAGTGGGATCGCCTTCCCTCGTCAGTCCATCGACGACCCGCGTGTGCAGCTCACGGACCAGGCCATGGGTCAGCGGTGTGTCGAGGGGCAGGTCATCGATGAAGCGGACCGTCTCGACGATGTTGGAGATCTCTCGAATCTGTTCATCCGTCGCTGACGTGGCTCCGGCGCTGAGTCTGTCGAGGGCGTCGTACACGGTCGTGTGATTGCCCTCGATCCGTGCGGACACGACGCTCATGACGGTGTCGAAGAGACTGTGCAGCTCGGCGTAGGTCTCGGGAGGCGTCGTTCCGGTTCCGATGTCGGCGCGCATCCGCTCGATCGCGAACAACGTCGCCACGAGCTCCGACCCGAAGTCGAGGTGCGGGATCGAGAACTTGCTCATCACGTGCTCCATAACCTGATCTTGTCGTGGCGAGAATTTGCGTCTACCTTAGATCAAACCAGGTATTATCAGCGATCGTTCTCTTGGTTGCACATGAACTATTTGCACTCCAGCTCATGAGTACTTGCGTGTCGCCCGCGCGCGGACATCCGTCCGAGACGCGTGCTCGGTGCGGGACACTTTCTGGGGAGGGGGTGCGCGAATGAAGAGGATGCGGGCGATCGCAGCGATCGTGGCGCTCACGGCGCTCGCCGTCACGGGGCTCACCGGCTGCGGGATCGAGCGCCTCGTGGGCATCAAGAGCGTGGCGTGCGCGTCGTGGGTGGGCTACGAGTCCGACGAGCAGCGGTTCGCCGATGCCGATGCCGTCGTCGTCGTGACCGACATCGAGCCCGACGGCACGGTCGACATCATGGGCTACGACGCCCACGCGTACACCGTGCGGGTGGTCGAGACCGAGAAGGGCGACTTCGCCGTCGGCGACACGTTCCGCGTCGGATCGACGGCCGACGCATGCGGCATCCCCTACGAAGGCGGTGATCAGATGCTGGCCGGCGAGACGCTGCGCCTGTATCTCAGCGACGTCGACGGAGGATGGCGGACCCTCACCCCGTTCGACGGCGCACAGGTCGTCGAGGACGACGGTCAGCCCACGCGCTGACCGCACATGCCGCAGACGCCGGTCGCCGGCACCTCGACGAAGCAGTCGGGGCAGAAGACCGCCGGCCGCGCCGGGATCGTCGGCGCCGCGGGCTTGCGCGGTGTGGAGACGCGACGCGCGCGCGTCGGCGCGGCCGCGGGCTCCGGACGGTGGACGGCCTCGGGGCGATGCGGCAGGCAGTAGAGCCGCACGAACCCCGCGGGATTGTTCGGATGCCGATGCTTGACGACCCAGAGGTCCTCGCGATCGCGCAGCTCCGACGCCGGGCCGCACGTCGCGCAGCGCGTCGGCTCTCCTGGCACCGCCTCCGACGCCCGCAGCGGTGTGTCGAACGGGAGGGCATCGCGCCAGTCGGAGGAGTTCCTGATCTTCATGACCCCTCCAGCTTCCCACGCGCGAGCGGCCGGCGGGACCGGTTCACGGCCTCCAGCGCACGGGGTCCTCGCAGAACACGGTGTCGGTTGCGGCGGTCTCGCGACAGGCGCCGTCGATCAGGACCCGGTCGCCCACCGGCTCGGCGAGCTCGACCGTGACGGGCACGCCGTCGTTGCCCAGGCAGTTCGCGGCGCCGTCGCCGTCATACGCCGCGTCGATCCGGATGACGACCTCCTCGACGCCGTAGACGACCGTGGGCGCTTCGAGGTCGCCGGTCACGCCGTTGGCGCAGTCCAGGCGCGTGGCCACGACCTCGATCGTCGTGGATGCCGCGGACACCTCCGCCGTGGCGGCGAGCTCCCAGGTGGCGGGATCCGGTGCGTGCGGCGCGACCGCGATCGAGGCGCAGGACGTGAGCGACCCCAGGGTGCCGAGCAGCAGACCGCCGAAGACAAGCGCGCCGAGGAGCAGGGCGCCACGCGGCGAAACACCGTCGCCGCGTCTCACGTCGCGACCCCCGCGGCATCGGGCCCGGCGTGCGCGGCGGTCAGAGGCGCCCACCCCGGCCAGCCCGCCGCGTCCACGACGCAGAAGCGGTTGCCCTCCGGATCCTCCATGATGACGTAGTCGGCGTCGGCCGGTCTCTTGTCCCAGTGCACCTCGCGGGCTCCCAGCGCCGTGAGCCTGTCGACCTCGGCACTCCGGTCCTCCGCGTACAGGTCGAGATGGATGCGCGGAGGCAGCGTGCGGGGCGCAGGCACAGCATCCAGCGACACGGACACCCCGGTGCCGGAGCGCGGTCTCAGCAGGACGAAGTCGTCACCGACCGGCTCGCGGGGGACATAGTCGAGCGCCGCCGTCCAGAACGCGAGCTGGGCGTCGAGGGCGTCGACGCGGATGACGATCGATCCGACGATCAGCATGCGACCTCCCGCGGGCCACGATAATCGCCCCGGGCCGCCCGCAGAAGGGCCGGGCCTACGCGGCGCGGTCGAGCGCGGCGCGGTCGCGCGCGGAGGCGACGGGCTTCGCGCGGCGCAGCGCCGACAGCACGGCCGCGCCCACCACCGTGAGCCCGACGACGGTCGTGACGGCCCGCAGGGTGTCCCACGTGGCGGTGGAGGTGACGAACGAGTACACGAGGAAGTTCGCGAGGTTCTCGCCCACCGATCCGCCCGGGACATACGAGATGCTCGTGTCGGAGCCGACGGCGAACGGCCAGAACCACAGGTTCATCAAGAGGCCGAACGCGTAGGAGGCGACGACCCCGTAGACGCAGAGCATCGCGATCTCGCCGGTGCGAGGCATCCGTCTCG
>Ga0182739_1001805_pt1 | contig 21235 bp, 18 predicted proteins | sample eDN5th30CBELigBY_FD_128873 | JGI IMG/M metagenome (GOLD analysis project Ga0182739, IMG submission 128873) | Enriched backyard soil microbial communities from Emeryville, California, USA - eDNA 5th pass 30_C BE-Lig BY (version 2) (version 2) | ecosystem: Environmental > Terrestrial > Soil >...
CCCATGACAGCGGCGGCATCCGCGTCGTCCCTGACGGCCTTGAGGGTCTTGCCAAGCCGGGATCGGCTGAGCCAGAGGACGAAGGCCAGCGTCGCCACGAACAACGCGAACATGGTGTAGTAGCTGTATAGCGGCGTATTCGAGCTGGCCAGTATCATGCCCTCGCCGCCCCCGGCGAAAGAGGTGGGCAGGTTGGAAATGACCAGGCGGCACACGACGGCCAGCGCCAGGCTCACAATCGCGAAATAGGCGCTGCGTAGTTTCAGGATGGGAGAAAACAGCAGGGACAGCAGGATGGCGGCAACGGCGCCGGCAACGAGGCTGAACGCGATGGGCATCCCCAGCGTCTTGTAGCAGATGGCGGTGGCGTACGAGCCCGCGCCGTAGAACGCGACATACCCAAAGGGCATGTATCCCGTGAAGCCCACCATGATATTGAGCGCGCTGGCCAGGACGATCCACATCATGGCATAGAAGGCGAATGAGAAATTACTGCTTGCCTGGGGCGTGAGCAGGAACACCACCGCGAGTACAAGGAAGAGGCCGCCTGCGAGCCAGGTGCGAAGGTTGTCGCTGCGGAGTGCTTTCTGCGCCTCGTCGAGAGCGAATGTGTTCATGGCATTCCTTATCGATGACGGTGTTGCCGTTTCACGCCGGCTTGCGCGTAGGCCGCCGAAGCGTGTCGTCGCGTTTCATTGCAGGCCGGGCGGGACGCGCACGTGCCAGTCGGTGGCTTCCTGGAACGCACGGCCGGCAGCCAGCAGAAGGTTTTCATGCCATGGCTTCGCAATGAGTTGTACTCCCATGGGCAGGCCTTCTTCCGAGAAGCCGGCAGGCAAGGAAAGAGCGCAGGTATCCAGGTAATTGACAGTGCGTGTGAAGACAGCGGGGGAGGTTTCCTCGTCGACTTCGTCCAAGGGGCACGCGGTGGCGGGTAGTGTCGGTGTGACGAGAACATCATACCGGTGCATCCAGTTCATGAACTGCGCTATGGTTTCACGCCTGTTTTGCAACGCTGCCAAATACGCTTCCGCACTGATACCCTTGCCTTTGACAATGCGTTTCTGCACCCAGGTGTCGAAGGCCGGGCCGGTCTGGTCGATGTACGCAGCATGGACGTGATAGGCCTCGGTGGCGGCGATAACGCTCCAGTGCTCGAACAGCTCGGCGAAATTCCACGGTACCTGCACGGGCTCGATATGGGCACCCAGCGACGCCAGAACACGGATGGCTTCGTCGGTGACTGCCTGTACCTCGGCAGATACCGGCGCGGGGTATTGGTTTGCCTGCATGACGGCGATCCGCAGGCCCGCTGCCGATGCCTGTGGATGGGCCGTGATCGTATGGTGTGCGTTACCGTGCGTCGTGACATCACGAGCGTCGAAGCCGGCCAGCGCGTTCGTCAGCAGCGCCGCATCGTGCGCGGTGCGCGTCAGCGTGCCCACGGTATCGAGGCTGGCCGACATGGACATGTGGCCGTACATGCTGATGAGCCCTTGCGTGGTCTTGAGCCCGGTCAGTCCATTGAAGCCGGCGGGTATGCGAACCGAGCCTCCGGTGTCCGAGCCAATGGCCGCGGGCGCCAGGCCGGCGGCTACGGCCACGCCGGAACCACTGCTCGATCCGCCTGCGACGCGATGGTGTCGGTCCCAGTCCCAGGGATTGCGTGGGGCGCCCATGTGCATGTTGGTGCCCCAGCCACCCAGGGCGAATTCCACCATGTGGGTTTTTCCGAGGACGATCATTCCCGCCGCTTGTAGGCGTTCGTACACGGCGCTGGTGACGGTGCTGAGTCGCGTCTTCCAGACCTGCGAGCCGGCAGTCGTAATCTGGCCGGCAATTTCGGCGAGATCCTTCAGGGCGACGGGAAGGCCATGCAGGGGCGGCACGGGCAGGCCGCTGCGCCGTTGCAGATCAGCGGCCTGAGCCTGCAGGACGGCGGAATGCGCGTAGACGTCGATATAGGCATGTGCTTTGTCGTTATGCTGCGCGATGCGCTCGAGGTACAGCTGGGTGAGGTCGACGGAGGTAAAGTCCCCACGTTGCAGGCCATCCATCAATTCGGCAAGGCTGGAAAACGCAAGATTCTTGGACATGCTTCTGTATTTTTGAAGGAAAGCGGCCGCCCCTTGGGGGCGGCCGGGATGGTCTGTAATTACTTGCGGTCGGCCCAGGCGGGCGCCGGGTCTATCGGCTTTTCATTGGCGACGGCTTCGGGCCATACGGCAACATACCCTTTGCCTGGCTGTTGCTGAAGCACCGACCACGGCATTTCAAGCTGCTTGCCGGTCTCGTCGATGGCGAACGGCCCCGCGGCAACGGTCAGCTTGCCCGACAGGTCAATGGCGGCCTTCTTCATCGCCGCGGCATCCGTAAACGTGCCGGCCTTTTGTATGACTTTTTCCAGGATGGGCCCCGCGCCGTAAGCCAACAGCGTCTGGAAGTCGGGCTCGTAATTCGCTTTCGGATGGATCCGGTTGTAGGCGGCCAGGAATTGCGCCCGATCGTATCCGGCGTCGACTTTCCAGTTGATGGTGGAATGGTAGTTGGTTGATCCGTAGATGTATTCGGCATCTTTGCCGACCGTCTGGAACTGCGGCGTTGTCGAGTAGAACATGTAGGTGAACGGGAAGCTGATGTTCAACTGCCTTAATTGCTTGGCCATGCTCATCAGGTCGCCCTCGTACGAGGTGGGATAAAACACGTCCGCGCCCAGGGCCTTGGCTTTCTGGATGATGGTGCTGAAGTCCTTTTGCCCTTTGGGGTATTTATCGAACATCACGACGTCGAGCTTGTTCTTTTCAGCGAGGAGCTTGGCGTTCTCGGCGAAGGCGGTTGTAAAGGGCTCGTCGGAAAAGGCGATGGCTATTTTCTTGTGCCCCATTTTTGTGATGAGGTCGATGCTGGGTCGCGGCTGGTGCGAGGCAGGTTCCTGCGTGGCCGAGAACATGTTCTTGAAGCCTTGCTGGTAGAGCTTGTCGCTGGAAGCCGACCATATCACCAGGAGCTTGTTCTCCCTTTCGGTAATGGTGGCGGCGGCGCCCGTCAGCGTAGACCCGAATGGCGCGAACAACAGGTCGACCTTGTCATCGCTGATAAGCGTTTCGTACACGCGGGACACCATCTGCTTGTCGCTGCGATCATCTCGCTGGATGAGCTCGACTTTGTATTTCTTGCCATTAAGGTCGATACCGCCGCGGCTGTTGACTTCGTCGACCCACACTTCCACACCACGTACGCCGGACTGCGAAGCCAGCGCGAAACTGCCTGTCGAAGAAACCGTCATGCCGATGCGGATGACGTCCTTGTCCTGCGCGGTGGCGCTGCCTGCCGCAAGGCCGAGCGCACAGCCGATGCCGCAGAGCAGGCGCGTCAGATACGAGATTTTCATGGGTAAGTCTCCTCTGGGCGTAGGCGCCCGTTTTTCTATGGGTGATGGGGACTACTGGGCCTTGATACCTGCCTTTTCAATGACGTCATGCCACTTCTGAATTTCGTTGCTGATGGCCTGCTTGCTTTGTGCCGGATCCTGGTAGCCCGCCACGACGCCCTGTGCCAGCAGCGATTCCTGTACGGCTTTCTCGCCCAGTGCCTTCTTGACTGCGCGTGAGAGCATGTCGATGCGATCGGCGGGTGTGCCGGCGGGTGCAAGTACTCCGAACATCGAGCTGACTTCAAAGTTGTCCAGCCCGGCTTCCTTTGCCGTCGGCACGTCGGGCAGCGTGGGGGCGCGCTGCTGCGATGTCACGGCCAGCGGGCGCAACTTCTCGGCCTTGATAAAGGCCTGCGCCGCCGGAACCGTTTCGATCATGGTGTTGACTTGGCCGCCGACCAGGTCCGTCATGGCGGGGCCGCTGCCGCGGTACGGGACCGGTATCAGGTCAATGCCCGCCGTAATGCCGAACAAGGCGCCAGCCATTTGTTGGGGCGAGCCGTTGCCAGCTGAAGCAATGGTGTATTTTCCTGGTTCTTTTTTCGCGAGCGTGATGAGTTCCGACAGCGATTTGGCGGGAATGGACGGATGCACCACGAACACCAGCGGCACCTTGCCGACGACGGACACCGGCTGGAAGTCCTTGTTCAGATCGTAAGTGGCATTCTTGATATACAAGTTCTGGTAGATCGAATGGCTGGTGAGCGCTCCCAGCAAAAGGGTATAGCCATCGGCCGGTGCGCGGGCGACTTCGGCAGCGCCTATGCTGCCCGATGCACCGCTGCGATTGTCAACGACGACGGACACCTTGAGCTCGTCGGCCAGCGCCTTGCCGACGACGCGGCCTATGACGTCTGTAGCGCCGCCCGGTGGGTAGGGAACAATGAGCTTGATGGGTTGGTCAGGGTAGGCGGCCAGTGCGCCGGTGATGGGCAGCGCGGATGCCGCTGCGGCCAGCAGGGTGAAACAAAGGATGCTCTTGGGGCGTTTCATGAACGGCATGCGGGCTTGTCTCCGGTGACTTGAGTCGACATATTGCGGTATTCTTGCTCAAGTTATAAATTATTAATAATCTTGGAGCAATATAGCGAAATGGCCAAGGGAACACAAGCACCGAAAGGGCGTGGTTTTCAGAAAAATCTGACGAGTTACGGCGACCGCGGATTCTCCACGTTCCTGCGGAAGGCCTTCATAAAAGGTGCAGGTTTCACGGACGATGCGCTGGACCGTCCCATCATCGGGATCGCATCCACGGGTAGCGCCTACAACCCTTGCCATGGCAATGCGCCGCAATTGCTCGAGGCCATCCGGCGTGGCGTCCTCATCGCGGGCGGGCTCCCCATGGAATTCCCTACGATCTCCATCCACGAAAGCTTTTCGTTTCCGACCAGCATGTTCCTGCGCAATCTCATGTCCATGGACACCGAGGAGATGGTACGGGGCCAGCCCATGGACGCAGTCGTATTGATCGGTGGATGCGACAAGACGGTGCCGGCGCAATTGATGGGCGCCGCTTCCGCGGGCATACCCGCCATCCAGCTGGTCACCGGTTCCATGCTCACGGGCTCTCATCGTGGCTCGCGGGTTGGAGCCTGTACCGATTGCCGCCGATATTGGGCCAGCTATCGCGCCGAAGACATCGACGAGGTGGAAATTGGTGACGTGAATAATCAGCTCGTGGCCAGTGTGGGGACGTGTTCGGTGATGGGCACGGCCAGCACCATGGCGTGCCTCACCGAAGCCCTGGGCATGATGGTGTCTGGCGGGGCGGCTCCTCCGGCTGTGACGGCCGACCGTATGCGGGTCGCGGAACGGACCGGAGCGATGGCCGTGCAGTTGGCCCGCAGCGGCCTCACGCCTGACCGTGTAATGACACGCAAGGCGTTCGAGAACGCGTTACGGGTGCTGTTGGCCATAGGTGGGTCGACGAATGGCATCATTCATTTGACCGCGATTGCCGGCCGCATGGGTTTCGACATCGACCTGAAGCGCGTGGATGCCTTCAGCCGCGAGACGCCCGTCCTGATTGACCTGAAACCTTCCGGCCAGCACTACATGGAGGATTTCCACAAGGCGGGCGGCGTGCCGGCGTTGTTGCGCGAGTTGCGTCCTTTGCTGCATCTGGATGCCTTGACTGTATCGGGTCGCACACTGGGGCAAGAGCTGGACGATGCGCCGCCGCCGTTCGAACAAGCAGTCATCAGGCCTTTCGAGCGACCCATTTATCCGCAAGGCGGTATCGCCGTGCTGCAAGGAAACCTCGCACCGGGCTTTGCGATCATCAAGCAGTCGGCGGCGTCGCCCGAATTGATGGAACACGAGGGCAGGGCGGTCGTGTTCGAGAACGCGCAAGACATGGCCGAACGCATCGATGCCGATGATCTCGACGTCAACGTCGACGATATCCTGGTATTGAAGAATATCGGACCTACGGGCGCGCCCGGCATGCCGGAAGCGGGCTATTTGCCCATACCGAAGAAGCTCGCGCGCCAGGGTGTAAAGGATATGGTGCGGATCTCGGACGGCCGCATGAGCGGCACGGCGGGCGGGACCATCGTGTTGCACGTTACGCCGGAAGCCGCTATCGGTGGCGCGCTGGCCATCGTCCAGACGGGCGACCGGATACGCCTAAGCGTAAAGGAGCGGTCCATCCAGCTATTGGTCAGCGACACGGAAATTCAAACCCGCCAGCGTGCCAAGGGCATCGTCAGGCCCACGGCGGAACGAGGATATAAGAAGCTTTACCTGGACGCCGTCCTGCAGGCGGATCGTGGCGTCGACTTCGATTTCCTGCTTCCGGCAGCCCTGAATGGCACGATTCCGGCCGATCCGGTTCAGCCGGAAGCGGAACCAAGGAGCGATGTCTCGAAATGAGCGCAAATGCTGACGCGATAGATCTTCAGCCCCGGTCGCTGGCAAGCATCGTGCTCGAACTGGAAGAAGACATCGTCCTGGGTGTTCTCCATCCGCGCGAACGGCTGGTCGAGGACGAGCTGATGCTGCGGTTCGGCGTCCGGCGTCATATCGTGCGCGCCGCGTTGGCGCAACTGGCCCACATGGGGCTGGTCGAGCATCGAAAGAATATCGGCGCATTGGTACGCTCTTATGAGCGCGACGAGGTGATCGACCTGTACGGCGTACGCGAGCTTCTGGAAGGGCAGGCCGCCGCGCTCATGCCATGTCCGCCGGATGCCGCCGCGTTGCGGCGCATGGAGGCGCTGCAGCGTGTTCATGATCAAGCCGTCAAGGCGCACGATGCGCGCGCCATATTCAGGGCAAACATGGCGTTCCACGCTGCCTTGTTTTCGCTGTGCCCCAATAAGGTCCTGGTCGATGCCATCGATTATTATGCGCGGCAGACCCATGCGATCCGTTTCGGATCGGCCGGGTCCAGCCACACTCAGGCGCGGTCACGTGCCGAACACCATGCGATTCTTCGCGCCCTGAAGGCGGGTCAGCGTGATGATTTGGTGCGGCTGTGCAAAGACCACATCATGCCGTCGCGGGACGAATATCTGTCGGCGATTTCCGGTTGACGCAGATCCGGAGGCGTCTGCCAGGCGCTACGCTCGATGCTCCGCGTGACGAAGTCCGCGCCGCTCAAGATGAACAACAGGCTCAGCGTCGTCAACCCGACGATGGCAATGAGGCGCAGCAGCGAGATGCTATGGCGCAGGTGCATGAAGAACAGTGCCACAAGGGCCGTCTTGGCAATCGCGATGACCAGATTCAGGATTGTGTTAGCCGGGCCAAGGGGCACGAGTGCGCTGCCGGTGGTGACTGCAAGCAGCACCATCAGCGCCATCCAGACGAAAACGAGCGTTCTCATGACGCCCTGCCCGCCAGATACAGGGCCGGATACAGGAATATCCAGATGATGTCGACGAAGTGCCAATAAAGTCCGATGACTTCCAGGCGCCGGACGGCGCGGTGCCCGGTGTCGCGCTTCAGATAGCTTCGGCAATACCCGATCAGTCCTATGCCGATGAGCAGATGCAACGCATGCAGTAGCGTGGAAAAGAAATAGATGAAGTAAAAGAGCTGTGCAGCCGCCTGGTTCGCCGCGTCTCGAAGCTCGAAGTCGCGGCCAGGTATCAAGTGCTCATGCCAGTCCTGCCCATACTCGTAGCCCTTGATCAGCAGGAAGGCGAATCCCAGCAGCATGACGACGCTCAGCGCGCGACGGGCTTGCCTGCGCAGGTCTCCTTCCGCATAGCGCAGGGCCATGGCCACAGCTGTGCTGCTGGTCAGCAGGATGGCCGTATTGACGGCCCCGCATAGCAGGTCGGTGCTTCGGCTGGCCGCGAAGAAGGCATGAGGCCATTCATATCGGCCATACAGGTAGGCGAAGAAAACGGGCCCGAAGAACATGATTTCGGAGGCCAGGAACACCCACATGCCGATGCGTGCTCGCGCGTCGGCGAGGGCGCTGGCGGGGTCGTACGCGTGCGCGCTCATTGCTGGACCGCCCTGTCGGGTGTGTAGTCATACGGTTCGGCCGAACCGTCCGGAAGGTGATCAAAATTGTGAACGGGCGGCGGTGACGAAGTTTGCCATTCCAGTCCTGTTGCCTGCCACGGATTGTCGGGCGCGTGTTTGCCTTGCCACAGCGACCAGAACAAATATAAGAGCGGCAGCATGTAGCCTATGGCGAGCACGGCCGCTCCGCTCGAGGACAGGATGTTCAGCACCTGAAACTGGTCCGGGTAGGTATGGTAGCGGCGCGGCATGCCCTCGTAGCCCAGCAGGTATTGTGGAAAGAAGGTGAGGTTGAAGCCCGCGAAAATTATCAGGGCGGCGACGCGCGCCCACGATTCCGCATACATGCGGCCTGTCATCTTGGGCCACCAATAGTGCACGGCGCCCAGATAGGCCATGACCGATCCGCCGACCATGATGTAATGGAAATGTGCCACGACGAAGTACGTGTCGGTGACGTGCACATCGATCGAGAGTGACGCCAGGAACAGGCCTGTCAGTCCGCCTTGAAGAAAAAGAATGACGAAGCCCAGCGCGTACAGCATGGGCGCCGTAAAGCTGATTGATCCCTTATGCAGCGTGGCGGTCCAATTGAAGACCTTGATGGCGGATGGCACGGCCACCATGAAGCTCAGCACTGAAAATACCATGCTTGCATAGACGGACTGGCCGCTCACGAACATATGGTGGCCCCACACCAGGAAGCTGATGACGGCAATGCCGATGATGGCAAAGGCCATGAACTTGTAGCCGAACACGCGCTTGCGCGCGAAGCAGGGAATGATCTCGCTGGCCACGCCCATGGCGGGCAGGATCATGATGTAGACCGCGGGGTGCGAGTAAAACCAGAACAGATGCTGGAAAAGCAGCGGATCTCCGCCCAGGGCCGGATTGAACAGGCCGATATGAAAGATGCGTTCTGCCGCAAGAAGAAGCAGGGTGATGGCCAGGACGGGCGTCGCCAGGACCAGAATGACGCTCGTTGCATAGATGGCCCAGACGAACAGCGGCAGCTTGAACCATCCCATGCCCGGCGCGCGCAGCGTATGGACGGTCACGATGAAATTCAGCCCCGTCAGTATGGATGAAAAGCCCACGATCAGAACGCCGAGCAGCGTCATGATGACGTGGCTGTTCGAAAAGATGGACGAATAAGGGGTGTAGAAGGTCCAGCCGGTGTCCACCCCGCCCAGAAGCAGGGCGGCAATCGTGAACAGTCCTCCGCCCGCATAGAGGTACCAGCTCAGCAGGTTCAGTCGCGGAAAGGCCAGGTCCCGAGCGCCGATCATGAGCGCCAGGGCGAAATTGCCGAACACCGAGGGGATGGACGGGATCAGGAACATCCAGACCATGATGACGCCGTGCGCCGTAAACAGCCGGTTGTAGGTGTCGGCGTCGACGGCGTCCGCGGCGGGTGTGACCAATTCCAGGCGAATCAGCCCCGCAGCGACCGCGCCAATGAAGAAGAAGGCGGTAATCGATACGGCATACAGAATGGCGATGCGCTTGTGATCGTGGCTGGTGATCCAGGACCACAGCGAGTAGCCGTCGTGCAGGTAGCTGGGCGCGGCCGTGGCAGGTAGCGGCGTGCTCATCGCCGCTCTCCTGTCGTTTGGTCCGGATTCAGCGCGCGTATGTATTCGATGATCGCCATGATCTCCTCTTCGTCGAGCTGGCCTTTGAATGACGGCATGATGGGGTCGTAGCCGGCCACGACATCTTTCTGCGGCTCCATGATGGAGTCGTGCACATAGTTTTCATCCGCGATGAGGTTGCGGCCATCGGACAGGTGCACGCGTCGACCCAGCAGGCCGGACAGTTCCGGCGCATGCACGGTCGACGCCGCGGCATGGCAACCCATGCACCCATGTTCCCGAAAGAGCCTGAACCCGCGCTCCGCCAGACCAGGATGCGTTGCCCCGTCTTCCAGCCAGCGCGCGTAGTCCTCGGGCTGCATGGCGATGACCCGGCCCTTCATCTCGGCGTGGTCGGTGCCGCAGTATTCGGCGCACAGCAGCAGATACTCCCCGGCGCGGTCGGCCAGGAACCAGATCGTGCTGTAGCGTCCGGGAACCACATCCCGCTTGTTGCGAAAGGCGGGAACGAACAAACTATGGATGACGTCTTGCGACGTCATGATGAGCTTGACCGGCGTGTTGACGGGGATGTGGATTTCGTTGATTTCGCGTCGGCCGTTGGGCTGTTCCGCTTTCCACATCCATTGCTTGGCTACCACGAATATCTGCATGGCGTCCTTGGGCGGACGGGACTGCACCGCGTAGTCTCGCGCCGCCCAGGCAAACAGCACCAGGAACAGGAGCAACGGCGCGATGGTCCATGCCGCTTCAAGTCCTCGCGCATGCGAGGGGGGATTATCGCGATTGATCCTGGCGCTCCGGCGATAGCGATAGCAGAAAATGACGATCAGTCCGACAAATATGCAGGTCAGCAGCGCGGACAGCCCGACCAAAGTCAGGAACAAGGCATCGGTGCCCCGCGCGGCGGCCGACGCGGAGGGAGGCAGAAGTGTCAGGCCCGCACTCATGGCGGTCCACCTGCAGGATCCGGCGCAACGTCATGTGCCCCGTCGCGATCGGGCATGGGAGCGCGTAGCCGGCGCTGCCGACGCCTGTGCGCGATCCATACGCCCATAGCAAGCAAGGCGAGAATCAACGCGGCGAAGATCCTGATACCGGTCATCACGGCAACCGTGTAACGCCCCGTCAGCGGATCGTAATGGCTGCAGAACAGCTGCACCCTTTCCGTCAGCGTGCCGACACGCTGTCCTGATGCTTCGATCAATGCCAGGCGTATGTCGCGGCGATCGAAACGCAGCCCAAAGAAATAGCGCGATATCCGGCCATCGGGTGTGGCGATGAGGAATCCCGCCGGATGGGTGTACTGGTCGCTGTCCTGATCATATTGGTAGCGAAATCCCGCCGCGTGCGCGACCGATGAAATCTGTGCACGCTGGCCCGTCAACAGGTGCAGGCCGTCCGTGTCGTCGCCGTCGATCGTGCGGTAGACGGCCAGCTTGCGCGCCGCATCTTGCGCCGTTTCCCGAGGATCGATGCCGATCGCAACGATGGCGTGGGGCAGACCGGCTTCCGCCAGCACTTGCAGCACGCCATCCATGAGCGTGCTGCACAGACGCGGGCAATGGTAGTAGCCGAACACCATGACGACGGGTGTGTCGCCAAAGTAGTCGCCCAGTATGCCGGCGCGGCCACGCTCGTCGATGAACTGCGTCTGCAAGGGCAGGCTCGCGCCCAGGTTTTGTTCGAATCGAGCGGTGGGCGCTCCGTGCGCCAGCACGGTGACGCACACCAGGAGCGCCAGGAAGCTTGTCCTGATAGGCGCGATCATGGCTTCACCTTGACTTTGTCGCCGGCGGAAGGTTTATCTTTACGCCGTTGCGACGCCTGCGCGGCGTCTCTAGCAGGTGCTTCCTTTGACGGGGCGTCGGCGCCCATCAGATAGGCCGCGCGCACATCCGCTGGCTCGGTGCTGGATGCGGCGAGCGCGCGCATTGCGTCTTCAATCGGGATACGCGCCAGGTGCCGATCCGGATCTATCCATGCATAACCCCGGGCTTGACGCTGCTTTTGCGCCAGATAGTCCTGCAGTTGGGGTTGAGGCGCCGTTTCGAGTGTGGGCGCCACTGCGCGCCGCACTTCCGCAGGGCGTGTCTGATTGCCCTGCGGCCCCCATGCGCGGTCAAGGGCCGCGACAACGGCGAGGATCACGGCGAGCGCAGCCAGCAGCACGATCAAAAGCGGCGCTACGCGCCGCATGGGCGCTTCGTCGTCGTAGGGCCTGGTCATGGCTTGCTTCCTGTCACGTACACAGTTGCCTTTCTGCCTCCTGGTCTTCGTCTTTTATCGGCAGGCATGGCCATGAACCAGAGCAGGGCGAGCATGCCTGCCAGGGCGAGCGGGGCCATCCACAACGCATGCCAGGTTAATCCCGGTACCGACGGCAGGATGACCCAGATGCATTCGAGCCACCCCACCACGCATAGGGCCAGGGCGATGGCACGCAGCCGGCTGCGGTCCTGCTTGACCGCACGCAGCAGGAGCAGCACTTGCGGCGCGAAATAGCCACCCATCACGAGTACGCCGCCCAGCCAGACCCAGTCCGTTTGCAGGCGCGGCACATACCAGGCGATTTCACTGGGCAGGTTCTCGGCCCAGATGATGAGGAACTGCACAAAGGCCAGGTAGGCCCACATCATGACGTACATCAGCAGCAGGTTTCCCCAGTCGCGGCCAAGCTGGGCCGGAAACGTCGGGGTGCGCTCGGTTGCCGACTGTGCGGAGGCGGCGCAGCCAACGCCCACGGCGCATCCCAGCTTCATCAGCATCGTAATGGCAATGAGTCCGAAGCCGCTGGAGTGCCATTGCGGCATCAAGGACATGATCAGATCGACGGCGGCCAGGCTGATGGTGCAGCCGTACATGATCAGGCCGAAGGCGCTCATGCCTTTCCGCATGCCTTCTTGCTTCCGCGCGGAGTGAAGGCTGAAGACTTGCCAGATCGCGGCATACCCGACCAGCCGTAAGGTCACGAAAGCCGGGGACAGCCAGAGCGCCTGGAAGGCCGGTTGGCGCGTATCGGGCGTCCAGTCCGGATCACTCCAGGGAAAGGACGTCCATGTTGCCAAAACGATGGGGAGCATCAAGGCCAGCAGCATGGGCATCGATGAAGCCGCTCGCCGCCAGACAGGCCGCAGAGGCATGCCCCATGCACCGCCGGTCAGATCATGCAGCCACAGGTTGGCCTGCGCGCCGAGTACGGCGCCGGCGCAGGCCCACCATGCGGCCAGCCAACAGGCAAAGAAAGCGCGCCTGTCCACCAGGGCGCCCAGACAGAAGATCACGATGGCGATCGCTCCGAGGGCGAGCGACGTTGCGGCAGGCGATCCCGACGACTTCATCATGGCCGTTCCTTCTCGTTGATCGGGGCGCTGCCCGTCGCGGCGCCGTGGCTGTGCGTCGGGTTGGTCGACGGGTCATGTGCTTCCCGATCGGCAGTCGCGGCGAGCGCGCGCTGCGCCCGCTCAGCCTCGCCGTGCGGCAGGCGATCCAGGCGCGCATGCTGGCTTAGCTGCAGTGCCCGGACATAGGCGACGATGGCCCAACGATCGGCGGGCGGGACGCGATCTGCATAGGATGTCATGACGCCGTAGCCGCGCGTGATGACGTCGAAAATATAGCGATCGGAAACACCGCGCAGCCTGTCGCTGTGGTAGGAAGGCGGCGCAGGAAAGCCGCGCCGGACTACGCGCCCATCGCCATCGCCGATGGGACTGTGGCACGGCATGCAATAGATGTTGAAGCGATCGCGGCCATGGGCGAGAAAGGTTTCGTCCACGGGATAGGGCTGCGCAAGCGCCATCTCGTCGCGCGTACGGCGCTGCGCTTCCTTGGCGCCAAGGCGGCCGCTGGAGGAGCCGGGGCCGGCGCCCCGTGCGTGGACCACCGTGCCGGCCGGCGCCGTGCGCGCTCCTGCGCCATCGGCGAACATGTCATTGGACCGATAAGGCCGTCCACGGGGCTGGTCGTACATGTCGTGCATCATGCGCTCGCAGCCCGCCAATGAGAGCACCGCTGCCAGCAGCGACAAGTTCAGCGCGAAGGACCCTAGTCGTTTCAAGACCACACCTCATCGGCGGTTACGGCGCCCAGCCGCGATAGCGCCTCACGGTAGTGCGCCGCATCGAAGCCCTGCCCAATGCCGATCGTGGGACGTACACATAGAAAGTACCGGTCGCGCGTGGCCAGGTGGAAATCAGGTGCGTCGAAGACGGGGTGACGCAGGCGAGGCAAGCCGTTGGCGACCAACATGCCGAAAACCGCGGCAAGGGCCGCGCACAGTATGGTCATTTCGAAGGTAACCGGAACGAACATGGGCCAGCTATTCAAAGGCCGCCCGCCGATATTGACGGGAAACGATACGACCGCCGCATACCATTGCATGAAGAAGCCGCCCACGCCGCCCGCGACGCCGGCAATCAGTGTGATCAAGGGAATGCGGTTCGGCGGAAGGCCGAGCGACTCGGACACGCCTTCGACCGCATAAGGCGTATACGCCTCGAGTCGCAGTCCGGCTTCTTGTCGACGCAGCGCCTGGATGGCGTCAAGCAGCGCCTCGGGCGTGAGGAAGCGGCCCATGACGCCGTAGAGTTCCGGCTTCATGGCGCTTGCTCCTCGGCGGTGTCGTGCACCAGCCCGCGCATTTCAGCCATCGAAATCAACGGCAGGTAGCGGATGAACATCAGGAATAGCCAGACGAACAGCGCGATCGAGCACAGCAGGAAGGTCCAGTCCCAGAAGGTCGGTATGAAGACGCCCCAGGACGACGGCAGGAAGTCCTGATGCAGGCTTTGCACGACAATCAGAAATCGCTCCATCCACATGCCCGCGTTGATGATCAGGCTGATCAGCAGCAGTGCAATGACGTTGCGGCGCATGCGGCGCCACCATAGCAATTGCGGTATGAAGACATTGCAGGCAATGTAGGCCCAGTAGACGGGCGCGTACACGCCGACATAGCGGTCTTCCGTCATATGGATTTCATAGATGTCTCCGCTGTAGTAGGCGGTAAAGATTTCGGAGGCATAGCCATAGGCGACCAGCAGGCTGCAGGCCAGCATGACGCGCGCCGCCAGGTCCAGGTGACGCAGCGTGATGAACCCTTGCAGCTTGAAATAGTGGCGCAGCGGAATGGCCAGCGTGATCACCATGGCAAAGCCGGAGAACAAGGCGCCCGCTACGAAATAGGGGGGAAATATGGTCGAGTGGTAGCCGGGTGTGTTGCCGATGGAAAAATCCAGGGAGACCACGGTGTGCACCGACACGACCAGCGGCGTGGCCAGGCCCGCCAAGAGCAGGTAGGCCGTTTCATAGTGGTCCCAGTGCCGCGCTTCACCGCGCCAGCCCAAGGCCAGCAGGCCATAGGCCAGCCGCTTGGCGCGGCTGCCGGCCTTGTCCCGCAGCGAGGCCAGGTCGGGAATCAGGCCCACGTACCAGAACAGGAGTGACACCAGCAGGTAGGTGGAAATCGCGAATATGTCCCAGACCAAGGGGCTGCGCCACTGGGGCCAAAGCTCCATGCGATTGGGATAGGGAAGCAGCCAGTAGGCAAACCAGGGGCGGCCCAGATGCAGGATCGGAAATAGCCCCGCTATGCCGGCCGCGAACAAGGTCATGGCTTCGGCGTATCGGTTGATGGACGTGCGCCAACGTTGCCGCAACAGCAGCAGGATGGCCGAAATGAACGTGCCGGCGTGGCCGATGCCTATCCACCACACGAAGTTGCCCAAGGCGAACCCCCACGCCACGGGAATGTTGACCCCGAACAGTCCGACACCGCGCATGAACAGCCAGGTGCTGGACGCCAGGAAGACAAGCACGCCGGTGAATGTGATCAGCAGGGCGCTGCGCCAGCGCCAATGCGCCTTCCAGCCGCGGGTCCAGGGACCGCCGCGGCCCAGGACGATGCCTGCGATCTTGTCCGTGACGCCGCCCGCCGTCCACCCCGCCTCGAGCACAGGGGTGCCCGGCGAGACGGCGGTTTCGTTATCGCTTCCGGTCATCATCATCCTCCAGGCCGGCCTCCGGGTCGTCGATGCGCGCCAGGTACGTTGTGCGGGGACGTGTATTCATTTCTTCAAGAACGGCATAGCCTCGCGATGACGACTTGCTGCGGCTGACCTGACTGTCGGGATCATTCATGTCGCCAAACACGATCGCATCGGTAGGGCAGGTGGCTTGACAGGCCGTCACGACTTCACCGTCCCGGATGCGCCGCCGCTCCTTTTGGGATTGGATGCGGGCGTGCGAAATACGCTGGACACAGTAGGTGCACTTCTCCATGACGCCGCGCTGGCGCACCGTCACATCGGGGTTCGCGTGGGCCGCGCTGCTGGGGTCGGTCAGTGAATACTGGAAGAAATTGAAGTGCCGGACCTTGTAGGGACAGTTGTTGGAACAGAAGCGCGTTCCAACGCAGCGGTTGTAGACCTGGACGTTCAGGCCCTCGCTGTCGTGCATGGTGGCGCCCACCGGGCATACCACCTCGCAAGGCGCATTCTCGCAATGCTGGCATGCCATGGGCTGGAACTGCGTGCGGTGTCGCGTTTCATCCCGGTAGCTGTCGATGCGTAGCCACAGCATCTCGCGCCCCAGTGATACCTGTTCGGGCCCGACGACCGGAATATTGTTCTCGGCCTGGCAGGCGACGACACAGGCATTGCAGCCGATGCAGGCGTCCAGGTCGACGGTCATTCCCCATGCATAGGTGTTGTATTCATGATCAGGATACAGCGAAGGCGCTGGCGGTCTGCTCCGGGGCGGAAGCGCGGGGGTCGCGGCGCCGCGCGCTGCGGAGGGGGGCGCAGCGGTGGCGTTGCGAGACGCCTCGTTGCGGCGCAGCTCGACGACACGGGCGGGTTCACGCCCGTGGGTGTCCATGTCGTGTTGCGTGCGGGCGAAATCATGACGGTCCCCGGTCGGGGTCATCGTGATGACGCGTGTGCGCTGCGGAATGTCTTCCTGCACTGCCTGCAAGGGATAAGCGTCGAAGCCGTGGCCGGCTGCCGTGCTGCCCCCGAGGCCCCGCCCGTAGCCCAGCGGGAGGGTCACCACGCCATCTGCCTGCCCCGTCAGTATCCACACTGGCGCGCGTACTGATGCGGGGGCGTCTGTCGCGGTCAGGACGACGACGTCTCCGCTGTGCAACCCGTGCGACTGTGCCGTGGCGGGACTGATGAGTGCGGCGTTGTCCCAAGTGATCTTGGTATAGGGGCGCGGCAATTCCTGCAGCCAGGCATTGTTCGCATACTCGCCGGTGATGAGATTGCTGTCATTGGCGAAGACGGCGACCAGCGCGTCGCCCGACGGCGCTCCAGCCGTCGATGCCCGCCGTGGAGGCGGTTCGTCCAAGATGCTGCCTTGCGGTTGCTTCACTGTCCCCGGCACGCCTTCGATGACGCCGCGGCCCAATGCGGTCCGCCACCGGTCCTCGAAGGCGTCGTCGCCTTCTTCGTGCCATAGGCCACGCCACGTCGTGCGCACTCGTTCGTGGGCACTGATCGTTTGCCCGGTGGCTAGGAGGCTCGCTAATGTGTGGGGCGAGCGGCCACCGTAGAGGGGTGATATCACGGGCTGGACGATGCTGGGCGTACCGTCATGGCTGCGCGCATCGCTCCAGTCTTCAAGCACGTGCGTCATGGGCACGTGCCAGGTCGCGCGGTGTGCCGTTTCGTCCCGATACAGGCCCATGTGCAGGGACCAGGGAACGTGTTGCAGGGCTTCCGCAAAATCGAGCGAGCCGGGTGCATCGTAGACGGGGTTCACGTCAAGCATGATGAGCGTGTCGACACTGCGGTCGTGCATGGCCTCCACGAGCTTGGTGAGGTTAGACGGGTAAATGGGCTCACCGCCCTGGGCCGACGCGACGTCGGGCTGTCCGCCCCAAGGCTGTGCCCCTTCTTGTTCCAGGGGGATTAAAGCCGTACCGATATTGCCGAGCAGCGCATTGATGCGCCATGCAAGGACGTGGGCGCGCACGGACAGACTCGGACCTGGGGCCACCACGCAGGCGCCGCGGGCGGCCATCAATTGCTCGCACAGCTTATCGAGCCACGGCGGGTCTGCGACAGTGGGCACTGCAGGCGCATGTTCGCCCTGTGCGGCCGCGGCCGGAGGACCCGGTGAACGCGCTGCGACGCCGGCCGCGCCGAGACGCGCCGCCATCGTCTCGAGCGCGGCTTCCATCTCCAGGGGGGACATCGCCCGGCGGTCATCGGCCAGTGAACCGCACAGGCTTGGCGTGCTTTCAAGGGCATAGAGCCGTGCACGCGGTGATTGTCGTCGGGCAATCATGAAATCATGCGCATTCCGTACGCCGTCCGGCGAAGGGCCGAACAACTCCGCATCGATGCTCAAGACCACCCGCGCGCGGTCAAGGCGGTAGAGGGTGCGAACCGGCCGCTGGAACACCCGCTCCGCGGCCGCGGCACGCGTGCCGCTGTCCGACGCATCATGGATATGCCAGCGGGCTTCCGGAAAATGGGCGAGCACTTCGCGTATTTGGGCCAGCAGGGTGGGCGATGTGACGGGACCCGTCAGAAGGCGTAGGCGCCTGCCGCCCGTGTGCTCTTCTTCCCGCCTACGCTGGCTCAGTGCATCGATCAGCGCCGGCCATGTCGATAGCCGTTGGCCTTGCATGACGGTGCGCGACCGTTCCGGATCCCACAGCGTGAGGATCTCCGCCTGCATCTGGGCGTCGGCGGCACCCAAGCTCGCAGGGTGGGCCACATTGCCTTCGATCTTGATCGGGCGACCGGATTCCGTTTCGACCAACACGCCGATGCCGTAGCCGCGACGCAGCAGTGTGCTCGCATAGAAGACGGGATCTCCCGGGACGATGCCTTCGGGCATGTCGACATAAGGGAAAATTTTCTCCTGCGGAGGCTCGGAACAGCCTGACCCGGCCAGCGCCGCGGAGGCGGCCATCAGCTTGAGCACGCGCCGGCGTCCCGGGTCGGCGAGCGAACCGGCGCCGGTTTCCACTGCGACGGCGGCGTGATCAAAAAGTGGGGGACGACGTTTCATGCGCCGGCCTCTATCGGTGACAGGTTGAACAATCGGTCATGCGCTGACGGTCCTCGAGTTGAAGCATGCGCAGCAACTGTTCCCGTTCGGTATCGCTAATCGGAGGCAGGGTGCGCATGGCGGTGATATGGTCCAGCGGGCCCACGTGCTTGGCCGGATCGCGATGACACGCGAGGCACCACTGCATGTCCAGCGCTTCATGCCGGACCATGACCGGCATTTGGTCGACGCGGCCGTGGCACGTGACGCATGCCACGCCTTTCGCGACGTGGATGCTGTGGTTGAAGAAAACAAAATCGGGCAGGTCGTACACGCGATTCCAACGTATGGGTTTGCCGGTGCGTGCGCTGTCGTGCAAGGGAGCAAGCGCAGGCGCATCGCGAAACAGCTGGGCGTGGCAGCTCAGGCATATCCCGGTGGATGGCATGCCGGCCGATGCCGACGTTTCTACCGAGGTATGGCAATAGCGACAATCGATTCCGTCGTCGCCGACATGGTGCTTGTGGCTGAAGGGGATCGGCTGGTCTACCGCGACGCCCGCTTCCACCGGCGACGTCGTGCGCCACACCATAGTTGCGATGGTCACCAGCAGCACCACCACCGGTGAGAGAAGCACCAGTTTCAGCAGCAGATCCTGATAGCGCTCCAGCAGTTGTGCCATAAGCCAGCCTCAATGCGGCGACTGCGCGATCATGCGTTTGTCCCGAGGGCCATATTCATCGACATCCTGGCGCACCTCGGCTACCTCCTTCGCGCTGACGGGGGGCGCCTTATTGCCCCAGTGGTTACGCGCATAGGTGAGGACGTCGGCGATCTGCTGATCGCTGAGCTTCCAGCCGAATCCGGGCATGGCGAGCCCGGTGGGAAGCGACGCCGGGTCCGCCATGCGGCCGCCCGCCAGCACAACCTGTATCAGCGTTTGGGGATTTGACGCCCGAACCGGAGCACTGTCGGCCAACGGTGGAAAAGCCTCCTTCTGGCCTTTGCCGTCGGCCATGTGGCAGCCCATGCACTGGTCGATATAGACGGCTTCGCCGCGTGCCATCGTTGCTTTCGTGGCATCACTTTCGGCGGCGCCATCCTTATGTGCCGGTATGTCCTGCAGGTAGGCCGCGATCGCCGCCAGGTCCGCGTCGCTGAGGTGCTGCGTGGAGTTCAAGACGACTTCGCTCATGGGCCCAACGCTGGCCGTGTCCTTGTTGGCGCCTGTCTTGAGGTATTGGATGATGTCCTCGGCTGACCAGGTGCCGAGGCCGTCGCGCTTTTGACTGGTGAGACTGGGCGCGAACCAGCCCTCGCCGGCATCGCCGCCCTGCATGGCGCGCGATGTGTCCGTGGCGCCAAGCCAGTTCTTGGGCGTATGACAGGCGGCGCAGTGTCCCAACCCCTCGACGAGGTAGGCGCCCCGGTTCCAGACGCTTGTCTTCTCGGTATCCGGAATGTATTCTCCCGGCTCGAAAAAGAGCATGTTCCAGCCGGCAATCAGTTGGCGCCACCCCAGGGGCCAGATGAGGTCGTTCTTGGGCGGTATGGCCCGCACGGGTTCAAGTGTGTCGAGATACGCCTTCAGGTTATCGACATCCTCGCGCGTCATCTTGGTAAACCACGGGTACGGGCAAGCCGGATACAGAAGCTGGCCGTCCTTGCGCTTGCCTTCGTGCATCGAGCGGTAGAAGTCGTCGGCCGTCCAGTTTCCGATGCCCGTCACGACATCGGGCGTGATGTTGCTGGAGTAGATCGTTCCAAACGGGGTCTCGACGGGATAGCCGCCGGCGAAGGGCTTGCCGCCCTTGACCGTGTGGCAGGAAATGCAGTCGCCCGCGTTGGCCAGGTATCGCCCGCGCTGGATATTCGTGAAGTCGGTCCCTTGGGCAAAGCCCGTTGCCGCCACGAGCAGTCCGATGGACAGTAATGCCAGGCGGGCAGGCCTGTGTCTCGCCGCATGCATGATGCCTCCTTTTCACACCTGGACCAGCGGTCCAGGATTCTTCAGATACATCGTCCGTATGGCCTCTGCGGCCCAGAACGCCAGCGCGCCGACTGTGCCGGTCGGGTTGTAGCCCGCGTTCTGCGGAAAGTTGCAGGAGCCGACGACGAATACATTGGGCACATCCCAGGTTTGCAGGTAGCGATTGACGACGCTGGTGGACGGGTCGGCGCCCATGACCGCGCCACCTGTGTTGTGCGTGGTCTGATACGGGACGATGCTGTAGGGCGGCTTGCGCTTCTTGACATGGATTTCGCGCGGTTTCATGGCCTTCGCGATGCCTTCCGCCTTGCCGGTCAGGAAGTCCGACATCCGGTAGTCGTTGTCGTGGAAATCGAAAGTAAGCCGAAGCAATGGGTCGCCGTAGATGTCCTTGTACGTCGGATCCAGGTCCAGGTAGGCCGCACGATGGCTGACCACGCTGCCATGCGTCGCGATAGATACGCTTTTCAAGTAGTTGTCAGCCATGGCCTTCTTCCAGCCGGCTCCCCATTTCGGCGCGTCCTTCGGCAAATGGTGCTGCAGTATGGGTCGTCCACCCGTGGTCCACAGTGCGATGTAGCCGCCGCCGATGAATCCTTCAGGGCCATGGTCGAAGTTATCGGTATTGAATTCGTCGATCGCCTGGCCCAACGCGCCGGCGCCCATGTAAGGGTTCATTAGTTCGTCGACAAACACGTCCACCGAAGAAGTGATCTGATAGGCGTAATTGCGGCC
>Ga0182739_1001806_pt1 | contig 21224 bp, 19 predicted proteins | sample eDN5th30CBELigBY_FD_128873 | JGI IMG/M metagenome (GOLD analysis project Ga0182739, IMG submission 128873) | Enriched backyard soil microbial communities from Emeryville, California, USA - eDNA 5th pass 30_C BE-Lig BY (version 2) (version 2) | ecosystem: Environmental > Terrestrial > Soil >...
AAGCTCTGTCTCGTCATTCCGTGGCGCGGGCTCGCAGGTCCGCGAAATCGCAAAACCCTACGGAAACGCCGCCGTCACCTCGATTTCGCCGACGATCGCCGCGTTGAAATCGTCGAGGTCGTGCGCCGGTATCCAGTATTCGCGATGGGCATTGCCGCCGGCTTCCTGCACCTCGTAACCCGCGAGATAGTCTCGCCGCACGCGGAAGCGCGTCACGAATCCCGCACCGCTCGCCGGCACGTTCCAGTCGCGCGCGATCCTGCGGGCATAATCCTCGGTCAGCACCGGATAGAAAATCGGCTGGTCCGGCAGGCGCGGCGGAAACGCCCGCATGCCCCGTTCGCGGATGAGTTCAAGCTCGGCCGGGCCGACGGGCCGATACAGCGTGACGGTTTCGGGTTCCTCGGTCATCGCGGCACCGTACACCGAAAGCGAGCGCGGACATCGGATGGCGGCGGCGCTTTCATCACCGATAGTCCGCGGCGGACATTTATCGCGGCAGCGCCTCCACATTCCCGCAAGGGTTGTAAACACAGGTTGCGGTGGAGGAGTGAATTGTTACTATGAACAGGCTTTGGGGGACCCATCCACTAACCGACTATTCTTTCATGCAAAGGGAAATACATGCGTCTTTCCGCACTTTCTCTCGCATTCGTTTTCGCAGCAACGATACCATCACTCGCGAGCGACGACCCCGACCGGGCCGGAGCGCCGCAGACCGCAGCGCCGGCGACATCCGAAAGGTCAGCGGCCGTCGCACCGGAGTCTTTGGGCACCTGCACCGCCACCGATCTTCGGGGCCGCTGGAACGTCATCGTCGATCATGACCTGGGGACGGCAGGCACGCGCGCATTGCTGATCTCCTGCCGGATCCGCATAGGAAACGGTGGCGCCATCGCCGCGAGTGAATGCGTCAGGCAATCAACTGAGTTCCCAGTTACCGGCTTCTCGGGCAATCTTAGAGTCCTGCAGGACTGCCGCGTTGCGAACCTAAACAACGCTACTCCCGTCAGCTTCTACGGGTCCGTCTTGAGGGTCGTCGCAACGATGTCGGGAGACCGGACACGTATCAGCGGGACGATAGTCGGCTTCAACACCGGGACGCTGAGGGGAACTTTCCAGGCGATCCGGGTGCCGTGAGGTAGGCGCACCGAGCGAGTTGCTCTTCGTTTATGGAGCGCCGCGATAGCCCGCATGTCACGCGCATGCGGGCTGTGCTGTTTGTACGCTACTTCGCGAAGTAGTCCGGATACAGCGACTTCCAGAACGCGCATTTGTGGTCCGACGAAGCATCGAACGCGTGGACATTGCCGGGCTCGAAGCGGATCGACGAAGCGCCTTCGGCATAAGGCTTCCACGCCGGCACGCCTTCCGCCGCCGGGCGGCCGCTGCGGATGAAGCTCGCCCAGGTCGCGATCATCTGCTCCGCCATCGCCTGCGAGCGCGCAGACAGGTCGGGGCCGGAGATCGCCGTCGTGTTGGAGAAGTTCGGGAAGAAGGCGTTGAGCTCGCTCGAATGCGCCGCACCGAGCGGGAAGCCGGTATCGGGCTGGATCGGCATCGCGACGCCGAGCACCGGCGTCTCGCGGTCGGCGAACTCCCACTGATAGACCGGCACGCGCCGCGACATCAGCCGCGCCGCCTCGAGATAGAGGCAGTGGTTGATGCCGAGATCCGGCCGGAAGTCGGACATCACCGTGCCGAGCGCGACCGGGGCCGAAGCGAAGGCGCCGACCGGATATTGCTTGATGACCGCATCGGCGTTGTCGCCATAGATCGCCTTGATCGCCGCCGGATAGTTCTCGGCGGTGTAGCGCTTGCCGGCCTGCACGTCGTAGCCGACATAGAGGCGAAGCTCGTCGCGGGTGCCGCCGTTGAGAACCGGCACCTGCACGAAGCGGCCGCTTTCCAGCGCATCGAGACCCTGCCGCGGCACCGTCTTGGTGCCGTAGGACGGCGCGAAGGCCATGAGATCGGCGCCGCCCGCCGCATCGCCGGCGGCGATCAGCGTCTGCGGGTCCTTGCCGCGCAGGCACTGCAGCGCGGTCGTCGGATCGGCGCAGCCGGCGTTCTTCGCGACCGTCTCGCCGAAGCGCTTGCGGTCTTCGACGCTGCGCAGCCGGAACACGCAGGCGCCGCTCTGCACGATCGCCTTGTGGAACAGGCCGGAGGTTTCTTCCGGCGCGATGAGATGCATGCAGACCGAAGCCGCGCCGGCCGACTCGCCCGCCACCGTGATGTTGTCGGGATCGCCACCGAAGGCCGCGATGTTGTCCTTCACCCAGCGCAGCGCGAGCCGCTGGTCCTCGAGCGCGTAGCCGCCGTTCCTGTCGGCGCCGAAGGCCGGATGCGGCATGAAGCCGAACACGCCGAGCCGGTAGTTCATCGTCACGACGACGGCATCGGCTTTTTTCGCGAGTTGATCGAGGCGGTAGAGCGAACTTGCGCCGCCGACGAAAGCGCCGCCGTGGATCCACACGATCACCGGGCGCTTGGTCTTGGTCGCGTTCTCGCCGGTGTAGGGAAGCGAGACGTTAAGGGTGAGGCAGTCCTCGTTGTCGCTGCGCTCGGTCAGGCCATAGCGCGCGGCCTGCGCGCAGGTGCCCTTGAAGTGCATCGCGGGGAGTACGCCGCTCCACGCCGCGGCCGGCTTCGGCATCTCCCAGCGATTGTCGCCGGCGACGGACGCGCCGTAAGGGATGCCGCGGAATTCCAGCGCGCCGTTGCGCACGAAGCCCGCGACCTTGCCGCCGGCGGTCTGGACCGTCGCGGCCTCGCCCCAGCGGTACTGCGATTCATCCGCCTGCGCGTCCGCAAGCGACGGCGCCGCCATCGCCAATGCCGCAAGCAAAACCGTTGCACACCACCGCCCCATCAGAATCCCCCTGTGCGGATAAGCGAATGACCGCTCCGCGAGGTGCGCCAAAGTCATGAAGATTCGTTGAAGGACGTTCGAGGCCCGAGGCCGTATCAGCGCCGGGCGAGCGCGCAGGCAAGCGCGACAAAACCTTCGACCGGAATGTCCTCGGCGCGCGCGGTGGGTTCGATGCCGGTCGCTTCGAACAGCGGAGCCGGTTCGCCGCCGAGCGATTTGAGACTCTGGCGCAGCATCTTGCGGCGTTGGCCGAAGGCGGCGGCGGTGACGCGCTCGAGCGCCGCGAGATCGCAAGGGAGCGGTTCCGCCCGCGGGACGAGGCGCACCACCGACGACACCACCTTCGGCGGCGGCACGAAGGCCGAGGGCGACACATCGAACATGATGCGCGGCTCGGTCCGCCATTGCGCCAGCACCGAGAGCCGGCCGTAGCTCTTCGAGCCGGGCGCGGCGACGATGCGCTCGGCGACCTCGCGCTGGAACATCAGCACAAGCTGGTCGTACCACGGCGGCCAGGCATCGAGCGTGAGCCAGCCGATCAGCAGCGCCGTGCCGACATTGTACGGCAGGTTGGCGACCACCCTCGCCTTCTCGCCGGCGAGATGCGCGGCCGGATCGAACGCCATCGCATCGCCCGCGATCACCGTGAGGCGGTCCAGATAGGCCGCGGCGATCTCGGCCAACGCCGGCAGGCAGCGCTCGTCGCGCTCGACAGCGATGACCCGCGCCGCGCCTTCCGCGAGCAGCGCCCGCGTCAGCCCGCCCGGACCGGGGCCGACCTCGATGACGGTCGCGCCTTCGAGCGGCCCGGCCGCGCGCGCGATGCGTCCGGTGAGGTTGAGGTCGAGCAGGAAGTTCTGGCCGAGCGCCTTGCGCGCCGCGAGCCCGTGTTCGCGGATGACGTCGCGCAGCGGCGGCAGCGTGTCGATCCGGCTCATGGGTCCAGGCGCCTGTTTTACGCGACGGCGGCCGCAGGCTCCGCTGCCGCCAGCCGCGCCGCCAGCGCGAGCGCGGCCGCGAAGCTGGAAGGGTCCGCCTCGCCCGTGCCCGCGATGTCGAAGGCGGTGCCGTGGTCGGGCGAGGTGCGCACGAACGGCAGGCCGAGCGTGACATTGACCGCGCTGTCGAAGGCGATGGTCTTGATCGGGATCAGCGCCTGATCGTGATACATGCAGAGCGCGGCGTCATAGGTGCTGCGCGCATGCGGATGGAACAGCGTGTCGGCGGACAAGGGCCCGCGAATGTCGATGCCTTCCGCGCGCAGCCGCGCCACCGCCGGCGCCACCACGTCGCGATCCTCGACGCCGAGCGTGCCGTCCTCGCCCGCATGCGGGTTGAGCCCCGCCGCCACCAGCCGCGGATGCGAAATGCCGAAGCGGCGCGTGAGATCGCGCGCCACCACCCGACCGGTGGTCACGATCAGGTCCGCCGTCAGTTGCGTGGGTACGTCGCGGAGCGGGATGTGGATGGTGACCGGCACGACCGCGAGCTCGGGCGACCACAGCATCATCACCGGATGCGCGACGGTGCCGGTCAGGTCCTGTGCCAGCCGCGCGAGATATTCGGTGTGGCCGGGATGCCGGAAGCCGGCCTGGTAGAGCACCGACTTGGCGATCGGGTTCGTCACCATCGCGGCGGCGCGGCCGGCGACGACATCGGCGGCGGCGCGCTCGATGGCCGCAACGGCGGCAGGCGCGCTCGATGCGTCCGGCACGCCCGGCTCGGCGCTGACCGGCAGGTCGAGCGCCACCACCGGCAGATGGGTCGGCATGGCGCTCGCGGCGCGCTCCGGTTCAACCACGGCGATGGGAATATCGAGATCGAGGCGGCGGGCGCGGCGGGCGAGGAAGTCGGGGTCGCCGATGACGTAGAACGGCGCCGGCTCTCGGGCGCGACGCTCATTCCAGACGGTGAGAACGATGTCGGGACCTATGCCTGCGGGCTCACCGAGGGTGACCGCAATCGGCTTGTGCATGGGCTTTTCGCTACCTCAACTCGATCGCGGCCTGGCTTCGCAACTGGCGCAGATACTTCGCCGCCTCGGCGTCGAACCGCTCGCCGAACAGCTTCTCACGCACGTCGCGCTCGGCGCCCGTGATCACGCCCTTGCTCGGGGTCTTGCTGCAGACGGCGAACACCTCAATACCGGTCTGCGTCACGTCCGGCGGCGTCAGCCGGCCGACGGCGGTGTTGTCGAGCACCTCGCGCAGCTTGGCCGAAAGATCGGAGGAACTGCGCGTCACCGGCTCGCGGATCGCAACGTCGCGCAGTCCGCGCGCCAGCCGCAGGCCGTCTTCGCAGTTCGTGAACCGGGTGCGCAGCCCTTCCGCCTCGCGGCGGCGCGCCTCCATCACCGAAGCTCCCGCGCCGCGCGGCACGACCAGCAGAATGGGACGCAGGGAATAGTCGTAGGAAGCGACCTGCTCCTTGCCCTGCGCCTTTGCCGCCATGAAGATGTCCTTCTCGCGCACCTGCAGGCGAGACTGGAACTTGCCGCGCACGATGCCGTTCCACGCGATGTCGGCGCGCAGCTTGCGCTTGAGCGCATTGATGCTGATGCCCGCCGAGCCCAGCACCTTGGCGAACTGCTCGGGCGTCGCCCGCATCCTGCCCGCCATGCCGGCGACCACCTGCTCGACCTCAGACTCCGGAATGTCGATACGGTAGCGATGCGCGGTCTGCAGCTTGAGCTGCTCGTCGATCAGTTCGTCGATGATGGCCTTGCGGTTCGGCGCCTTGCTGCCCGAGACCTGCGACAGACGCATTCTCTGGGCCACGTCGACTTCGGTGATCGGCACGCCGTTCACGCGCGCAACGATCTGCTGCGCCTCGGCGGGAGCCGCGCTGACGGTGATCGCTGCCAGACAGAATGCGGCGAAGGCGAGGCGCGCGAGCGGTTGGGCTGATACGGGTGACGTCCGACTCATGGGTGCTTCCCGGTGTTGCAGTTCGTCGCCCCCCAGCGAAATCGAATAACCACAACATGGTGCCGATTCATTGGATCGACATCGTGTTGTAACATCTTGTTTGAGCATCGCCTTTTCCGAAAACCGGCATCCGGTTTTCGGGGCGGTGCTCTAAAATTGCATGCCGGAGCCACCACTTGGGCCGCCCACGGTCTGCGACAGGCTCGTATCTCCGAGCGTCCGCAAGCTTACACGCAAGAGGAACGTCTCGTTCGGTACGATATCGCCTCTATATCCATAATTGCGCTGAAACATGGCGCTGATGGCCAGACACTCATCAATATATGACAGGCCGACCGCGATCGATGCCAGGCGGTTGGAATCGATGCTGTAGAGGGTCCCGCCGCTGACCGCCCAGCTCTGCGTCAGCTTCACGGTACCGGACGCCAGAATGCCTTCGCGCGGCAGCAGCAGGCCGATCTCGGGCTGCGCGTCGTACTGGCCGTAAGTCACGGACGCGCTGACGCGGTCGAAATTGGCGCGCCCCTCGATCTCGAAGCGCCGCGTATTGAAGGTCTTCTCGTCGAAGCGGAAGCGCGAGACGACGCTGTAGGTCGAATTGGGGCTCAGGATCACGCGCGCGACGTAATCGGAGCGATCGTTCTCCAGCCCGCTGGTCTTGCCGGCATTGGACATGTCGGCGACCGCGTAGGAGTTGGTCCCGAACAGGTGGTAGGACTGGCCGAACAGCGCGTTGATGTATCCGCCGCTGTAGAACTGCGCCGTGTACTCGATGCCGACATTGGCGCGGCCGCCGCCCTCGACACGGTCATAGCCGCCGTACTTGCTGATCGAAAACAGGTTGTCGTCGCCGAACACCAGGCTCTGCGAGTCCTCGTTCGGGAACTGGCCGATGTTCATCTCGCTCGGGCGGGCGATGAACTGGGCCCGCGGCACGATCGTCTGCGTTCCCCAGGAATGCGTGCTGATGAACGGGTAGCGGTAGTCGACGCCGGCCGCCGGCATCACCCGGCCGGTGCTGGTGCGGTTCGGATCGATGAAGTTCGAGAGCGACGGATCGTTGGTGAGCGACATCGCCGCCGCATCGGCGCGCGCCCACAGGAACGGCGTGAACATCTGGCCGAAGCCGTCGACGAAGGTCTTGCGCCACATCGCCTCGACCGAGGCGCGGGTGTAGGTGCCCGGCACGCCGCGCAGGAGGCAGTCCGCGCGGGTCTTGATCGCCGCCGGATCGGCGCTGTTGCACAGACCCAGCCCGTCCGACGTCGGCGTCACGCCGTCCGGGAGGAACGGCGCTACGCCCTTGGCCGAAATCGGGTCATAGTCGGCCTGCTGGCGCGTCAGGCTCGCCATGTTGAAGTTGTAGGAAAGCTCACCGCCCAGGATCGGGTCGGCGAAGCGGTAGCGGTAGTTGAGTACCGGATGCAGCACCGGAAGCTGCTTCTGCGCGTCGAGCGGCGAAAGGCCGTAGAAGTGCATCGCGCGCAAGTCAAAGTAGCTGTATTCGCCGCGGCCGAACAGATAGGCCTGCGAGATCGCTTCCTGTCCCTGCCGCGTGACCTTGTATTGCGGCGAGAACTGGTTGTCGGTGAAGATGCTGGCGTCCCAGCCGTACCACCAGTTCTGGGCGAGGCGGAAATCGCCGCGGGTCTCGACCGCGCCGCGGAAGTTGCGGTCGCCGACCGTGTCGACCCCAAAGGCTTTCGGATCCTGCTGGAAGATGCCGGAGGCGCGCACGCTGTAGGCGCCGTTCAGCAGCCGCTGGCGCCACTCGCCGGTCGCCAGCAGGCCCTGCTGGCTCAGATAGGCCGGCGCGAAGGTGAAGTCGTAGTCCGGCGCCAGATTCCAGAAATAGGGAACCTGAAGACCGACGCCGATATGCGAGCCGCTCAGGACCGACGGCCGAAGGAAGCCCGACTGCTTCTTCACCGTCGTATCGGGCATCCAGAAATACGGAAAATACGCGATCGGAACGCCGAGGAATTCGAGGCGCATGTCCTCGAAATAGATCGTGCGCTCCTGCTCGTCATGCATGATGCGCGCGGCCTTGACCTGCCATTGCGGCGGCCGCTGCGGGTTCTCGGCGCACGGCTCGCAGGCGGTGTAGACGCCGCTCTGGAACACCGTGAGGCGGCGATCGTCGGGGCCGCGCTGGATGTCGGCGCGCGCCGCCGCCATCCGCGTGCGGTCCGGCGTCTCGACATGCAGCGAGTCGACGAAGCCGTTCCGGAACGTGTCGTCGAGTTGCAACCGGGAAGTGGTAATCACCGAGCCGTCGACGGCGGTGAAGCGGACATTGCCTTCCGCCGTCAGCAGCTTGGTGCGCTGATCGTAGAGAACTCGGTCGGCCTCGAGCACCGCCCCGGCATAGTGCAGTTGCACATTGCCTTCGGCGGACACCTGTTCGCCGGTGTAATTATACCGCATCTCGTCCGCCTGGACGACCATCGGCGCGGCGGTGTCGCGCGGGCGCGGGACGAGTTGCCCCCCCGTTGCGGGCGCGCCCTGCCGCGTGCCGGCCCAGGGCGGGCGCGGCATGTTCAGCAGCTGCTGCGCTTCGGCAGGCCGGACACTGATGTCAGCGGACAAAATGAGGAGACCGGCCGCGAACGCCGCAGCCGAGGAAAGCAGACGCGACGGTGGCGGGCGAGCGGCAGACGCGCTGGCCATCACCCGTCCTCCTGGAAAAGCAGGCCCAGTACTCCTGCCAAGGTGCCCGCGGCGACAGGAATCCATGCGGCCGTCACCGCGTACATCAGTTGAGCCTTGCCCAAATCTTCAGTCACTTTCGCAATAACGTAAAGCAGAAAGCCCGCAACGATGCCACCCAAAACCATGGCGCTGAGCCCCCCGGAACGGGGGAACCGGAGGCTGACCGCAGACGCCATAAATACCATTGCTGCAAGCATAAATGGCCTCGCAAGCAAGGTCTGAAATTGCATCTGGTATCCGCCGACGGCAAGACCGCTGCGCTGGGCGTGTTCGATATACGCCGGGAGTCGCCAAAAAGGCACAGTCTCGGGGGTCGCGAAGCTTTCCTTGACCTGGGCCGAGGTCAGGTTCGTCTTGAGCCGATATTCGGGCCGGTACTCGGGTCGGGCGGCCGGCGTATAGATGCGCGCATCGCTTAAGATCCACTCCCCATCCGCGAATCGGGCATGGTCCGCCTCGATTCGCGCGGCGAATCCGCCCGCCTCATCCAGCCGGAACACGGACACCCCGCTCAGCGTCTCGCCCTGGTCGCGGCTGGTCAGCGCATGCAGGATGGAATGGCCCTGATCGTCACGCTGGCGCAGCCAGGTACCGCTGGCGCCAGCGCCGCGGCTGCCGAACATGGCCGCCTCGTAGCGCTTGGCCTGTTCGCCCATGCTGGCGGCAAGCGGATTGTAGACCGTCGAGGCCAGCACGCCGACCGCCAGCGCCGCCAGCACGGCCGGCGCGACGAACTGCCAGGCCGACAGGCCGGCGGCGCGCGCCACTACCAGTTCGCTGCGGCGGGACAGGCCGATGAACGCGGCCATGGCGGCGATCAGGGCGCAGAACGGCAGCAGTTGCTCGGTGATCTGCGGCACGCGCAGGAGCGAGGTCAGCGCCACCATCCCCCCGGTCGCATTGGCGACCGAGGCGGCACGGCGCGACAGTTCGATGTAGTCGATCAGGATCACCAGCAGCAGCACGCCGCCGAATACCACCAGCACCGCCGACAGGAAGCGCGACGCGACATAGGTCCCGAACGTGCGGATGATGGTCATGCCGGCGCCCCCGGCGCGGCGGCGCCGCGGAAGCGGGCCAGCCGCGAAGCCAGCGTCTCGCCAAGGTTAAGCAGGAAGACCGGCGGTTCGACGATGGCGCCGCGGGCGATGATCCGCAGCCCGAGCGCCGATACCCCGGCCAGCAGCAGATACAGCGCCGCAATCATGAATGGTGCGCGCATCGAGAACACGATCAGGGCGAAAGCCCCGAGCCGGATCGCGAGCACCGCGGCGATCACCACCGCGATCGAGAAACCGCGGCTCTGGCGGCTGGTCCGCGGCGCGCCGAGGATCGCAAAGCCGATGATCGCGAACACCAGCGGATAGAGCGGCGCCGACAACCGTTCATGCAGTTCGCGCCAGCGGCGACCCGGATCGCTCAGAAGCGGGTCGCCCGGATCCGGCCACAGCAGTTCCCAGAGGTAGCGCTCGGGAACGCCGTGGCTCGGCCGCGACTGCAGATTCGCCAGCGGCGTCAGGTCGAAGGCGTAGCGGTCGAACAGCACGATCGCCGGGTCCTGCTGGCGCACATCCATGCGCTGCGCACTGCCCCGGATCAGCACGAGGAAGGTGCCGTTCTCGTCCTCGACCACCTGGCCCTGCTCGGCCGTGAAGGTGGCGCGCTCCTCGGGGTCGCGCCGGTCGTCGATGAACAGGCCCAGCAACTCGCCGTTCGCCCGCCGCTCCCGGACGTGGATCGTCAGAAGCTGGCGGTCGACGCTGGCGAAGCGGCCGGGCTGCAGCAGGTTGGCGATCATGTCGGCGCGCACCTTGGTGAGTTGCGTGCGCATTTCCCGCAGGCCCTTGGGCGCGAGATAGGCGCTGACGACGGCGACCATGAGCGCGACGACGACGCCGACGAGCAGGAACGGGGCGAAAACCCGCCACGGCGACATGCCGGCGGCGTTCATCACCACGATCTCGGAATCGGAATTGAGCCGGTTGAGCGTGAACGCCATCGCGACGATCAGCGCGATCGGCATGATCACCAGCGCCAGCGACGGGATCACCAGCGCGGTGATGCCGACGAAGGCGAGGATGCCCTGGCCCTGATGGGTGACGATGTCGAGTTCGCGCAGCGCCTGCGTGATCCAGACGATCGCGGTCAGGCTCGCCACGACGAGCACGAACGCCCCGAAGGTCGTCCGCACGATATAGCGGCTGATCGCACTCATGGACCGCTTGGCAACTCCCCCGACGCAGCCGCCCTCCCCGCTCCGAGCCCCGAGCGCCGCCGTCCTGACGGTACGCTACTAGGCATCCACCGTGGCAGGACCGCGGCAGATCGGACGTATCGTTTCCGGGACCAGCAACCGGGCTATCGCTCCAAGCCCCCGGAATCAACGGAAGACTGACAAGTTAACCATAAAGCGAGGAACCGGACCCCGCGCGTCTGTCGCAGATGCAGCAAGCGTAGCCCGGATGGAGCGAAGCGAAATCCGGGGCGGCTTGCCCGCTGCGCTGCCGTTCCCGCATTGCGCTCCGCTTCATGCGGGCTACAAATGTTCAGAGCAAAGCCGCGTGTTCCGGACGAGCGGCGCTCGCGTCAGCGGCAACTCGCCAGCGGCGCCGCCATGCGATAGACCATGCAGCCGATCAATCCGGTTGTATCCCCATGCTGCCTGCCATCCGCAGGCGCGCTGCCCATCCAGGAAGGACGATGCCCATGTCCGATGCGGTCAAGCTCGGATTTACAAACCTCACGGCGCCGGAGAGCGGCGTTCTGGTGCTGCTCACCGACGAACAGCTTCGTTTCGGGAAAGCGGCACGCGCCGTCCTCAAGAAGACCGGCGACCTCGTCGCCCGCGCGGCAGAGACTGCCGGCTTCAAGGGAAAGCTGGGCTCCGCGCTCGACATTCTGCAGCCGGCGGGCCTATCGGTGTCACGGCTGGTGGTGTTGGGCGTCGGCAAGCCGGGCGATCTCAAGCCGCGGGATTTCGTGCGCCTCGGCGGCATCGCGGGCGGCAAGCTCGCGACGGGTAACGGACAGACGGTGGTGTTCACCGAACTCGCCGAACGCGAGGTGAGCGCCGACGAAGCGGCGGACATTGCGCTCGGCCTGCAGCTGCGGACCTATAAGTTCGACCGCTACAAGACCAAGCGCAAGGACGGCGAGGAGAACGGCGCGGCGCGCGGAAAAGTCTCGCTCGCGGTCGCCGATGTTGCGGCAGCGCGCAAGGCGTGGCGCGGCCGCGAGGCCATCGCCAACGGGGTGGTGCTGGCGCGCGATCTCGTGAACGAGCCCAGCAACGAGCTTTATCCGGAGACCTTCGCGAAACGTGCGGCCGAGTTGAAAAGCGTCGGCCTGACGGTCGAGGTGCTCGACGAGCGCGCGCTGCGCAAGCTCAAGATGAACGCGCTGCTCGGCGTCGCGCAGGGCTCACGCCGCGCGCCGCGCGTGGTCGTGATGTGCTGGAACGGCGGCAAGCGCGGCGAGGCTCCGGTCGCCTTCATCGGCAAGGGCGTCACCTTCGACACCGGCGGCATCTCTATCAAGCCGGCCGGCGGCATGGAGGACATGAAGGGCGACATGGCGGGCGCGGCCTGCGTCACCGGCCTGATGCAGACGCTGGCGGCGCGCAAGGCGCGCGTGAACGCGGTCGGCGTGATCGGCCTCGTCGAGAACATGCCGGACGGCAATGCGCAGCGGCCGGGCGACATCGTGACGTCGATGTCGGGCCAGACGATCGAGATCATCAATACTGACGCCGAAGGCCGGCTCGTACTCGGCGACATACTCTGGTACGCCAAGGAACGCTTCAAGCCGCAGTTCATGGTCAACCTCGCGACCCTCACCGGCGCGATCATCATCGCGCTCGGCCATGAACATGCCGGCCTGTTCAGCAACGACGACGAACTTTCCGCGCGCCTGCACGGCGTCGGCGAAGCGACCGGCGAGCGCGTGTGGCGCATGCCGCTCGCACCGGAATACGACAAGCTGATCGATTCCAAATTCGCCGACATGAAGAACACCGGCGGCCGCGCCGGCGGCTCGATCACGGCGGCGCAGTTCCTCCAGCGCTTCGTCGACAAGACGCCGTGGGCGCATCTCGACATCGCGGGCACCGGCTTCTCCTCGCCACAGACCGACATCAACAAAAGCTGGGCTTCGGGCTGGGGCGTGCGCCTGCTCGACGCGCTGGTGGCGGAACACTACGAGAAGTGATCGCGCGCTCGCGTTCCCCAGCCAAGCCGTGCGCAAGCACGGCGCAGAGCCGGGGTCCCGGTTTGTTTTGACGATCGCCGCAACCGGGGTCCCGGATCGTCGCGGCGCAAGCGCCGCTCGTCCGGGACACGAGGCTTGGCCTTGAACGGTCAGCTTGTAGCCCGCATGAAGCGGAGCGGAATGCGGGGACGACGGTGCAGCAGGCGAACTCGCCCCGGATTGCGCTACGCTCCATCCGGGCTACTCTTGACTAACGGCTGTCATTGCGAGGAGCGCAGCGACGAAGCAATCCAGCTATCTCAATGATGTGGATTGCTTATGCCCGATTGCACAGGGCATTCGTATCATCGGGGAAACCCCACGGATGACCGAACTGCTATTCTATCACCTGCAGGGACGCGGCATCGACTCCGCGTTGCCGGCGCTGCTGGAGCGGTCGCTGCAGCGTGGCTGGCGCGTCGTCGTGCAGGGCGGCTCCGAGGAACGCCTCGCCGCGCTCGACTCGCTGCTGTGGACCTATCGCGACGACAGTTTCCTGCCGCACGGCATGGCCGCCGACCGCGATGCCGCGGAGCACCCGGTCCTGCTGACGACCGGCGACGAACGCAGCAACGGCGCGCAGGTGCGCTTCCTTATCGACGGCGCTGTGCTGCCGCCGGATGCGGACGTCTATGAGCGGCTGGTCCTGATGTTCGACGGCAACGATGAGGATGCGGTCGCCGCGGCGCGGACGCAGTGGCAGGAAGGGCGCACGCGCGGTTTCGCCGTGACCTACTGGCAGCAGAATGCGCAAGGACGCTGGGAGCAGAAGGCCTGACGGCCTTCCGCCCCGGCTAACGCACGCCCGCACCGGCCATGACCGGTGCGGGCTTTCCGGCCCGGCGTCCCGCTATTGCTGCGGCTTGGCCGGCTCAGGCGTCGCGGCCGGCGGCGGCGATGCCGGCGGGGCGGCCGGTGTCTCTGCCGGAGGCGGTGTCGGCGCGCGCTCCGCGGCCGGCGGCGAGGCCGGTGTCGTCGGCGCGGTCGGCGTCGCCCCGGTGGTTTCGGTCTGCGTAGCGGGCGGCGTCACGGCGGTTTGCTCGGTACGGTTTCCGAACAGCAGCGCCAGAATCACCAGTGCGGCGGCGACGCCGCCTGCTATCCAGATCCAGGACGTGCCACGGTTATCTTCAATCACCGGCTTGCGGACAGCCCTCGGGTCCTGAGTGTACGGGTCTCGCGGATCGCTCATGTTCGGTCTCCGTTCGCTTGCGGTCCCCGTACTAACTTGCGCCGGCCACACACGTTCCATGCACCGCATTGCGCACTGGGTCGGGACGCCGCATGGCTCCACGCAATCGCCGCATTCTTGGCTTGAAGCCTCCGCACCGTTAACGCACAGTCCGTTTCAGGGGGACGGGTGCCGGTTCATGCGGCCTAGCCAGCCGAACCGGCCCAGCAGAGAGCCTAGTAGCCACGTTGTACGACCCCGACGAGCTTTGCCGGGCGGCCTGCCGCCGTATGCTGCGCGCCCGCGTAACCCCGATTGTCTGCGTGCTGGGGCTGCTGACCGCCGGATGCTCGGCCGACGTCGCAATGTTCCGCGCCGACTGGAACTGGTGGTCGAACAGCAAACCGGCGCCTGCACCGATGCGCACTGCCGCGCCGCAGGACTTGGTCGCGCCCGACGGATCGTGCCCGCCCGGCGCCGCCACAGCGCGCGAACCGGCCCTGGGCATGACCGAATGCGAACTCGTGCACCTCGCCGGACCGACCAGCCAGGTGGTGATCGGCGCCAACGAGCGCGGGGAGCGCACGGCCGTCATCACCTACCCGCAGGGCGAGCGCGCCGGGATCTACCGCTTCACCGCCGGACTGCTGACCGCGATCGACCGCGCGCCGGAACCCGAGCGTCCGCAACGCCGCCCGCAGCGCCGGTGACGAAGCCACACCAAGGCATGGAGTAGGCTGTGCGCGGTTTCAACGCGATCACGTCAGCTTCACGCCCGCGTCCTGAATCACCTTCGACCACTTGGTGTGCTCGCCCGCAAGGAACGTGTCGGTCTCGGCCGCCGACATCACCATCGGCTGGACGTTCATGCCGGCTAGCCTCTCCTTGATCTTCGGGTCGGCAAGGCAGTCGTTGACCGCTTTGTTGAGCCTGTTGACGATCTCCGGCGGCGTGTTCCGCGGCGCGCCGAGGCCGTACCAGCCGAGCGCGACATAGCCCGGCACTGTCGCGCTGATGAGCGGCACATTCGCGAGGTCGGGCAGCGGTTTCGCCGTGCTGACGCCGAGCGTGCGCATCTCGCCGTTGCGATAGTACTGGATCGTCTGCGGGATCGGCCCGATCAGCATCTGCACCTGGTTGCTCAGAACGTCCGGCATATAGGGCCCGCGATACGGCACATGCACGATGTCGATGCCGGCAAGCGTCTTGAACCATTCGGTGAAGATGTGGGTCGCGCTGCCGAGGCCGCCGGAGGCGAAGTTGACCTTGCCCGGATTTTCCTTGGCATAGGCGATCAGTTCCGCCGTCGACTTGACCGGCACCTTCGGATTGACCTGCAACAGATACGGCGCGTCCGCGAAGCCGGCGACACCCGCGATGTCCTTGAGAAAGTTGAAGCGCAGGCTCGGATAGAGCGACATGTTGAAGACGTTGGTCAGGATCGTCATCAGGATCGTGTAGCCGTCCGGCGGCGCCTGCACCGTGGCCTCGACCGCGATGTTGCTGGCCGCGCCCGGCCGGTTGTCGACCACGACCTGCTGGCCGAGCCGCTCCGACATCGCCTGCGCGAATATGCGCGCGATGATGTCCGGCGCATTGCCCGGCGGAAAGCCGACCAGGAAGCGGATCGGCTTCGACGGATAACTTTGCGCATAGCCGAAGCGCGATATTGCGGGCGCGGCGAGCGCGCCGGCGGTCAGTTGCAGAAAATGGCGGCGACGTAGCACCATGCTGACTTCCTCCCATCCAGAATTTTTTTTGTATTGGGGTCGATGCTACGCGCGCCCTCCCCGGCGCGTCCTGTTCATTTTGTCCGGTGTGTTTTTACCGGATGGCGGCAAGCAGGTCCCCCTCGCGCGCGCAAAAAAAACCCCGCATCGGCGATGCGGGGCTTGCCTTGCGGCAATCGACTGTGGAGCCGACCGCGCTCTATTCGGCGCCAGCGCCTCGGGCCGCGGTGACCTGCAGATCGATGTGACAGTTGGTAACGCCAGGATTGACGAAGAAGCCCCGGATCTTGAACGTCATGTAGACGTATGGCGTATCCGCCGTGATGTTCGCCGGCAGCCGCTTCGTCATGCGGATCTGTGGCTGATAGGGGCCGGCCGGCGGCGAGGAATTGTTGGTGACAAACCCGCCGCCGACGAACACTGCCGCACTGGCGGTCTGGAACGCGTTGGTGAAGTCCACGTTCATGATGAAATTGTGCGCCGTGCGCCGCGAAAAGATCGAGAGCCGCGCCTGGTTGCCGTTGTCGCCGAGGTTCGGGTGCCGATAGCGGGCGTCATAGCTCGCGCCGACGTCGATGCCATTCTGTTTGCAGGCCGGAGTCACAGAGGTGACGACGGCAGAGCCGTATCGCCAGTCGACATTCTGTGCCAATGCGCCATGCGTGCCGAGCGCCAGCAGCGCGGCGGCCGCCAGACCTTGTCTGATCATCGGAAAACCCCCAGGTGGCGTGCCTTCCATCGGCACGTTGATACCTTTCCGGGTTTTCCTTAATTCGTCAATTCATACCTCCGGCGTACCGGGCAGGCCGTGGGCGTCTGCGACCGCTGTCCTCCCCCGCTCCGCGGGGGAGGTGGCGAGCGCAGCGAGCCGGAGGGGGCCTACCACCCGCAACGCTCTCGTCGCCCGCTTGCTACGCCTTGATGCCGAAGATGCCGTGCGAGCGGTCCTTGACGGTGAAGAACACCAGGTCGACGTCGCCGGTCGAATGCGCCTCGTGGACGGCCTTGGCCGGGATGTAGATCACCGTGCCCGGCGTGCCGGAGACTTTCACGCCCTCGATCACCATGTCGGAGCGTCCCTCGAGCACGTAGATCCACTGCTCGTTCGGGTGCCAGTGCGGCTCGCTGACGGTGCCGCGCGGGATGCGCGCGAGGCCGACCAGCATGCGCTCGCCCTCGACCACCGAACCGTGGGTCGGCGCATAGCCGGGGCCGAGGTCCATCTGGTCGAGATCGTTCATGCGGAAGGCATACTTGCCGTCGCCGGCCTTGGTGGCGCCGGGGGTCAGGGTTTCGGTGGTCTCGGCCATGCGGCCCTCCTCGGGGAGTGTTGGTGTTGAGAATGGCCGGCACCATAGAGCATCGCTCCGAAAAAGCACGCCCCGGACTTGCTCCGGGGTGGCTGCCGTTCTTCGGAAATTGCGATGCTCAAACAGGATTCTACGGCATCGTGCCGGTTCATCGAATTGGCACGGTGCTGTAGCGGCGGATCGCGCGGATTTCATCCCCCGGAGGGGTGGCGGATTTTGTTGCTGGAGGGAAGTACCGACCTGGGATTGGACGGGTGCAAAACGCGCCAGTTGCACTTGCGTACCGTCTCGCAACGCGCTCTCCTCCGCTCGTCCCCGCGCAAGCGGGGACCCAGCTTTCTGGCGGCCTTTCGCGATGACCGACGCAAGTACCGGAGCGGCGCATGGCGTTCTACGTGTACATTCTCGCAAGCCGACGTAATGGAACGCTGTATGTCGGCATGACGGACGATCGTGCGCGGCGGGTCTGGGAACACCGCATCGGCGCCGTTGCCGGGTTCACACGCCAGTACAATGTGAGAATGCTCGTTTGGTACGAGGCGCACGAAACCCGCGAGTCAGCCTTCGGGCGCGAACGCCTCATCAAGAAATGGAACCGGGCCTGGAAGCTCGAACTGATCGAACGCATCAATCCCGATTGGCGTGATCTGTTCGACGAACTCAATCAATAGATGATTGCCAGAATTGGGAAGAACTGGGTCCCCGCTTGCGCGGGGACGAGCGGAGGAAAGCCAGCTACCATCGGATTGGAAATAACGTCCAAGCATTCTTATCGTAGCCCGCATGGAGTGCGGGTTGCGCAAGCACTTCGGATAGGCCGCCCCGGATATCGCTTCGCTCATCCGGGTTAGGTTTGCTGTGCCAGAATTTGTTCGACTGCCGTCGCAATGATTCTTTCGAACTCTTCAACCTGCCCCACAGATGCACCTAGGCAGGATAAGTGTGGAGATGAAAGAACGATGCCTCGCACATATTCTCGGAGATAGTCCTCGAAAGCTCCACTCACGAAGACACCATAATCCAATTGAGGACAACAATCGTAAGTCCCATCCTTTTGACGCAGCTTTGAGCGGGGCGGATATCGATCGCGCATGCCCTCGGGCATGATGATCGGCAAATAACGAAGTGTGGCCTCAAGGCTCGAAAGACTTGAAACTGCGAAAGCTGCATTGAGGAACGGCTCAACGCAACGGCGCGCTCTCTCCGACGGCGCCCCGGCCGGCTGATAGACTTCGGATGAGGCCAAAAATTTCAAGGTTCCCTCCTCTCGGAGAGCACGCGCTAGGCGGGCAGAGCGTAGCGACCCACCATCAAGTCTAGACGCGATGGGTTTCGCTGCGCTCAATCCATCCTAGGGCTACGGGCTCGCTCATGTCTTTGTGTTGGGCAAATGCCTACCAACATGACCGACTACGATCTGGCCCTTCATCTCGTCCAAGATGAAATGAATAGAAGCGCATGAATTGGGGTCTCCAGACCCAAGTGTGATATGAGGCTCGAATAGGCGTGCTTCGGACTCGTATGAAAATGTATAGCTTGTTCCATGACGCCGTCGTGTCGTGTCCGAGATGTGCAAGCTGCAGCGTTTACCCCAGCCGCGATTGATCAAATGCTGACGCAAATCTCCGCCATTGCCACGCTCTGCTTTGCCGTCTCGCCAAATTGCCGCGATTTCATCGAGGTCTCCCAATGCGTCCGCAATTTCTGCAGGACGTTGAAATGGGCACGAGGCTGCGGAATCAAGTGCGCTATCGAGGATGATAAGGTTTTTATGGATCTTTCTTGAATGCTCGACAGCGGCCAATGCCGACTCTGGGACTGCAATCGGTTCTGGTGAGATGGTATCGGGAGAGTCTTCAGAGGTGGCGCCGCCAAAGAATACTTGTTGATTGGCACGCAAGTTCTCATTTTCCGCTTCTATCTCTACCAAGCGCTGCTTTGAGACCGAAAGCTCCTCATCTAGCTCAAGCGCATAGGCTTCCCAATCCAGTCGGCCCGAACTTCGTTGAGTCTCAAGCTGTTTAGCGCGGTGCGCCTGATCGGAACTCCTAATAATCTCGGCTATTCGAGAATCATGGGCGAACCTGAATGCCGCGACGGCGAATATCGACCTTTCAACGACTCTCGAGATAGGGATCGGCCCTATAGATTCGATCTTGGTGCCGATATAGAGAGGATGGCGGCGTGGATCATCGTTTATATTGAAACCCGGCCAGTAAACTCGCGCACCTCCGTTGAAACACGAAAGGCTGCGCCCAAGGAATTCTCCAATATCCCAAGTGGTGTCGGCATTTGTAGCTACCACCACAACCGCTACGCCCGCTAGTTTCCGAGCCATTGCAGTGGCATCGATCAAATTGGGTTCATCTCCCGCATAAGGGGCAAGGAACACAACCGGCAGCTTTCTTAACGAACTTTGTAGTAGGGTAAGGAAGTCAGGAACGCTGGATTCGTTAATTTGATATGTCGTGCCCTGAATGCGCATTTCCCCGACATGGACGGGTTGCTCAGAGCATAAGCGCCTAATCACCGCCGGTGACCCTAAGAGGATTCGCGCGGGCGCAACTTGATAATCGACGGAATCAATCCAGATTAAATGCTCGACACTGCAATTTGCATTGAAGCCGCCAATACGGATCTCATTGCGCCATCGTAGTGTATCGTCATCGTCTGCCGGGAAACTCCACTCGACGGTCAAAGCTTCTCCCTGCTCAGATGCGTAGCGATGACTCCGCAGGATATGATCCTGGGGAATTCCTGCAGTCAACTCATTGCCAGCAACGACGAAGGAAAAATCGGCTATCCCTCGTCGTTGGCGATAGTGGCGATTGATCCAATCGCTGTACGCATCGACAATCGGACCGATGCCGGTTTCGGAGGGCACCTCAAAACGGCAGGCGTAGACTAAGCGTGCCACAGCCAAACTCCGATAAAACTCGGATCGCTAACAAAACGCAGACAACCATAACTTGCGGGATCGGACAGGAAAACAGTAGATTCTCAATTTACACCACCCCCCGCTCCCTCAGCCCCTTCGCCTCATCACCGCTCACGCCGAACTCAGCGAGGATCTCCTCGGTCTGCTCGCCCGCGGTCGGGGGGGGCAAGTCCAGCGACGAGGGCGTGCGTGAGAGCGTCATCGGCTGGCCGACCAGCGTCATCGGCTTGCCGCTCTGCTTGATCACGTCCTGCGCGATGCCGAGGTGCTTCACCTGCGGGTCGGCAAAAGTCTGGTCGATGGAATAGATCGGGCCGCAGGGCACGCCGGCCTGGTTGAGCCGGTCGATCAGTTCGGCGCTGGTGTAGCTGCCCACACGCGCGCCGATCTCGGCATTGAGCGCGTCGCGGTTGGCCGAGCGCGCCTTCCCCGTTGCGTAATCGGGATTATCGTTGAGGTTCGGCTCGCCGATAGCCTTGCAGAAGCGCTCCCAGATCGCCTGGCCGGCGGAGGCGATGTTGACGTGCCCGTCTTTGGTCTTGAACACGCCGGTCGGGATCGAGGTCGGGTGGTTGTTGCCGGCCTGCTTCGGCACCTCGCCGGAAACGGTCCAGCGCGCGGCCTGGAAGTCGAGCATGAAGATCTGCGACTGCAAGAGCGAGGTCTGCACCCACTGGCCCTCGCCCGACACCTCGCGCTCGAGCAGCGCGATGAAGATGCCCTGCGCGGCGAACAGGCCGGCGCAGAGGTCCGCCACCGGAATGCCGACGCGCACCGGGCCCTGCCCGGGCAGGCCGGTGATCGACATCAGCCCGCCCATGCCTTGCGCGATCTGGTCGAAGCCCGGCCGCTTGGCGTAGGGCCCGTCCTGGCCGAAGCCGGAGATCGAGGCATAGACGATGCGCGGATTGATGGCGCGGATCGCCTCATAGCCGATACCGAGCCGGTCTTTGACGTCCGGGCGGTAGTTCTCGACGATGACGTCGGCCTTCTCCGCCATGCGCTTGAACAGCGCGAGGCCCTCCGGCGATTTCAGGTTGAGCGTGATCGAGCGCTTGTTGCGGTGCAGGTTCTGGAAGTCCGGCCCCTCGCGCGCGCCGCCCAGCCCCTCGCCCGACCCCGGCTCCTCCGGCATCTCGACCTTGATAACGTTGGCGCCCCAGTCGGCGAGCTGGCGCACGCAGGTCGGGCCCGCGCGCACGCGGGTGAGGTCGAGCACGGTGAAACGCTTGAGGGCATCGGCGCGGCGGACAGGCGGCATTCATTCACTCCCTAAGGGTTGTTATTGGCAAAGCGGACCGGAGCGGCCCGGCGGA
>Ga0182739_1001809_pt1 | contig 21197 bp, 22 predicted proteins | sample eDN5th30CBELigBY_FD_128873 | JGI IMG/M metagenome (GOLD analysis project Ga0182739, IMG submission 128873) | Enriched backyard soil microbial communities from Emeryville, California, USA - eDNA 5th pass 30_C BE-Lig BY (version 2) (version 2) | ecosystem: Environmental > Terrestrial > Soil >...
AGGGTTCCACCGAGAAGGATGCCGCCCCGCGCATCGATGTGACCGAGCGCGACGGTGTCACGCGCATCGACGTGCGCGACGACGCGGTCGTGCGCCCGGGACCCGGCCCCGGTGCGGATGAAGCCGAAGAGTCCGCACCGGAGCCGTCCGACGCCTGAGCGTCGGCGTCCGGGAACGCCTCTCAGGCGTCCACGTCCCCCCGCCAGGCACCGGTCTCGGTGCCTCGGGACTCGATGAAGGACTTGAACTGCTCCAGGTCCTTCTTGACCGCGTGCGACGCGACGCCGAGCGCCGAGCCCGCCATCTCGAGGAGCCCCTCGGGCTTCCAGTCGATCTGGACGGTCACGCGCGTGGTCGTGTCGGAGAGCTTGTGGAAGGTCACGACGCCGCCGTGCGCGGTCTCGCCGCCGGTGCTCGTCCAGGCGACGCGCTCATCCGGGTGCTGCTCGGTGATCTCCGCGTCGAACTCGCGCTCGGCGCCGGCGATCCGCACCTTCCAATGCGTGTGGGTGTCGTCGAGCTGCGTGATCTGCTCGACCTCGTCGAGGAACTGCGGGAACGACTCGAACTGCGTCCACTGGTCGTACGCGGTGCGGACCGGAACGTCCACGTCGATCGTCTCGATGATCTGAGCCATGCGTGGGCTGCCTTTCGTCGGGGTCCCCCTATTCAGCACGGTTCCGACCGAAAATCCAGGGGGGTTGACACGATCGGATCCGGACGGCACTCTGCAGGTCCGACGGAAGGAGGCGGCCCGTGTCCCGCAACGTGCGCACCATGGCATGCCCGCCCGCCGCGGTGTTCCGCGTCCTGGAGAACGGCTGGCTCTACGCGGGCTGGGTGACCGGCGCTTCCCGCATCCGCGAGGTGGATGCCGCGTGGCCGGCGCCGGGCTCGAAGATCCACCACTCCGTCGGGGTGTGGCCGGCGCTGCTGAACGACGAGTCCGAGTCGCTCGAGTGGGAGCCCGGACGCCGCCTCGTCCTGCGTGCGCGGGGCTGGCCGGCGGGTGAGGCGCACGTCCGCATCGAGGTCGAGGAGCACCCGGACGGATGCCGTGTGCAGATCGACGAGTTCGCGGCGAAGGGACCCGCGCGGTTCCTCCCGAAGGCGATCGCCGACACCGCGCTGTACGTGCGCAACATCGAGACGCTGCACCGCCTGGCCCTCCTCGCGGAGGGCGGCGCGCCCTGATCCGGCGCCCCGGCAGAGGCCCCACGGGCGCGGGGCGGATCCTCGCCGATCGGGCCCCGCCGTTGCATACGCCCGCTAGCATGTGCCCGGGCGCGGGTGCCCGCGGAGGGGGTCTCACATGGAGACGAGCAGTGCAACGCCGGCCGAGGACGATCTGCGCGCGCGCATCGGGCGGTGGTGGTTCGGCGGGATCGCCCTCGTCGTCGCCGCGGCCCTCGTCATCCAGCTGATCCTCGTGTTCACCGGCGGTCAGGACGCCAACACGGGGCGGTCCACCGCCCATCTGAGCCTCGGCACGAGCCTCGTGCGCCTGTTCAGCTTCTTCACGATCCAGAGCAACATCTTCGTGCTGGCCACCTCGATCGCGCTGTTCCTCGACATCCGCCGCGACGGGCGGCTGTGGCGCGTGCTGCGCTTCGACGCCCTGCTCGGCATCATCATCACAGGCCTCGTCTTCGAGACGATCCTCGCGCCGCTCGCCTTCGGCTACATGCGGGGCTGGGCGGTGGTGGCGACGATCGGCTTCCACTACATCTCCCCGTGGGCGACCCTCATCGGCTGGCTCCTGTTCGGCCCGCGTCCGCGCACGACGTGGACGACGACCCTGTGGGCGTTCGTGTGGCCCCTGCTCTGGCTCGTCTACACGTTCGTGCACGGGGCGATCACGGGGTGGTATCCCTATCCGTTCCTGGACGTCGCCACGATCGGCTTCGCCGACTCGGTGCGCAACTCGGCGGTCGTGCTCGTCATCGGAGTCGTCATCGCCGTCGTCATCACCCTGCTGGACCACCATCTGCCGTCGCTCGTGCGCGACAGATCCCGCCCCTCGGACACGCGCACCGCCACCGACGCCTGACATGGACGCGCTCTGGATCGCGCTCGGCGTCGTCATCCTCGTGGTGACGTTCCTCGACACGTTCCTCGCCGTGCTCAACTACGACGAGTCCGGCATCCTCGTCAACCGCGTCGTGCGGTGGGAGTGGCTCGCGATCCGCGCGTTCACGCGCCGTGTCTCGCGGAGGTGGCGTCCCCTCGTCCTGCGTCAGGTCACCGGCGTGCTGCTGCTCACCACCATCCTCGGCTGGATCACGGGGCTGGTCCTCGGCTTCGCCTTCATCTACCTGGGGCTCATCGGACTCGGCGCGTTCCAGATCGACCGCGGTGTCGTGCCCGACTTCGTCGGTGCGCTCTATCTCAGCGTCGGGCAGTTCGCGACAGTCGGCGCCGACAACATCTCGCCCGCCGGCGGCTGGGTCAACCTCGTCCCCGTCGCCGAGGCGCTCATGAGCGTCGTGCTGCTGTCCTTCACGATCACGTTCCTCGGCAACATCTACGGCGTCATCCAGTTCCTCCGCTCCCTCTGCGCGGACTTCTTCCAGACCGGTCCCGGGGTCGGCAGCCCGCCGGCGTCCCTGCGGCCCTACCTCCCGGGGGGCGAGCCGCGCGATCTGGACCGCCACCTCAACGAGCTCGTCGACGACTTCAACCTCTACTGCGACAGCCTCCGCCAGGACCACGGGGCCTACTACTTCCAGAGCGGGCAGGACCAGTTCTCGCTCCCGTTCGCGCTCTACATGACCTCCGGTGTCGTGAGCGCCCTCAGCTGGGGGCTTCCGGCCGGACACCCGGCCACGACCTCACCGTCCCTCGTGCGCCTGCGCGAGGTCTTCGACGGCTTCCGCGACCGCCGTTACCGCGTGATGCGCTGGCGTCCCGCTCCCACCCCGGATCCGGTCGCCGTGGAGACGTTCCGCGCCGCCCACGCGGCGTACGGCGCGCACACGTCGCGCGAGCGGATCGACCCGTGGGTGCTGCGGTTCCTCGCCCTCGACGCCGAGATGGCGGACATCGTGGGTGCCGTTCGCTCCGCGGACGCCGACGAGGCGTACGCGCGCTACGCGGCGTGGCTCGCCTTCTCGTTCCCCGCGCAGCAGTTCGTCACCCGCGTGAGCCGCGATCTGGACTATCAGCCGGTCTACGAGGGGGACCCGCCGGTCGCGGACCCCGACGCCCCCGCCCCGGCCCCGGTGGCGCGCCGTCGCCGGGGCCTCGTGCCGTGGCTGCGCCGACGGCTGCTGTTCCTCGACCCCGGCGGGATGCGTCTGGGCGGCGCGGCACGGGCGCTGATCGCGGTAGCCGCGGCGGTCGTCATCGTCGTGGGGGCAGGCGCCGCCCTGGGCGTCGACGCCGCGTCGGCGGGCGTGTTCGCGGCGCTTCTCGCCTCCGCGGCGATGCCGCTGACGACCGGGGGCGGCGGCGTGCGCACGCGGCTCGCCGGCCTCCTCGCGCTCCTTCCGGTGGCGGGGGGGATCACCGCGGGTGCACTCGTGCCGCGAGACCCCCCGATCACCGTGATCGGGCTCGCCGTCGTCGCCGCGATCGCGATCTGGATCGGCCGGTTCGGCCGCCGGTGGGCGCTGTGCGGGCGGATCGGCTTCCTCGCGTTCTTCTTCGCGCTCCTGCTCACCATCGGGCCGGCGGATCTCGCGCTCGCGCTCGTCTCCGCCGCCATCGGCGTCCTGTGCGGATGGGGGATCGGGCTGCTGCCCGCCCGCCGTGACGAGCACGTCGTGCGGGCCGCCGTGGACGGCGTCGCGCAGCGGGTCGTCGTGCTGCTGGACGCGGTCGTCGACGAGCTCTCCGACCCCGGGGACCGACGCCTCGCGCGCACCCTGCAGGCGGAGAGCACCGCGCTGCGCAACAGCGTGAGCGCGCTCGCCGGACTGATCGAGCAGCGGTCGCTGCGCACAGGTCAGGTCGACCGGGTCCACAGTCTGCAGCTGCGCGCCTTCGACGTCCAGCTCGCCGCCGGGGACCTCGTGCGCACGCTCCCCGCCGCGACGGACGAGGCCGCGACGGTGGATGTGCGCTCGCGTCTCGCCGGGCGCCTCGTGGACCTGCAGCGCCAGGTGCAGCGCGCGCGGCGCGCCCTCCACGCCGGCTCGTCCGTCGATCCCGAGGATCCCGCGCCGACTGAGCCGGAGGGCGCGTCGCCCACCGCGGCGGTCATCCGTGAGCTCGCCGGCACTCTCGACGCGCTGTTCGCGATGTCCCGGCCCGTCGATCGGCGTCCTGCCGCCGGGCCGGAGATCCTCCCCCCGGTCGTCGCAGACTCCGGCGTGCAGCGCGCCGCGACGCGCGCCACGGATCGTCGTGCCGTGCAGGGAGCACTCGCCACCGGGCTGGGCCTGTACCTCGGCGGTCTCGTGTCGCCCACGCATCAGCTGTGGGCCGCGCTGCCCGCGTATCACGCGCTCACCGATTCGGACGGCGAGCGGATCGGCCGGACGGTGCAGCGCCTGCTCGCGACCGTCGCCGGCGCGGCCGCCGGGTTCGGCCTCGCGCTGTGGAGCGGGCACGAGCCGATCGTGGCGTTCGCGGTCGTCGGCCTCGGCGTCTTCTTCGTCGCCGCTCTGCGGGCCGTCGCGCCGGCATGGACCGCCTTCTGGCAGACCGTGCTGCTCGCCACCCTCTACGACCAGCTCGCGCGCCTGGACGCCGAGGCGATCCAGCTGCGCGTGCTCGAGACGGTCATCGGCGCGGCCGTCGCGCTGCTGGTCGCGGCCGTGATCCTCCCCACCCGCACGCGGGCGCGCGTCCTCGCGGACATGTCGGCGCTGGTGTCCACCGCGGGGCGCGCGGCGCACGGCGCGCTCCAGCGACTGGCCGATCCGTGTCTGGCAGGCGACGCGGATGCGCAGCGTCGCCTCGCCGACGACGAGGCGACGCTGCAGCGCGAGCTCGACGACGTGCTCTCCCGCGCGGGCTGGCTGCGGGGGACGCCCGGAGCGCTCCAGCACAGCGGCATCGAGCCGCAGCTCACCTCGCTGACCGTCCTCGCGCTGTCGGTCCGGCACCTGTGCGCGGCCGTCGGGGGGACCGGCTCGACGGTCTCGTCCGCGCAGTGGCAGGAGCTCGATGCGTGGACCGGCGACAACGTCGCGGCCGCCCTCGCGGTGCTGTCCGGACGCCTGCCCGCGAGCATCCGGACCGTGCGGATCACGGCGGCGGCCGCCGGCGCGGACGACCCGGCGGTGGAGGCCGTCCTGCGGATCAACGAGACGCTCGTGACCCTCATGGGCGCGGTGCGTCCCGGTGCGACCGATCCGTCGACCTGGGTGGGACGACCCTAGTCAGGAGGGGTCCGGCTCTGCCAGGATGTGTCCTGGAACCGGAGGGGGATCCTCTCGCTCCGGCGTGCGTCGAGAACCTGGAGCCGTAGATGGACCTGACCCCCCGCGAGATCGACAAGCTGTACGTGTACCAGGTGGCCGAACTCGCGAGGCGGCGGCGCGAGCGCGGCACGAAGCTCAACGTCAGCGAGGCGCAGGCTCTGGTCACCGAGGCGATCCTCGAAGGGGCGAGGGACGGCAAGTCGGTCGCCGACTGCATGGAGCTCGGCAAGAAGGTGGTCACCGTCGATGAGTGCATGCCAGGGGTGCGCGAGCGCATCACCCTGCTCCAGGTCGAGGCGACCTTCCCGGACGGCACCAAGCTCGTCTCGTGCCACGACCCGATCGGCGGCTGACGTGACGGCAGGGCGTCCCGACCGGATCCTCCTGGTAGGCGGACACGAGAGCGCCGACGGTGCGGATCTCGTCCGGCTCGAGGGCGCCGTCCCGGGTGCGCAGGCGGCACGACCGGGACGCGGGTTCCACAATCTCGTGAGCGACGCCCTCCGGTCCGACGAGACCGTCGCGGTCGTCCCGATGACCTTCGGGCGCAATCCGACGATGGTCGCCGACACGGCCAAGACGCTGCACTGGCTCGCCGCCAAGCACCCCGGCCGCATCGCCCTCACCGCACCGTTCGGCACGATCGACCACCTCACCGCCTGGCTGCGCACAGCGGCGAACGCTGTGCGCGCCGAGGACGCCGATGCGGCCCTCGTCGTCTGGGCGGCGCGGTCGAATCCCTTCGACGAGGCCGAGCTGCACCGCGTCGCGTATCTCGCGGCGACGCACGGGGCGGCCGAGGAGATGTTCCCCGCGATCGTCGACGAGGCGCAGGGGCTGCGTCCGATCGTCGAGCGGCTGCGCCGCCTCGGCCGCGAGCGCGTCGCCCTCCTTCCCGCGGGGTTCGCCCACCGCGCCCCCGAGGAGGTCGGCTCAGGAGCGCTCGCTGACGTCCGCTTCGCGGGTCCGCTCATGACGGATGCCGCGATCGCCCGCGTCGTGCGCACGCGCGTCGCCGCCGCGATGGAGGATCTGGCCGCGGGTCACGACGGCATCGCCGCGGGCCTGGACGCCGACCACGGGCACGGCTATGCGCACTCGCACGCGTTCGAGGAGAGCCAGGGCGGCCACCCCCACACGCACGGCGGGCACAGTCACACCCACGGCGGCCACACGCACACCCACGCGGACGGCACCACCCACAGTCACGATCACGACGGGCTGCACGCCCACGTCCGCACGTCATAGGGGAGGAAGAGATGGTCAGCAGGAAACCGAAGTACCACCACACCGGCGAGGACATCGAGATCAATGCGGGCCGTCCGTCGGTGACGCTCAGGGTCACCAACACCGGGGACCGTCCGGTCCAGGTCGGCTCCCACTTCCACTTCTTCGAGGTGAACCGCGCCATGCGCTTCGAGCGGGAGCGGGCGTGGGGCATGCACCTGGACATCCCGGCCGGCACCGGCGTGCGGTTCGAGCCCGGCGAGACGAAGCAAGTCACGCTCGTCGCATACGCCGGCGCGCGCCACGTCGTCGGCTTCAACGGCCTCGTCAACGGCGGCCTCGACGCGCCGCAGGCCCGGATCGACGCGATGGCGCGCCTGGCCGAGAAGCAGTTCGAGAACGGCGCACCGCCCACGAAGGCGGATGCGAAGCCCACGGCGGACGCCGAGAAGGGAAGCGAGTAGATGGCCGTCATCTCCCGTCAGCAGTACACCGACCTGTTCGGGCCGACCGTCGGCGACCGCGTGCAGCTGGCCGACACGAACCTCGTCATCGAGATCGAGAAGGACTACGCGGCCGGCAGCTACGGTGACGAGATCGTCTACGGCGGCGGCAAGTCGGCACGGGACGGCATGGGCGCGGACCCGCAGGCCAGCCAGACCCAGGGTGCGCTCGACCTCGTCATCACGAACGCGATCGTGATGGATGCCGTCATCGGCATCGTGAAGGGCGACATCGGCGTCAAGGACGGCAGGATCGTCGGCATCGGCAAGTCCGGGAACCCCCAGACCCAGGCGGGCGTCGACCCGAAGCTCGTGGTCGGTCCGGGCACCGAGGTCATCGCCGGCGAGCATCTCATCGCCACCGCCGGCGCCATGGACTCGCATGTCCACTTCATCTCGCCGCAGCAGGCGTACGCCGCCCTCTCCAACGGCATCACGACCCTCTTCGGCGGCGGCACGGGGCCGACCGACGGCACCAACGGCACGACGTGCACGCCGGGCGCGTGGAACATCCACCGCATCCTGCAGTCGTTCGAGGGCATCCCCGTCAACGTCGGCATCCACGGCAAGGGCAACGGCTCGCTCCCGCAGGCGCTCATCGAGCAGATCGAGGCGGGCGCCGCGGGGCTCAAGGTCCACGAGGACTGGGGCACGACGCCCGCCGTGCTCGACATGGCCCTCCAGGTCGCGGACGAGTACGACGTCCAGGTCGCCGTGCACACCGACTCCCTCAACGAGGCGGGCTTCGTGGAGGACACGATCTCGGCGATCAACGGCCGCACGATCCACACCTTCCACACCGAGGGCGCCGGCGGCGGCCATGCCCCCGACATCATCCGCGTGGCCGGGCAGGCGAACGTCCTGCCCTCGTCGACGAATCCGACGCTGCCCTACACCGTCAACTCGGTCGACGAGCTGCTGGACATGGTGATGGTGTGCCACCACCTGTCGCACGACATCCCGGAGGACGTCGCCTTCGCGGACTCGCGCGTGCGCGCCGAGACGATCTCGGCGGAGACGGTCCTGCACGACATGGGCATCATCTCGATGTTCTCCTCCGACTCGCAGGCGATGGGGCGCATCGGCGAGTCCGTCACGCGCGCCTTCCAGACCGCGCACCACTGCAAGGACAAGCGCGGTCCGCTGCCCGAGGACGCCGACGGCAACGACAACTTCCGCGTGCTCCGCTACCTCGCGAAGGTCACCATCAATCCGGCCATCGCGCACGGCATCTCCGACTACGTCGGCTCGCTCGAGCCCGGGAAGATGGCCGACATCGTGCTGTGGCCGGTCGACTCGTTCGCCGCGAAGCCGAAGATGGTCATCAAGGGCGGTCTCATCAACTGGGCGGTCATGGGCGACCCCAACGCGTCGCTGCCGACACCGCAGCCCGTGTACTACCGCCCTCTGTTCGGCGCGTTCGGACAGACGCTGCAGAAGACCCGGGCGACCTTCATGTCGCGCGCGTCGATCGAGAAGGGCGTGCCGGAGCAGCTCGGGCTGCAGAGTCAGATCTATCCCGTGCGGCGCAACCGCTCGATCGGCAAGAAGGACATGGTGCGCAACGACGCCACGCCCGACATCGAGGTCGATCCCGAGACGTACGTCGTGACCGTCGACGGCGAGCCGGTGCACATCGAGCCCGCCCAGTCGCTGCCGCTCACGCAGCTGTTCTTCCTCGCGTAGGGCGCACGACGTGGCGACCCAGATCAGCCGCCTGCTGGTCAGCCTGCAGCTGTCGGACTCGGCGTTCCCGAGCGGCTTCTACACGATGTCGCATGGGCTCGAAGGGTTCCAGCAGGCGGGTCTCGTGCGCCCGGGGGAGGCAGGCGCGCTCCTGGAGGATCTCCTCGTCGCCTCGATCGGACCGGGGGACGCGACGGCGCTCGCCCGCGCGCACGACGCCGCGTGCCGCCGCGACTGGGACGCCGTCGCGGAGCTCGACCACCTGCTGCACGCGTCGAAGCTCAACGCCGAGCTGCGGGTCGCCTCGACGCGCAGCGGACGCCAGCTCATCGACATCGCCGCCGAGACGTTCGCCGGCGGAGAGGGCGGCGACGACGTCGCGGCGTGGGCCGCCCGCGTCAAGGCCAAGCAGGCGCCCGGATGCCAGCCGATCGCCACCGCGGTCTGCTACGCCGCGACGGGAGTCCCGTGCGCGCAGGCCGTCGCCTCGGACCTGTTCGCCTTCTGCGTGAGCTTCGCGGGAGCCGCCCTGCGGCTGCGGCTCACCGACCACCGCGGGGCGCAGAGGATGCTGCGCGACATCCAGCCCGTCATCGAGGTGGTCACGGCGGATGCCGTCGTCCGTCCGATCGCGGACATCGGCGGCTTCGCCCCGCAGGCCGACATCGTGTCGGCCGCCCACGAGCGCGCCGACGCGCGCCTGTTCACCAGCTGACGACATCGAAGGAGAAGAAAAAACATGAGCGACAACGTGCTGCGCATCGGCATCGGCGGGCCGGTGGGGACGGGCAAGACCGCCCTCACCGAGGCCCTGGTGCCGCTGTTCCTGGCCGCCGGGCGCACCCCCGGCGTCATCACGAACGACATCTACACGCAGGAGGACGCCCACCACGTCCGTCGCGAGCTGGCCGGCATCCTCGACCCCGAGCGGGTCATCGGCGTCGAGACGGGGGCGTGCCCGCACACCGCCGTCCGCGACGACCCGACCATGAACCTCGCCGCCGGCGAGGAGATGCTCGAGCGCTTCCCCGAGATCGACACGCTCATCTACGAGTCGGGCGGCGACAACCTCACCCTCACGTTCTCGCCGGCGCTCGCCGACGTGTTCGTGTTCGTGCTGGACACCTCCAACGGCGAGAAGATGCCGCGCAAGCGTGGGCCCGGCATCACCGAGAGCGACATCCTCGTCATCAACAAGATCGACATCGCGCAGTACGTGCGCACCGACCTGGAGGTGATGGAGCGCGACGCGCACGCCGTGCGCGGCGACAAGCCGGTCGTGCTCACGAACTCCCTGGACGGCACCGGCCTGCAGGAGCTGTTCGACCGCATCCTCGCGCACTGGACCGCGACGAAGCCCGAGCTCGTGGCGTGAGCCTCACCGTCCCCGCGAGCGGCGCGCCCCTGTACGGGGGCCATCGCCTGCAGCCCGCCCACTTCGAGCCGGACCACGTCCCGGTCGAGGTGGCGCGCCACGGCACCGCGACGCGGACGCTCCCGGTGGGCAGCCCCGGCAAGGTCGGCATCCTCGAGCTCGAGTTCGCCGTGCGCGGCGAGGGCGACGGGAGGCGCACCGAGCTGGTGCACCACTTCCAGAAGACGCCGCTGCAGATCATGCGGCCGCTGTACCACGACCCGCTGCGCCCGGACATGCCGTACACCTACCTGATGACCACCGGGGGCGGCATCCTGCACGGCGACCGCCAGCGCATGGACCTGCGCTTCGGGCCGGGTTCGTCGGCGCACGTCACGACGCAGGCGCACACGAAGGTCTACCGCATGGATGCTGGCTACGCGACGGCGCTCGTGAACATCCGCGCCGACGAGGACGCGTACGTCGAGTACCTTCCGGATCCGCTCATCCCGTTCGCCGGCGCCCGCTTCTCCCAGCGCACCGCGGCCGTGCTGCATCCGACGGCGACGCTCGTGACGGGGGAGACGGTCTACGCGGGGAGGCTCACGCGGGGCGAGCGCAACGCCTACGACGTGCTCGCGCTCGACTTCGAGGTGCGTCGCCCGGACGGGCGGCCGATCGCCCTGGACCGCGCGCGCTTCGTCCCGGAGGCGGGACGCGTCGGCGGGCTGTCGGTGCTCGCCGACCACGACATCGTCTCGACGCTGTACGCCGTCTCGCCGCTCGCGCCCGCCGCGCGGATCGCCCAGACCCTCCACGACGCCGTGTCCGCCGCCGCCGCGAGGGCCGGCGACCCCGCCCTGCGCTTCGGTGTGAGCACGCTCCCGGACGACGCCGGCGCGTGGCTGCGCGTGCTCGCCGACGACACGATCGCCGCGCTCGCCGTGCAGCGCGCGGCCGCCGACGCGGTGCACGAGCTGCTGACGGGCCGTCCGGCGCCGCTCGTCCGCAAGTCGTGAGCCGAGGAGGACCGATGGCGACCGCGACGACATCCGCCCGCACGTGGCGCGCGTGGGGTCTCGGCTTCGTCCACGGACCCTCGCAGATCTTCTTCCAGCGCAACGCGATCACCGGCGTGCTGATCCTCGCCGCCTTCGTCGTGGCGGACTGGCGCATGGCCGTGCTCGTCCTCGTCGGCGCGGCCGGCGGCATGATCGGCGGGCGCCTGTCCGCCTACCAGGACGCCGACATCGCCGCCGGGAGGCAGTCCTTCTGCGGCGCCCTCGTCGGCGCGGCCGTCTTCGCGGCTCTCGGCGGCAGCGCGTGGTGGAGCGGGGCGCTCGCGTTCGCGGGCGGCATCGCGACCGGCCCCGTGACGCGTCTCGTCGATCTCCTCTTCACCCGCACGCCCCTCAAGACGTACGCGCTGCCGTACACGACCGCGCCCTTCGTCATCGTCGCGACGATCATCGCCGTCTCGACCCGGCCGCTCGCCGTCGCGTCGTCCTCGGCCCCCGGACTCGCCGACCCGGTGCCCGCGTTCCTCGTGTCGCTGCTCACGAACGTGTCGCAGGTCGTGCTCGTCGACAGCCCCTGGGCGGGAGCGCTCATCCTCGCCGGGCTCTTCGTCGCCGGGCTGCGCGTCGGTCTCGCCGCCGTCCTCGGCAGCGTCGTCGGCTCACTGGTCTCGGTCGCACTGGGCGAGCCCTGGACCGTGATCTCGAGCGGGATCGAGAACTACTCCGGCGTGCTCACCGCGATCGCGCTCGCGGTCGCCTTCTTCAAGAGCAGCGTGGGGTCGTGGCTGTACGCGCTGCCCTGGATCGTCGTCACCGCGGTCGTGACCCTCCTCATGCATCGGCTGGGCCTCGACACCTACACGTGGCCGTACATCCTCACGACCTGGGTCGCCCTCATCGTCGCGCACCACCTCACGGGCCTGCGCCGCTCCTAGCCGGCTCGGTCCCGGCGCTCCGGCGCGCGGAGCGGATCGAACCCCCACGGCAGCTCGAGCCCGTGCGCGGCCATGAGGTCGGCATCCGCCAGCAGCTCGCGCGTGGGCCCGTCCGCGACGACGCGTCCACCGTCGAGCACGAGGGCCCGCGGGCACAGCTCGAGCGCGTACGGCAGATCGTGCGTCACGACGATCACCGTCGCGTCGAGCGCGCCGAGCGTCGCGGACAGCTCGCGCCGCGCCGACGGGTCGAGGTTCGAGGTCGGCTCGTCGAGGACCACGACGTCGACGTCCATCGACAGGATCGTCGCGATCGCCGCGCGCCGCCGCTGCCCGAGCGACAGGCGCTGCGGCGCCTGCTCCGCGGCATCCGCCAGACCGACCTGCGCGAGGGCGCGGTCCACCCGGGCGGCCAGCTCGTCCCCGCGCACCCCGAAGTTCGCCGGCCCGAACGCGACGTCCTCGCCGACCGTCGGCATGAACAGCTGGTCGTCCGGGTCCTGGAAGACGAGCCCCACCCGGCGGCGGATCTCGCGCGTCGTCTCCCGCGTCAGCGGCGTCCCGCCGATCTCGACCGTCCCGGACGACGGCAGGAGGATGCCGTTCAGGTGCAGCATGAGCGTCGTCTTGCCGGCTCCGTTCGGTCCGAGCACGGCCACGCGCTCGCCGGGCGCGACCTCGAAGTCGACGTCGTGCAGCACCGCGCCGGACCGGGACCCCGGGTAGGTGTAACTCACGCCGCGCACCGCGACGGATGCCCCGCCCCGGGCCGTGAGGCGATCCGTCACGACGCCATGCCCTCATCGTGACCGCGCGCGAGCATCGCGAGGTGGATGCGCTCGCCGCGTGCGTGGGCGCGGACGAAGAGAGCGCCGAGGCCGGAGGCCAGCACCGGCCAGCCGCGCGGGCTGCGCGGCCGGAAGCCGCGGGCCAGGCGCGCCGTGCGCATACGCGCGGACTCGTCCGCGATGACGTCGAGGTACCGCACCATGAACCCCATGATCGCGGTGAGCTGACGGGGGAGGCGGAGCGCCTCGAGTGCCAGGACGATGCGCCGGGGCGGCGTCGTGCTCACCAGGACGATGGAGGCGAGGAGCGCGAGCGTGGCCTTGACGAGGAGCCCCCACCCGGCCCACAGTCCCGCGACCGACAGCGACAGCGCGCCGACCTGCACGCGCGGCCCCGCTGCGAGGAACGGCAGCAGGAGCGCGAACACCACGAACGGGACCTCGATCACGAGGCGGCGCAGCACCGCGAGTGGCCGCACGCGCGCGAGCACCAGCACCGCGCCGATCGCCGACGCGTAGACCGCGAACGCCGGCAGCCACGACGGCGGCGTCGCGACGACGACCACGGCGAACACGATCAGCGCCACGACCTTCGCGCGCGGCGACGCCCGGTGCAGGAGCGTTCCGCCGGCGTCGTGCCGCCACAGCGGAGAGGTCATCCGTCCTCCGCGGGGCGGCGGCGCGCGGCGCGGCCCACGAGCCACGCGAGGCCGAACGTCACCGCGCAGCCGACGACCCCCGCGACCGCCACCGAAAGCCAGGGGTTCGCGATCCCCGCCGTCTCGTAGTCCGCGAGCGGGCTCCCCGCCGTCACGGCGTCCTGCGCGGCGTGGCCGAACCCGAGGGACTCCGCGACGAACTCGAGGCCGTCCGGGTTCGCGGACGCCCAGACGCTGAGTCCTCCCGCGACGACGACCGCGACCGCGAGCGCGGCGAGCGTGAACGCGCGCGTCGAGACGCGGCGAGGCGAGGACGCCTGCGGCGACTCGGGGGCGGCGCTCATGCCGTCGTCTCCGCGTGGATCGGGGCGGGACGCTCGAAGCGCGTCCCGTACACAAGGTCGGGACGCGTCGCGAGGACGGCCGACACCACGAGCGCCGTGATGACCGCCTCGCCGACGCCGATCACGGTGTGCCACCCGACCATGGCGGTCATGACCGCGTCGAGGGGCACCGCGACGGCACCGCCCACCGCGAACAGCAGCACGAAGGCCGCCGCGGCGGCGGGGACCGAGACGAAGGCGCCGAGGGCCGCGGAGACCGCGACCGACCACCGCCGCCCCGGCAGGACGCGCATGACGAGGCGGAACACCCCCCACGCGGTGAGCACCGCGACGATGCCCATGAGGGTGATGTTGGTCCCCAGCGCCGTCACGCCGCCGTCCGCGAAGAGGAACGCCTGCACGATGAGGACCACGCTCATGCACAGCACCGCCGTCGCGGGCCCGACGAGGACCGCCGCGAGGGCGCCGCCGATGAGATGCCCGCTCGTGCCGGCGCCGACCGGGAAGTTGATCATCTGGCCCGCGAAGACGACGGTCGCCACGATCCCGACCATCGGCGCCTTGCGGTCGTCGGCGAACTCCCGGGGCGCGCGGCGGAGGGCGAGCGCGATGCCGCCGGCGGCCACGACCCCCGTCGCGATGGACGTGGGAAGGTCGAGGAACCCATCGGGAACGTGCACGTGCGTCCTCTCGTCGCGCTCACTCTAGTGCGACTCAGTCGCAGGAAGGAAGGCCCTGTCCGGGCGACGCGGCACTCCCGCCGCGCCTGCGCGCCGTGCCACGATGTGGAGGTGACGAGCACGCGACGAGGCGACGGGGGAGACGCCCTCCCGGCCCACGAGCACCTCCACGGCGACGCGTCCGCGCCCGCGCTGAGCACCGCGATCGCGACGCTGCGCGACAGCGGCGAGCGCGTCACACAGGCGCGGCTCGCCGTCCTCGAGGTGCTCGCCCGCACGCACGAGCACGTGAGCGCCGACCGCGTCGTCGCGGAGGTCGAGGCGGCAGGGGTGCCGGTGCACCGCGCGTCGGTGTATCGCACGCTGGATCTGCTGACACGGCTCGGCGTCGTGTCGCACCTGCACGGGGGCGGGGGAACGGTCTACCACCTCGCCGCCACGGCCGCCGGGCACGAGCACCTGCACGCGCACTGCCGCGCGTGCGGGGCCGTGGTGGTCGTGCCGGCGGACGCCCTGGCCGCCACAGCCGACGGGGTCGCGGCGGCGACCGGCTTCCGCGTCGAGCCCGCGCAGACAGCGCTCGTCGGCCTGTGCGCCGCCTGCGCGGCATCCTGATCCCTAGACCGCCTCGCCTCGGGTGTCGCACGGTGCGGAAAGGGGGAGTGCGATCGCGCACAAGGTGACCCGCGAGGCGCCCCTGATCTGCTCGGGTGTCGCGCACGGCAGCCATCGGCGGCGCGAGACAGCGGGATGTGACACCTGGATCCTGTGCCTGCGTCGGCCGGCGGTCCGGGACTCCCGTAGGCTCGATCCTCATGGCACTCGGCGCGACCATCCACACGTTCGCAGTGCAGCTCGCGGATGTCGACCGCGGCGTCTATGAGGACCTCACGCTGCGCGTCGCGCGGCATCCGTCCGAGACCGACGCTTTCATGATGACGCGCGTGCTCGCCTACCTCCTGGAGTACGAGGAGGGGATCGTGTTCAGCGAGGGCATCTCCGCGACGGACGAGCCCGCGGTGCTGGTGCGCGACCTCACCGGGCGCACGGTTGCGTGGATCGAGGTGGGATCACCGGATGCCGCCCGGCTGCACCATGGCAGCAAGCTCGCCGACCGCACGGTCGTCTACACGCACCGTGATCCCGCCAAGCTCGTCGCCGGGTGGGCGGGCAAGCGCATCCACGAGGCGGAGCGCATCGGGCTGCGCAGCTTCGACCGTGGCTTCATCGACGACGCCGTGACCGCGCTCGAGCGGCGCAACACGATGACGCTGTCGGTGACCGAGGGCAGCGTCTATCTCGAGCTGAACGGCGCGACGTCGAGCTCGGCCGTGCACGACCACTCGATCGTCTGAGACCGGGCGGGCGTCAGCGCTTCACCACGACCGTGGTGCCGACCTTCGCCCACGCGTAGACCTTCTTCGCGACGTTGACCGGAAGGTTGACGCATCCGTGGCTCATGACGCGACCGAAGTTGTTGTGCCAGTAGGCGCCGTGCAGGGCCTGGTCGCCGTTGAAGTACATGACCCACGGCACGTTCTTCGTGTAGTAGTACGGCGGACGGGACAGGTTGGGGTTGCCCATGTTCTGGATGCGCAGCTTGGCGCGGATCTTGAACGTGCCCGTCTTCGTCGGATGCGACTTGGTGCCGGTCGACACCTTGTAGGTCGCGACGGCCTTCGAGCCCTCCCGCATCGTCATGGTCTGGCTGCTGAGGTCGACCTCGATCCACCGGCTCGTCCGCTTGGGTGTCGTGGATGTCTTGCTGACGGTGGCGTAGCCGGCCTTCTTGCCCGTCACCGTGACGGTGATCTTCTTCGGCTTGAGGCTCTTGGTGATCTTCAGCGTCGACTTCTTCGCCTTCGTGATCGGCTTGCCGTCGGCGAGCCACTGATACGAGAACTTCGTGCCGGGCGTCCACGTCCCGCGCACGACGCGAAGCGTCTTGCCGACCTGCTTGGAACCGGAGATCTTCGGCGTGGCCGCTGTCGCGACGCGCGGAGTCTTCGCCGAGGTCTTCGCGACGGCGGTGTAGCCGGCCGCCTTGCCGACCACGCGGACGCTGATCCGCTTGCCCTTGACGGCCTTGGTGAGCTTGAGCGTCGAGGTCGTGGCCTTCGAGATGGCCTTGCCGTTCGCGTACCACCGGTAGGTGAACGTGGAGCCGCTCGTCCACGATCCGGGCTTCGCCGTCAGAGTGGAGCCCACCGCGACCTTGCCGCTGATCTGGGGGGTGGAGGAGACGTAGGGTGCCGGTGCGGGGTCCGGCTCCGGGGCGGGCGGGTCGACAGGCGGCGGGTCGTCCGTGAAGACGACCCCCGTGAGGGTCGTCGGCTCGACCGCCGTGGCGGCGCTCGGCGCCACCGCGACGAGCAGCGATGCCACGAGCATCGCCGCCGTGGCCGTCCCCCATGCGCGTGCGCGCGACCATTTCCGCATGTCCACCCCTAGCTCTCCGCTCTGAGAACGAGAGCGCTCCGCCGGCCCCGAAATGCCGGCTCGGGGTCGGGATAATTCAAGCACATGCACGGATCCGCCCGCGGGGCCATTGCCTGCGGGCGGATCCGGTGCTATGCGGGGGCGGCTCGCCGGCTCACGCCGTCACGGCGGCGGGCTCCTTCTCCTCGACGCGGAGGGCGGGCTGGTCGTCACCCGTCTTGACGGCGACCTTGCGCGACTTCGCACGGTCGCTGACCGGCAAGGTCACGGTCAGGACGCCGTTGCGGTACTCCGCCGAGATGCCGTCGGTGTCGATGCCCTGACCCAGGCTCAGCTGGCGCAGGAACGTGCCGGACTCGCGCTCGCGCGTGATCCAGGTCTTGTCGTCGCCGGCGGGGACGGTGCGCTCGGCGCGGATGGTGAGCAGCTGACCGTCGAGTTCGACATCGACCGACTCCGGATCGATTCCGGGGAGGTCTGCGGTCAGCACGTACTGGTCGCCGTCCCGGTACAGGTCCATCGGCATCCGCCGGGGTCCGCGACGGGCGCCCTCGAAGAGGTTGTTGGCGAAGCGCTCCAGATCACGGAGCGGATCGTATGCGTTCATCGTCACTCTCCTTGGAACGGGGCAGGATCGCTCCTGCCGGATCACCATAGTTGAGCCACCACGACTCAACTACGCATAGATTAGCACTCTCGGTGGCAGAGTGCCAGATCCGGTGATAGCCTGCTCCTACGACATTCCGGCGGGCGGGGGATGCCCGTGCGGACGCGGGCGCATCGCCCCACCGCACGGCGCGAACCACGACACGTTGACGTGTCCCTCTCCCGCACCGCCGCCGATACGGAGGGAGAGACATGTCACCCACGGCGAACAGTCGATTCGAGCTCCGCCGGCTGACGGGCATCGAGTGGATCATCATCGACACGACGCTGCCCGAGAACCACCCGTACCGCACCGTCGCGTGCGTCTACGAGGTCGACGATCTCGAGTACGACGTCGTGTGGCTGCGCGACCTCGACCTGCGCGCGCAGTACTCGTCCCCCGAGGAGGTCCTGGAGGACGTCGTGCGGGCCCACGACGTCGTCTCGCGCTCGCGATCCACCCGTCCCATCGAGATCCCGCACCTGCCGCCCCTCGCGGAGATGACCTCCGTCTGAGGCGGCGCCTGTCCGAATCCTTCCTTGCCGCCCGCGAAGGAATCAGAATTCTTTCGAGCGTTCTGCCCGCAGATCTTTCGAGAACGCCTCCTAGCGTGGCGGCATGACCGACGCACCGCCTCGCGCCGCCGCTCCCGAAGCGGATGACTCCGCGTCGAGGCGCGTGCGCGCGGTCTACTTCGTGTCGGACAGCACCGGCATCACCGCGGAGACGCTCGGCAGCGCGCTGCTGGCCAACTTCCCCGCCGTGCGGTTCGCCCGCCACACGATCCCGTTCGTGGACACCCCCGCGGGCGCGCGGGACGTCCGCGCCGACATCCAGCGCGCCGCCGCGTCCGGCCTCGCCCCCATCGTGTTCACGACCGTCAAGCAGAGCGCGCTGCGCGACATCCTCACCGACACCGGGGCGGTGACGATCGACCTCCTGGCCGGTCACCTCACCGAGCTCGAGCGGGCGCTGGGCACGACGGCGTCGGAGCAGCTGGGCCAGTACCACGGGGTCGGCGACATGCAGCGCTACCTCGAGCGGATGCGCGCGGTCGAGTACGCGATCGAGCACGACGACGGACAGAGCGCGCGGGCGCTGGACATCGCGGACGTCGTCATCATCGCCCCGTCGCGGTGCGGCAAGACGCCCACGACGATGTACCTCGCGCTGCAGTACGGCCTGCTCGTGGCCAACTATCCGCTCACCGACGACGACTTCCCCACCGACGGCCTGCCCCGCACCGTCGCCCGCTACGCGGATCGCTGCTTCGGCATCACCACGACGCCGCTGCGTCTGAGCCAGGTGCGCCATGAGCGCCGACCCGGCTCGCGCTACGCGAGCCTCGAGCAGTGCACGCTCGAGCTGCGTCGTGCGGAGGACCTCTATCGGCGCAATCACGTGCCGTTCCTGAACTCCTCGACGAAAAGCGTCGAGGAGATGTCGGCCGTCATCATGCAGACCATGAAGCTGCGTGCGTGACCTTCACCGGGAGAGACGAAATGCGCAGCATCCTCTGGTTCCACGAGATCGGCATGTCCGACCTGCCGCAGGTCGGCGGCAAGAACGCCTCGCTCGGCGAGATGGTGTCCCATCTGTCCGACGCCGGCGTGCGCGTCCCGGGCGGCTTCGCCACGACGGCGGATGCGTACCGCGCGTTCCTCGCGGAAGGCGGGCTGGACGAGCGCATCCGCGCGGCGGTGGACGCGATCGACATCGACGACGTCGCCCAGCTCGCCCGCGTCGGCGCGCAGGTCCGGGACTGGATCGAGCAGCAGCCGTTCCCCGCGGCGCTGGAGCGCGACATCCGCTCCGCGTTCGCGGACCTCGTGGCGGAGGACCCGCATCCCGAATCGGTGACGTGGGCGGTGCGCTCGTCGGCCACCGCGGAGGACCTGCCGGATGCGTCGTTCGCCGGCCAGCAGGAGACGTTCCTCAACATCGGCGGCATCGAGAACGTCCTGCAGGCGATCTCGCGGGTGTTCTCGTCGCTCTACAACGACCGCGCGATCGCGTACCGCGTGCACCACGGCTTCGACCACCACGACGTCGCGCTGTCGGCGGGCGTGCAGCGCATGGTGCGCTCCGACGTCGGCTCCTCGGGGGTGATGTTCACCGTCGACACCGAGTCCGGGTTCGATGGCGCCGTGTTCGTCACGAGCTCGTACGGTCTCGGCGAGGCGGTCGTGCAGGGCGCGGTCAACCCCGACGAGTTCTACGTGTCGAAGACGGCGCTGCGCGACCGGCGCCCGGCGATCCTCAAGCGGCAGGTGGGCGAGAAGGCCATCGCGATGCGCTACGCCGACGGCGTGCACGTGGGCGGCTCGACGGTGTTCGAGGACGTCCCGCTCGCCGACCGGCGCCGCTTCAGCATCACCGACGCGGATGTCGAGGAGCTCGCCCGTCACGCGCTCGTGATCGAGCGGCACTACGGCAGGCCGATGGACATCGAGTGGGGCAAGGACGGCGTCGACGGCCGGCTCTACATCCTGCAGGCGCGCCCGGAGACGGTGGTCTCCCGCGAGGACGGCAACGTCATCCGCCGTTTCGTCCGCAAGGGCGAGGGCGACATCCTCGCCGTCGGGCGTGCGATCGGCCAGAAGATCGGCGCCGGCCGGGTGAGCGTCCTGCGCGGCATCGACGAGATGGAGCGCTTCCAGGCGGGCGACGTCCTCGTCGCCGACATGACCGATCCCGACTGGGAGCCCATCATGAAGAAGGCGGCGGCGATCGTGACCAACCGCGGCGGGCGCACCTGCCATGCGGCGATCATCGCGCGCGAGCTCGGCATCCCCGCCGTCGTCGGCACCGGAGACGCGACGCGTGCGCTGCCCGACGGGCTGGACGTCACGGTCTCGTGCGCGGAGGGCGACGACGGCTACGTCTACCAGGGCATCCTCGACTACGCCGAGGAGGAGACCCGGCTGGACGCGATGCCCGAGCTCCCCGTCGACGTCATGATGAACGTCGGCACACCGGATCAGGCGTTCTCGTTCGCGAAGCTGCCGAACCGCGGCGTCGGGCTCGCGCGGCTCGAGTTCATCATCAACCGGCAGATCGGCATCCACCCGCGGGCCCTGCTCGAGCACGACGCCCTGCCGCACGCGCTGCGCGCTGAGATCGACGAGCGCATCGCGGCCTACCCGTCACCGCGGGACTACTTCGTGCGGCGCGTCGCGGAGGGCGTCTCGATGATCGCCGCGGCGTTCGCCCCTCATCCGGTCATCGTCCGGATGAGCGACTTCAAGTCCAACGAGTACGCGAACCTCCTCGGCGGCGACCGCTACGAGCCGCACGAGGAGAACCCGATGATCGGATGGCGCGGGGCATCGCGCTACGTGTCGCCCGAGTTCCGCGCGTGCTTCGACATGGAGTGCGAGGCGCTGCGGTTCGTGCGCGACGAGATGGGCTTCACGAACGTCAAGATCATGGTGCCGTTCGTGCGGACGGTGGCCGAGGGCGCGGCGGTCGTCGAGCTGCTCGCCGAGAACGGACTGCGCCGCGGGGAGAACGGCCTGTCCGTCGTGATGATGTGCGAGATCCCCTCG
>Ga0182739_1001812_pt1 | contig 21154 bp, 23 predicted proteins | sample eDN5th30CBELigBY_FD_128873 | JGI IMG/M metagenome (GOLD analysis project Ga0182739, IMG submission 128873) | Enriched backyard soil microbial communities from Emeryville, California, USA - eDNA 5th pass 30_C BE-Lig BY (version 2) (version 2) | ecosystem: Environmental > Terrestrial > Soil >...
GACGCGCGGCACCGGCATCGCCAACGCGATCTCGGCGGGCTACGACGACTGGGCCGGCCACATCCAGGCGCGCCAGAACGGCTCGATCGTCGCCGACCGCGCCGGGGTCGCCACGCCGTTCGCGATGATGGCGCTGCAGGAGCGGATGAGCTTCTTCGTGCAGCCCACGGAAGAGGTCTATGAGGGCATGGTCGTCGGTGAGAACACGCGTGCCGACGACATGGACGTCAACATCACCAAGGAGAAGAAGCTCACCAACATGCGCTCGTCGACCGCCGACGAGCTCGAGCGACTGACCCCGCCGCGCCAGCTCTCCCTCGAGGAGAGCCTCGAGTTCGCGCGCGAGGACGAGTGCGTCGAGGTGACGCCGGAGAAGGTGCGCATCCGCAAGGTGATCCTCGACCAGACCGAGCGCGGGCGTGCCGCGAGCCGGCTGAAGCGCCAGGACGCGAACGCCTGAGTAGGCTCATCGGGGTGAGCCATCTGCACGTCCCCGATCTGGACGATCCCGGACACTCGCGGCGCGCCTGGCGCCAGGGCCTCGCGGTCGCACTCGCGACCAGCGCCTACGGCATCTCGTTCGGAGCGCTCGCGGTGACGGCCGGGCTGGACGTGTGGCAGGCGTGCGTGCTGAGCCTCGTGATGTTCACCGGCGGCTCGCAGTTCGCGTTCATCGGAGTGATCGGTGCCGGCGGACTCGCGGCCGCGCCGGCGGCGATCGCCTCCGCCGGGCTGCTCGGCGTGCGCAACATCGCGTACGGGCTGCGGATGGCGCCGGTCGTGGGCACGACGCCGCTGCGGCGCGCGGGCGCCGCGCACTTCACGATCGACGAGTCGACGGCGGTCTCGCTCGCGCAGCATACGCCGCGGGCGCGCACGATCGGATTCTGGGTGACGGGCGTCGGGATCTACCTGGGGTGGAACGCATCGACGCTGGTGGGGGCGCTGCTCGGCGACGTCCTGGGGGACCCGCGCGCATACGGCCTGGATGCGGCAGCGGCCGCCGCGTTCCTCGCGCTGTTGTGGCCGCGCCTGCGTGGACGTCAGGCGATCGCCGTGGGCGCGGCGGCCGCGGTCGTCGCCGCCGTGCTCACGCCCGCCCTCATGCCCGGCCTGCCGGTGCTGATCGCGGCGTTCGTCGCCATCGTCGTCGGCTGGTTCAACTGGCTGGGTCGCCCCGCTCCCGCCGCGGCAGTGCTGCCGCCGGGGGAGGAACCCGATGACGTGCCCGAGCGGGAGGGGCTGCCATGACCATGTGGACGGCCGTGCTCCTCGCATCCGTCATCTGCGTCGCGTTGAAGGCGGTCGGGTACCTGCTCCCCACCGCGCTCCTGGAGGCTCCGCGCCCCGCGCGGATCGCCGATCTGCTCACGGTCGCCCTGCTGGGGGCGCTCGTGGCGGTCCAATCGCTGGGCGCGGGGCAGGCGATCGTGGTGGATGCTCGTGTTCCGGCCGTGCTCGTCGCCGCCGGCCTTCTGCTGTTGCGCGCCCCGTTCCTCGTCGTCGTCGTGGCCGCCGCCGTCGTGGCGGCACTTCTCCGGCTGTGGGGTTGGGCCGTCTGACGCACGCGGTGAGGACCGGCTCCGGGACGGGAACTCGGGGACGGGGACGTAGGATCGGGGGATGATCTCCCGGGTGGTCACCCTGCTCATCGCCGCCGTCGCCGGTGTCGTGTACGGCGTCGTCGGCACGGTCTCCCAGGCCTCGACCATCTGGGGGCTTCCCGTGGGGGTCGTTCTCGGCATCATCGGCGCGGGCGCCCTCGTGCTGGCGATCCGGCTGCTCGCCGACCGTTGGGCTGCGCTCGCGGCCGGTGTCGGTCTGACCGCCGCGGTCGTCGTGTTCTCCGGCGTCGGTCCGGGCGGTTCGGTGATCGCCCCCTCCGACAGTCCGTACGCGCTCGTGTGGGCGTTCGCATGCCCGCTGCTGGCCGGCGTCATCGTGGCGTGGCCGCACCTCGAGACGCTCCTCGACACGCGGATGCCGGAGAACAACGAGCACGTCCCGCAGGGGTAGCGGCGGCGAGGCCCCCACGCGCCGGGCGAACTAGACTTGAGGCGTGACATACGTGATCGCCCTCCCGTGCGTCGATGTGAAAGATCGTGCCTGCATCGACGAGTGCCCTGTCGACTGCATCTACGAGGGCGAGCGTTCGCTGTACATCCACCCCGACGAGTGCGTCGACTGCGGTGCGTGCGAACCCGTGTGCCCGGTCGAGGCGATCTACTACGAAGACGACCTCCCCGACGAGTGGCGCGACTACTACACCGCCAACGTGGAGTTCTTCGACGACATCGGCTCGCCCGGCGGAGCGGCCAAGGTGGGGGTCATCCACAAGGACCACCCGATCATCGCCGAGTTGCCCCCGCAGGAGCACTGAGGATGGGGGTCGCCGACCTCGCCGAATACCCGTGGGACTCCGTGGCGCCCTACGCGGCGCGTGCGAAGGAGCATCCGGACGGTCTCGTCGACCTGTCGATCGGCTCACCGGTCGATCCCACGCCCGCGCTGGTCCGCGCCGCGCTCGCGGAGGCGACGGATGCGCACGCCTACCCGCAGACGATCGGCACCGCGGCTCTGCGCGAGGCCGTTGTCGACTGGTTCGCGCGTCGACGCGGCGTCGCCGGGCTCACGCCCGCCCACGTGCTGCCCACCGTCGGTTCCAAGGAGCTCGTCGCCCTGCTCCCACTGCTTCTGGGGCTCGGGCCGGGCGACACCGTCGTGCATCCGCGAGCGGCCTACCCGACGTACGAAGCGGGTGCGCGCGTCGTCGGCGCCATACCGTACTCCTCGGACGACCCCGCGCGGTGGCCGGAAGGCACGAAGCTGGTCTGGATCAACTCGCCCGGAAACCCGGATGGCCGAGTGTGGGATGCTCCCGCGCTGGCCGCCGCGATCGCGCGGGCGCGGGAGCTGGGCGCCGTCATCGCAGGCGATGAGTGCTACGCCGAACTGGGCTGGGACGCTCCGTGGGATCGCGAGCCGATCCCGAGCATCCTCGACCCGCGCGCGACCGGGGGAGACCTCACGGGTGTGCTCGCGGTGTACTCGCTCAGCAAGCAGTCCAACCTCGCCGGATACCGCGCCGCCTTCCTCGCCGGCGACCCCGCGATCGTCGACCGTCTCGCGACCGCCCGCAAACACCTGGGGCTCATGCTGCCCGGCCCCGTCCAGGCGGCCATGACCGTCGCGCTCGGCGACGACGCGCATGTCGCCGCGCAGAAGGAGCTGTACCGCGCACGCCGCGACGTGCTGCGCCCTGCGCTCGAGCACGCCGGGCTGCGCATCGACCGGAGCGAGGCCGGCCTCTACCTGTGGGCGACGGAGGGTCGGGACGCGTGGGACACCATGGGCCGGCTCGCCGACCTCGGCATCCTCGCCGGGCCCGGCCACTTCTATGGCGTGCATCACCCCGACCACGTGCGGTTCTCGCTCACCGCCACCGACGAGCGGATCGCCGCCGCGGCCGCGCGACTCAACGCGGTACCGGGCACGTAGGATTCCTCCATCGATCCGCGCGAGGCTTTGGCGCGTGCATCCATAGGTCTGCGCGGACAGTAGGCTGTAAACGTCGGACCGATCGGCGACCACGCCCGGCTCGGCACGCCGCCATCGGCGGCGGTCAGACCCCCTCAGTCGACGACAATCGCAAGGAGGCGCCCGTGAGCGACGCGGCCATCACCCCCGAGACGGCAACCCTGACGGTGGGGGAGCGGACCGCACAGTTCCCGGTGCTGCACGGCACGGACGGAACGCCGAGCATCGACATCGCGACGCTCACGAAGCAGACCGGGCACACGGCGCTCGACTACGGCTTCGTGAACACGGCAGCGACGAAGTCGGCGATCACGTACATCGACGGCGACCAGGGCATCCTCCGCTATCGCGGGTATCCCATCGAGCAGCTCGCGAAGAACAGCACCTACCTCGAGGTCGCGTGGCTCCTCATCTACGGCGAACTGCCCACCGCCGACGAACTCGCGGAGTTCGATGACCGCATCCGCCGCCACACCCTCCTACACGAAGACCTCAAGCGCTTCTTCTCTGGGCTGCCCTCCTCCGCGCATCCGATGTCGGTCCTCTCTTCGGCGACCGCCGCGCTGTCGACGTACTACGAGCACGAGTCCGACCCCGACAACCCCGAGCACGTCGAGCTGACGACGATCCGGATGCTCGCGAAGCTCCCCGTCATCGCCGCGTACGCGCACAAGAAGAGCATCGGGCAGGCCTTCCTCTACCCCGACAACTCGTTGAGCTTCGTCGACAACTTCCTCAAGCTCAACTTCGGTGTGCTCAGCGAGGTCTATCAGATCAACCCCGTCATGTCGCGCGCGCTGGAGCGCCTGCTCATCCTGCACGAGGACCACGAGCAGAACGCGTCGACGTCGACGGTGCGGCTGGTCGGCTCGACCGGCGCGAACCAGTTCTCGTCGATCTCCGCGGGCATCAACGCGCTCTACGGACCCCTGCACGGCGGCGCGAACGAGGCCGTGCTGGAGATGCTCGCGCGCATCCGCGACTCGGGCGAGAGCGTCGAGCGCTTCGTGGAGCGGGTGAAGAACAAGGAGGACGGGGTCAAGCTCATGGGCTTCGGCCACCGCGTCTACAAGAACTACGACCCGCGCGCACGCCTGGTCAAGGAGTCCGCCGACGAGGTGCTCCGCGAACTCGGCGTCCACGACCCGCTGCTGGATCTCGCGCAGCAGCTCGAACAGGTCGCGCTCGAGGACGACTACTTCAAGGAGCGTCGCCTGTACCCGAACGTCGACTTCTACACCGGCGTCATCTACAAGGCGATGGGCTTCCCGACGCGCATGTTCACGGTGCTCTTCGCGATCGGCCGTCTGCCCGGCTGGCTCGCGCAGTGGCGCGAGGCGATCACCGACCCGCAGACGAAGATCGGCCGTCCGCAGCAGTTGTACATCGGGTCACCCGAGCGCGACTACCCCAACTCGCTCGCGTAGTCGGGAACGAGCGTGCCCTCGTTGCGCGGGGGTCGTTCGTAGCCGCCGGACTCCGGTCGCGGCGGGATCTCGATCGGCGCGCGCTCGACGAGTTCGTAGGGAATTCGCGAGAGCAGGTGATGGATCATGTTGATCCGCCCGCGGCGCTTGTCTTCGTTGTCGACCTCGAACCACGGCGCTTCCGGGATGTCGGTGTGCACGAACATCGTGTCCTTCGCACGCGAGTAGTCCTCCCACTTCGTGATCGAGAGGACGTCGTTAGGGCTGAGCTTCCACCGGCGCATCGGATCTTCGTTGCGTGAGCGGAATCGCGCCTCCTGCTCGATGTCGGACACGGAGAACCAGTACTTGAAGAGCAGGATGCCGTCTTCCACGAGCATCCGTTCGAAGATCGGCGCCTGGTGCAGGAAGCGGTGATATTCCGCGTTCGTGCAGTAGCCCATGACGTGCTCGACTCCCGCGCGGTTGTACCAGGAGCGGTCCATGAGCACGATCTCGCCGGCCGCCGGGAGGTGGGCGATGTAGCGCTGGAAGTACCACTGCGTCTTCTCGCGCTCGGTCGGTGTCGGCAACGCCACCACGCGCGTGACGCGGGGGTTGAGGTACTGCGACACCCGACTGATCGTGGAGCCCTTGCCCGCCGCATCCCGCCCCTCGAAGATCACGACGATGCGCGCGCCCGTCGCCTGGACCCACGCCTGCATGTCGACGAGCTGCGCCTGCAGGCGCTTCAGTTCGTGCTCGTAGACCTTCTTGGGTAGACGGTCGCTCATGTGTCCCCTTCTCCGTCGGATGCTAAGACGATAGCGGTCCCGCGGCGGAGGGCGGCGTGTGGCGGTTGCTGTTTGGGCGCCTCAGGCGTGCAGGGCCTCGTTGAGGGTCACCCCGACGCCCGCCCGACGCACGGCCTCCACGGCTCCCGTGAGCGAGTTGCGACGCAGCAGCATCCCGTCGCGTCCCGACAACTCGGCGCCCTTGACCGTGGGCTGCGTGCCGTCCGCGCGCGGCGCCTCGTCGACGAGGACGATCTTCGTGCCCGCCGTGACGTACAGGCCGGCCTCCACGACGCAGTCGTCGCCGAGGGAGATCCCGATGCCGGCATTCGCGCCCAGGAGCGTGCGCCGCCCGATCGAGACGCGGTGCGAACCTCCCCCGGAGAGTGTGCCCATGATCGACGCGCCGCCGCCGATGTCGCTGCCGTCACCGACGACGACGCCCTGTGAGATGCGGCCCTCGACCATGCTCGCGCCGAGCGTGCCCGCGTTGAAGTTCACGAACCCCTCGTGCATGACGGTCGTGCCCGGCGAGAGGTAAGCGCCCAGGCGCACGCGGCTCGCGTCGGCGATGCGCACGCCGGGAGGGGTGACGTAGTCGAGCAGGCGGGGGAACTTGTCCAGCCCCTGCACCTGGATGCCCTCCCGCTGCAGGAGGGGGCGCAAACGCGTGAGGTCGTCCGGATGCATGGGCCCGGCGTTCGTCCATGCGACGTTCGGCAAGTGCCCGAAGATACCGTCGAGGTTGAGCTGGTTGGGCTCGACCAGGCGGTGCGAGAGCGCCTGCAGCCGCAGATACGCGTCGGAGGTCGAGGCCGGTGCCGCGTCGAGGTCGATCTCGATCGCGACGGCGTCAACCGTGACCGCGCGCCGGTCGTCCGCGACGGCGAGGCGATCCAACGCCTCCGGGGCGATCCAGGGCGCGCGACCCTGCGGGATTCGGCCGCGGCGCGGCTCGGGGAACCACGTGTCCAACACGGTGCCGTCCGCCGCCGTCGTCGCCAGGCCTTCGCCCCAAATCCACCGCTCGTCGCTCATACCTCCAGGCTACCGGCCCCACTCCTCACCCCTCACGCCTCACGCCTCACGCCTCACCCCTCACGCCGAGCCGACGCGTGCTGTCGGTCCGGGGCATCCGCACCGGCATCTCGCGTCGGCTCGGCAGGGGGAGGGGGGTTATCCACAGGGTGGGGGTGGGGGAGGGTGGCGGCGGCGACACTGGCGCGATGACGCGACGAAGGCCACTGCCCGCGGGGCTGCCGCCCCACTTCACGATCACGACGGCGACGGCGGCCGGGGTCTCCCCGCGCGGACTGCGCTCCCCGGAGCTGGCCGCTCCCTTCCGCGGCATCCGCTCGGCTGCACCGCCGGATGCGGTGGACCGGATCCGCGCGTATGCGCTCAAGCTGCGGCGCGGCGAGGAGGTGAGTCATGCGTCGGCGATCCTCCTGGCCGGCGGGTGGGTGCCGGACCGATTGCGCGATGCCGTCGACGTGTCGGCCGTGCGCCCGACGGGACGGCCGCGTGGTGCCGGTGTGCGTGGGCATGAGACGGATGCGCTGTCCGGATGGCACTGTGAGGGCATCCCGATCACGTCCCCAGCCGACGCATGGTGTCAGCTGGGCGTGAGTGTGACGCACCGTGAGCTCGTGATCGCTGCGGACTCCCTGTTGCGGCGGAAGAACCCGATCCTGCGCCGCGCCGACCTCGAGGCCGCGGTCCAGCGGTGGGCGAAGCGGCGCGGTGTCGTCGCGTTGCGCGCGGCGGTGGAGCGGGCTCGGGAACGAACCGACTCGGTGGCCGAGACCGTGCTGCGGCTGGACGCCGAGGACGCTGGACTTCCCCCGCTCGAGGTGAACGGCGTGATCCTCGACGAGCACGGCCGCTTCATCACGTTCGGTGACCTGGTGGATCGCGAGCGGCAAGTACTGCTGGAGTACGACGGCGAACAGCATCGCACGAGCGACGCGCAGTATGCGCGCGATGTCGACCGACTCGAGGAGCTCGCTCGCCTGGGTTGGCGCGTCATCCGTGTCAACAAGTCGCACCGCGGCCCAGCCCGCCGCCACCAGCTCGATCGAGTCCGCGCCGCCCTCACCGCCCGCGGCTGGCGCCCCTAACCCCTCCTCGCACCCCTCCTCGCCCCCCTCCTCGCCGCCCGCCCTCGGCGGGCCGCCGAGCCGACCGGAGTTGTCGTTTTGGATGCTCCCAACCGGCAACCCGCGTCGGCTCGGCGGCCATAGGCGGGGAATGGGGGATAGGGGGGGTCGGTAGACTCGCAGGATGCCTCGGTTGGACCTGCACGCCTCTGCGACCGACATCACTCGCGCGATCTGCGACATCCCCAGCGTTTCAGGGGAGGAGGTCGCGCTCGCCGACGCGATCTTCGACACCGTGAGTGCCCTGCCGCACCTGGACGTGCTTCGCGAGGGTGACACGATCGTCGCACGCACACACCTGAACCGTGATCAGCGTGTTGCGATCGCCGGTCACATCGACACGGTCCCCGTCAATGCGAATCTGCCCGTCCGGGAGGTCGTGGAGGACGGCGTGGCGTACCTGTGGGGGCGTGGCACGGTCGACATGAAGGCCGGTGTCGCGGTCCAGCTCAAGCTCGCCGCGGAGCTGGCGGACCCCCGCGTCGACCTCACCTGGATGTGGTACGACCATGAAGAGGTCGACGCCGACCTGAACGGGTTGACGCGGCTCTCCCGCATCCGTCCCGATCTGTTCCAGGCCGACTTCGCGATCCTCGGCGAGCCCAGCAACGGCGAGATCGAGGGCGGATGCAACGGCAACCTGCGTGCCATCGTGCGCACCCACGGCGTGCGTGCGCACTCCGCGCGCGCGTGGATCGGCGAGAACGCGATCCACAAGGCCGCACCCGTGCTGGAGCGTCTCGCCGACTACCGTCCCCGCACGATCGAGGTCGACGGGCTCGCCTACCGCGAGGGACTGAACGCCGTGCGGATCGGGGGCGGCGTTGCGGGGAACGTCATCCCCGACCTGTGTGAGATCGAGGTCAACTACCGCTTCGCGCCCAGTCGGTCTCCGGAGGAAGCCGAGCAGCACGTTCGCGACGTGCTCGCCGGGTTCGAGGTCGAGATTCGCGAGATCGCACCCGGGGCACGTCCCGGACTCGACGCACCGCTCGCGCAGGAGTTCGTGCGGGCTGTCGACGCCACACCGCGACCCAAGTATGGCTGGACGGACGTCGCGCGCTTCTCGGCGCTGGGTGTCCCGGCGGTCAACTACGGCCCGGGGGACCCGCACCTCGCCCACCACGACCAGGAACGCGTCCCGGTCGCCCAGATCGAGGCGGTCGAACGGGGTCTGCGCGCGTGGTTGAGTCGGCACTGAATCGCGCCCGATCGTCGACGGCGTCTCAGGATCCGTGCCGCGCTGAGGCCGTGCTGTGGAGGCGGGCGCCGCGTGTCCGAGAGGCACGGTAAACTATCAGGGTTGGATTTTCGCGACGAAAGGGGCCGCAATGGCAGCCATGAAGCCGAGGACCGGCGATGGACCGATGGAGGCCGTGAAGGAGGGTCGCCTCATCATCGTGCGCGTTCCGCTCGAGGGCGGCGGCCGTCTCGTCGTCTCGGTCAATGACGAAGAGGCGCGCGAGCTCCACGCTCAACTCGCATCCGCGATCGGCGTCTGAGCCGTTGGTGAGACGGGCCGGTTCCCTCGGGGCCGGCCCGTTTCGCGTGCTCTGTGCCCGGTCGGACAGGCCCCGGATCCGCGCTGCCGCGCCCGGCGCCGGGACAGCGAGTGTGCTTCTGGCGGACGAGAGTGTGGGGCTACATCCCGCATCTCGTCCGCCAGAAGCACGCTCGCGGGTCGACGGGCTCCGCGGGCGGGGTCAGTCGGTGAGTTTGGTGAGCTGGAGCAGGCCGTCGCCGACGATCGACAGCGCCGAGAGGACGGCCTGCGACTCGCGGGTCTCCTGGATGAGGGAGCGGAACGCCGTCGTGACGTCATCGCGCACGACGGGGTCCGCGACGCGTCCGTTTTGCAGGGCCCGCGGGACGAGCACGGTGCCGCCCACGCGCACGAGCCGCAGACCGTGCGCGACGTACTCCAGCACGCTCTCCGGGTCGGCGTCGACGAGGACGACGTCGTAGGCCGACTCGTTCATGCGGGGAAGGACATCGGATGCCCGCCCTGTGATGAACCGGGCGCGGGCCGCGGGAATCCGGGCGTCCGCGAACGACTGCCGGGCGACGGCGAGGTGCTCGGGTTCGGCGTCGATCGTCGTGAGGATTCCGCGTTCGGTACCGCGGAGCATCCACAGGCCGGACACTCCCGCGCCGGTCCCGATCTCGACGAGGTTCAGCGCCGCACTCGTGGCCGCGATGACGGCGCACTGGGCGCCGACCGCGGGGTCGATGGGTGTCACACCCAGCTCGAGGGAGTGTGCGCGGGCGCGGGCGATCGAGCTCGGCTCGGCGACCTGTTCGGTCGCGTAGCGCCAGTTGGCGTCCTGTCCGCTCATCGCACGCTCCTGGCTCGAGTCTTCACTCTCCCAGGCTACGCGGCGGCACGCGGAACGGCCGGGAAGGCGCGGCGGTAACCTGGATGCGTGTTCTTCGGCCTGACGATGGAAAAGCTGCTGGTGATCGGTGTGATCGCCGTCATCATCGTGGGCCCCGAACGCCTGCCGCGGTACGCGGAGGGTTTCGCCCGGTTCCTGGGCCGCGCGAAGGAGTGGCTGCAGGGCGCGAAGTCGCGCGTGCGGGACGAGATGGGGCCCGAGTTCGACGACGTCGACTGGCGGCGGCTCGACCCGCGCCAGTACGATCCGCGCCGCATCATTCGCGACGCGTTGCTCGATGACGCACCCATCGCGACCGTGCGGGCCGCGTCGCTGGGCGCCGCTGCGGCCGCGACCGGTACCGCGGCGGCCGGCACCGCGGCGAACGAGTCGGCGGAACCTCGTCGGAACGCGCGGGCGTTCGATGCGCCGAACGCGGCGGCCCCGCCGTTCGACTCCGAAGCAACCTGAGCCCGCAACCTGAGCCCGCAACCTCTGTCCGCACCGTGGCCCGCAACCGGGCCGGCCGAGCGTCAGCCGCCGGGACAGAACGGCAATGACCGCCCCGCGAGACCGCGGGGTAGCGCCGCGACGCTGTCGGCGAGCGCGGCGATCGCGACCGCGGCGGGATCGGTCGGCTCCGACACGACGATCGGGTCGCCCGCATCCGCCGCCCTGCGCAGCGCGGGACTGAGCGGGATGCTCGCGAGCAGGGGCACCTCGTTGTCGTCGGCCGACAGGGATGCGGCGACTTCGCCCCCGCCGCCCGCGCCGAACAGGTCGAACACCGTGCCGTCGGGCAGCACCATGGCCGACATGTTCTCGACGACCCCGAGCACCTGCTGCCCCGTCTGACGTGCGACGAGGGCGCTGCGGACGGCGACGTCGCTCGCGGAGGACTGCGGAGTGGTCACGACGAGCACCCGAGCGTGGGGGAGCAGTTGCCCGACCGAGATCGCGACGTCGCCGGTGCCGGGCGGCATGTCCAGGAGCAGCACGTCCAGGTCGCCGAAGTACACGTCGGTGAGGAACTGCTGCACCGTGCGGTGCAGCATCGGTCCCCGCCAGGCGACGGCCGCACCCTCGTCGCCCTCGCGCAGGAACATGCCGATCGAGACGACCTTCACGCCGTGCGCGACGGGCGGCACGATGAGCTCGTCGATGCGTGTGGGGCGCTGCGTGCGTCCCTCGGCGTCGACGAGTCCGAGCAGGCCCGGGATCGAGAAGCCGTGCACGTCGGCGTCGATCAGCCCGACGGCGAGGCCGCGCTGGGCGAGCGCGACGGCGAGGTTCGCGGTGACGGTCGACTTGCCGACACCGCCTTTGCCGCTCGTGACGGCGATGACGCGGGTCAGGCTTTCCGGCGTGAACGGGATGCCGCGGGGGCCTCCCGCGCGCAGCCGCTCGGTCAGCTGCATCCGCTCCGCCGCGGTCATGACGGTGAGATCGACGGTGGCGTCCGTGATCCCTGGAACGCTCAGCGCCGCATCCGTCACGTCCCGCTGAATGCGGTCGGATGCGGGGCATCCGACGATCGTCAGGGCGACGCCGACTCGGACGGATGCTCCGTCGACGCGGATCTCGCGGAGCATCTCCAGCTCGGCGAGCGAACGCCGCAGCTCGGGATCGGTCACGTCGCCGACCGCGTTGCGCACCGCGGCGACCAGGGCGTCGGTCGCCGACGGGGCAGAGGTGTGATCGTCAACGGTCACGGGCGCTCCGGTCCGCTCGCTCCGCCTTCTCTCGCCGCTCGGCGCGTTCGCGGCGCTCCTCGCGCTCGGCGGCCGCCTCCGGACCGGCGTCCTCCTGCAGATCCTCAAGCAGCAGCTTCAGCTCTTGGCGCAGTCCGTCGCGCGTGAGCGCATCCTCGGCCATGTCCGATACCGCCATCCGCAGGGCGACGATCTCCCGCGCGAGGTACTCCGTGTCCGCGAGGTTGCGCTCCGCACGCTGCCGGTCCTGCTCGATCGTGACGCGGTCCCGGTCGTCCTGGCGGTTCTGCGCGAGCAGGATGAGCGGTGCGGCATACGACGCCTGCAGCGAGAGCACGAGTGTGAGGGCCGTGAACCCGTTGTCGGACGAATCGAAACGCCAAGCGACGGGAGCCATGGTGTTCCAGCCGAGCCACAGGATGCAGAACAGGCTCAGGCCAAGGAGGAACCAGGGCGTGCCCATGTTGCGGGCGATCCACTCCGTGAAGCGCCCGAACCGGTCGCGCGACGGCTGTGGTGCGCGCGTGCGACGGCCCCCGCCGCGCAGGGGAGCATCCAGCGCCGTCCGGCGCGCATCGCGGGCCATCAGCGCCGCCTCGGGATGCTCGCGGTGGTCACCGGGACGCCCGTGGATGCGACTCCGGATGCAGCTGTGTCGGATGCGGCGTCGTGCGACCGCCAATCCTCGGGCAGCAGGTAGTCGAGGACGTCATCGACGCTGACCGCGCCCACGAGACGCCGGGCGGCGTCCACGACGGGCAACGAGACGAGGTTGTAGCTGGCGAGCATGTGTGCCACCTCGGTGGCGGTCGCCGTCGCGGGCACCGGGTCGAGGGTGTCGTCGATGATCGTGCCCAGCCGCTCGTGCGGGGGATACCGGAGCATCCGCTGAAAGTGCACGACCCCCAGCAGGCGTCCCGTCGGCGTCTCGTACGGGGGCAGCGTGATGAACACGGCGGCTGCGAGCGCGGGGTGCAGCTCGTGGCGGCGGATGAGCGCGAGCGCCTCGGCGACCGTCGCGTCGGCGGAGAGCACGATGGGCTCGGGCGTCATGAGGCCGCCCGCCGTGTCGGGACCGTACTGGAGGAGGGCGCGCACATCGTCGGCCTCGTCGGGCTCCATGAGCTCGAGCAGTTCCTCGCGCTGATCCTCGGGCAGCTGTGCGAGCACGTCGGCGGCGTCGTCGGGCTCCATCGCATCCAGGATGTCGGCCGCGCGCTCCTCGCCGAGCGCCTCGAGGATGAGGACCTGTTCGTCCTCGGGCATCTCTTCCAGCGCGTCGGCGAGGCGATCGTCGGGGAGTTCTTCCGCGACCTCGAGGAGTCGCTCCTCGGGGAGGTCGAGGAGGGTGTTCGCGAGGTCGGCGGGCCGCAGCTCGGAGTACGTCGCGACGAGTTGCTCGGCCGACTGCGAGTCGCCCGGATCCTCGCTCTCGCGCACATCCGCCCAGCTCGAGAACGTCGTCGGACCCTTCGCGAAGGGGGAGGCGGAGGTCTTGGGCTTGCGCAGGAACAGTTGGCCGATCGCCCACTCGCCGACCCGGTTGCGTTCGATCGCGACGTCTTCGATGACGGCGTGGTCGGAGGTGCCCGTGAAGTACACCTTGCGACCGACGAGTTCGGCGAGCACGCGGACCTCGCCGCCGCGGGATTGGAAACGGCGCACGTTCATCAGACCGGTCGTGATGACCTGGCCCGGCTGGATCGACGTGACGCGACCGATGTTGAGGAACACGTGCCGGCGCCCCGGGATCTCGCACACGAGCCCCACGACGCGCGGCGGATCGTCCTTGCGGTAGACGACGACGACGTCACGGATCCGACCGAGGCGATCGCCGGCGGGATCGAAGACGGCACACCCGGCCAGGCGTGCGACGAAGACCCTCTGCGTGCTCACTCATCCAGCGTAGTCATCCCGTGTTCTCGGAGGACCATCGGATGGGCGTGGGAGGATGGGGGGCATGAGCATGCTGGGTCCGAAGGCGCTGGGACGACGCTCCGACGAGGTCGGTGAGATCGTCGCGAGCTTCCCGACCTACGAGGCTGCACAGAAGGCGGTGTCCTCGCTGATCGCGGGCGAGGTGCCGGCCAGGCACATCGCGATCGTCGGGCAGGGTCTGCGTTCGGTCGAGCGGATCACCGGTCGGCTCGGGTACGCGACCGCCGCCCGATCAGGTGCCGTGAACGGCATGCTGCTGGGGCTGTTCTTCAGCGCGATCCTTGTGCTGGGCACCCCGTCGGTGCCGATCCAGGCGTTCGTGGGCGTCATCTTCGTCGGTGTCGCGATCGGGATGCTCTTCAGCATCATCACGTATTCGTTCGTCCGTCGCCGCCGCGATTACGCCTCCGTCATGCAGGTGCTCGCCGACCACTACGAGGTCACGGTCGAGCGTGACAGCGTCGGCAAGGCGCGCCAGGTCCTCGGCCATCGCGCCATCGACCCGCGCGCCGTACGTCCGGCGGCATCGGCTCCGTCTGCGCCTTCGGCGTCGACTCCGACCTCGTCTTCGAGCGTGCCGCCGCGAGTCGACGAGGAGCCGCCCCGCTACGGCGAGCGGATCACGCAGACGGCGGACGCTGCTCCGGAGGTCGCCGAGCCCGTGAAGCCGGTGGAGGACGAGCCGGATGCGGACGGCTCGACGTCGTCGTCGCACTCAGACGCGGACGCGCGCTGACCGATGATCGTGGACCGATGACCGCATCGATTCCGGTCCCACTCCCGAGCGGCACCGTCGAGGTCGGGGCGACGTGGGATCGTGCCGTCGACCCGTGGGCCGTGGTCGTGCTCGCGCACGGCGCGGGGGCGGGGCGACAGCATCCGTTCCTGTCCGGATTCGCGGGGGCGATGGCGGCGGAGGGTGTCTCGACCCTGCGGTTCGACTTCGCGTATGTCGCCGCGGGACGGCGGATGCCGGGGCCGGCCGCGCACGCCGTGGCCGCATGGAGCGCGGTGTGGCAGGCGGTGCATGCGGAGGCGGATGCTCCCGTCTTCGCCGCCGGCAAGTCGTACGGCGGGCGCATGGCCTCGATGGCGGCTGCCGAGGGCGCGATCACGCCGCGCGGGCTCGTGTACCTCGGGTATCCGCTGCATCCGCCGGGCAAGCCCGAGGCGCCGCGCGTCGCACATCTGCCGCTCGTGACGGCGCCGCAGGTGTTCGTGGAGGGGACGAACGATCCGTTCGTGGATCCGCATGCGCAGCTGGAGGATGCGGTGGCATCCTGCCAGGACGCGTCGATCCTGTGGGTCGAGGGCGGCGGGCACTCGTTCGAGGTGAAGGGGCGTGCCCGGCCCGCCGAGCAGGTGGGCGCCGAACTCGCCCCGCTCATCGTCCCCTGGCTCCGCGCCCACTCGGTGGTCGAGTAGCGCGAAGCGCGTATCGAGACCCACGTCTGCGGGGGTGGGCGTCCCCGGAGGTGTTCGTCTCGATACGCGCCCTGCGGACGCTACTCGACGACCGGAGGGTGCGGCGCTACTCGACGTCCGGGGCCGGCGCCGGGGCCGGGGGTGCGAGGCGGGCGATCCAGGCCTCGACGTCGTCCGCGGTGCGGGGGATCGCGGACGACAGGTTGACCGGGCCGTGCTCGGTCATCAGGATGTCGTCCTCGATGCGCACGCCGATGCCTCGGTACTCCTCGGGAACCGTGAGGTCGTCGATCTGGAAGTACAGTCCCGGCTCGATCGTGAAGACCATGCCCGGCTGCAGTTCGCCGTCGTAGTACATCTCCCGCCGCGCCTGCGCGCAGTCGTGCACGTCGATGCCGAGGTGGTGGCTCGTGCCGTGCACCATGTAGCGGCGGTGCTGGCCGCCTCGCTCCGCATCCAGGGCCTCCTCCGCGGTCACCGGCAGCAGCCCCCACTCGTGCACGCGGGCGGCGATGACCTCCATGGCGGCCGCGTGCACGTCCTTGAACTTCACTCCGGGCCGGGCCGCGGCGAACGCCGCATCCGCTGCTTCTCGCACGGCCTCGTAGACCTTCCGCTGCACCGGAGTGAACGTCCCGCTCACGGGAAGAGTGCGGGTGATGTCGGCCGTGTAGAGCGTGTCGACCTCGACGCCCGCGTCGATGAGGATGAGGTCGCCGGAGAGCACGGCGCCGTCGTTGCGGGTCCAGTGCAGATAGCACGCGTGGGGGCCGGATGCGGCGATCGTGTCGTACCCCTCCCAGTTGCCTTCGCTGCGTGCGCGCAGGTGGAACACTCCCTCCACGACGCGCTCGCCGCGAGGATGCTCGATGATGCGGGGCAGTTCGCGCACGATGTCGTCGAAACCGTCCGCCGTGACCCCGACCGCCAGGCGCAACTGGTCGATCTCAAACTCATCCTTGACGAGGCGCAGCTCCGACACGAACCGGGTGAAGTCGTCATCGACGTCCACCTCGAGATCGTCGGCGGATGCCACGAACTCGTCGATATGCCGCGTCCGCAGGCCGAGGTCCGCGGCGACGCCGGCCAACGCCGGCCGCGGCCCGATCCAGAACTCGCCGATCGTCGCGTCGGAGTAGAACTCCGCAGTGGTGCGATCGGCCCGCTCCCGGAAGTACAGGGTGACCTCGTGGCCATCTGCGGTGGGTTCGAACACGAGCATCGAGCCCGGCTCCGCGTCGCGCTCCCACCCCGTCAGATGGGCGAACGCCGAGTGCGCGCGGAACGGGTAGTCGGTGTCGTTGCTGCGCTGCTTCAACTCGCCCGCGGGCACCACGAGGCGCGCACCGGGGAACGCGGCCGAGACCACGGCGCGGCGAGCCGCGGCGAAGGATGCTTGTGCGCGCGGCGTGGGAAGCGACTCGGTGCGGGTCGCCCAGCCGTCGGAGATCGTGTCGAGGAAGCCCTGCGGGAACGGCTGTCGCCGGTTCGTATTGGAATCCTCAGACGCCGGGGTCCCCTCGGATACAGAGTTCGCTGCGGGCGCCGGGGTCTCCACGGCGATGTCGGCGGCGGGGGTGTCGCCGCTCGTCGCGGGCGTGGTGTCGATCGTGTCGTGTGTGCCGGTCATGCATCCAGTCTCGCACTGCCCCGCGACACACGCCCGGATGAGAACGCCCGGACGGGAACCCCGGCCGAGTTCGACGGGCCTGTCAGTCGACCGGCTCCAGCTGCACGACGAGCGGGCGATGATCGCTCGCGGACGACCCGGTGGGGAGCACGATCGATCCCGTGACCTCCCAGTGGTCCGAGTACATGACGTGGTCGATCGGGGCGCCCATCAGCCTCGGGTAGTCCGTCGACCACGTGCCGACGGCGCCGTTGCCCGAGTCGACAGCGGCATCGCGGCAGCGCCCCAACGTCGCATCCCCTTCGCCCAGTCGCGCCATGTGGTCGACCGTCGCGTTGAAGTCGCCCGCCATGATGACGTTCGCGTCCGCGCACTGGTCGCCCAGCCAGCGCAGGTCCTCCTGCCACTGATCCATCGCATCCTCGCGCGGCGCGACGGCGTGCACGGCGACGACGATCGGACCCGATCCGTCGATCGGCATCGCGACCGCGCTGGGCACAACCCCCGTGGAGCTGGAACCATCGCGGGACGACTCGATCACCGAATAGTCGCCCAGGTCGGGGGAGATGAGCAGGGTCGTGTACCGGGCATCCCAGGTGGCGCCCTCCTGCTCGTTGACGACGTGATGCACCCACATGGGCTGTCCGAGGTCGCGCATGGCGACAGCGATCCGCTCGCCGTTGGCGGGGGTGGTCTCGGGGAGCGAGACGATCCCCGCCTGCATCGCGACGGCGAGCTGGGCGACGGCGCCGGGTTCGGTCGCATCGCCCGACGTGTTCCAAGTCATGACCCGGATCGACGAGTCGGTCGGCTCGGGCAGCGCATCCGTCCCCGTCCCGCGCGTGAGGAGGATGACGCCGTTGGCGACCGCGGCCGCGCCCGTGACGAGCACGAGGGAGAGGGCGAACCCGCGCAGTGGGCGAGCGATCGCCAGGAGCAGGAAGACGACGGCGAGCACGGCGAACCCCACGGCCAACAGTGGCCGGAAGGAGATGAGCTGGGCGATCGGGAACGTCTGCTCGATACGGAAGAAGCCGGGCCACGTGAGCACGGCCGCGGCGATCGCGCACAACACGGTGATGAGGATCCCGGTCACGCGTAGCACGGAGCGAGCCTATGCGGGCCGCCTGGGAGAACGGCGGATGCGGGCGGGGGATACGCTCGGGGGATGCGCGGTGAGCGATCGTTCGAGGGGCCCAGCGACCTGCACCTGCACTCGCTGCGCTCGGATGGCACCGAGCCGCCCGCCGAAGTGGTGCAGGCCGCGCACCGGCACGGGCTGCGCACGATCGCGCTCACCGATCACGACACGACGGCCGGATGGGCGGATGCGGCGGAGGCGACGGCGTCGTTGGGGATGACCCTGATCCCCGGGATGGAGCTCAGCTCCCGGCACGAGTGGCGCAGTGTCCACGTCCTCGCCTACCTGTTCGACCCGGACGATGCGGCGCTGCGTGCGGAGACCGAGCGGATCCGCACGGATCGTGTGGGGCGTGCGGAGCGGATCGTGCGCAACATCGCGCGCGACTATGACCTCACGTGGGACGACGTCGTCGCCCAGACCGATGCGGACGCCACGGTGGGACGCCCGCACATCGCCGACGCGCTCGTCGCCCTCGGCATCGTCTCGGATCGCGGCGAGGCGTTCTCGGGCATCCTGCATCCGCGTGAGGGTTATTACGAACCGCACTACGCCCCGTCGGTGTTCACCGCTGTGCAGCGCGTCGTCGCGGCCGGGGGCGTGCCGATCATCGCGCATCCGGCAACGAGTGGACGCGACCGCATGGTGCCGACGCCGGTCCTGGAGGAGCTCATCGGTCTGGGGCTCGCCGGGTTCGAGCTGGATCACCGCGAGAACACGGCCGCGCACGTGGCGGTGCTGCGACGCCTCGTCGATGCGCACGATCTGATCGTGACCGGATCGAGCGACTACCACGGCCGGGGCAAGCCGAACCGGCCGGGCGAGAACACGACGAGTGACAAGATGGTGCAGCGGATCCTCGACCGCGGCACGGGAACCCGGGCCGTGCGCCCGTAAGATCGGAGGAAGAGGCGCTCGCATGGCAGAGGTCGTCGTGGTGGGGGAGGGGCTCGTGGACATCGTCCACGGGCCGGCCGGGGTGCACGAGGCACCGGGCGGAAGTCCCGCGAACGTCGCCCTCGCGCTGGGTCGGCTCGGCCGGGACGTGACGCTCGTGACGCGGCTGGGCGACGACACGCGCGGTTCGCTCGTGCGGGCATGGCTCGAGGAGTCCGGAGTGCGCGTGGCAGCGACGCCGGCCGAGCGCACATCGACTGCTCTCGCACGGCTCGACGACGCGGGTGCCGCCGAGTACGAGTTCGACATCTCCTGGGAACTCATCGGCGACGCACTGCCGTCCACGCCGCTCGTGCACCACGGTTCGATCGCGAGCCTGCTCGCTCCCGGCGCCGACACGCTCGAGCACCTGGTCGCGGACGCCCGCGCGACGTCGGCGATCTCCTATGACCCGAACGTGCGGCCCTCGCTGATCACGGATGCGGCGGATGCGCGCGCCCGCATCGCGCGGCACGTCGCGGCCGCCGACATCGTGAAAGCGTCGACGGAGGACCTCGAATGGCTGCATCCGGGCGCCGATCCGCAGGAGGTCGCCCAGGCATGGCTCGACGAGGGACCGGCGCTCGTGGTCGTCACGGCCGCCGCGGAGGGCGCGTTCGCGGCGTACCGCTCGGGGATCGTGGGTGTGCCGGCACGGCCCGTGCGCGTGGCGGACACGGTGGGCGCGGGCGACACGGTCATGGGTGCGCTCATCGACGGCGTCCTGGCCGCGGGGGTGCGGGCGGGGGCGGATGCGGGCGGTGCGGCCGTGCGTGCGGCGCTGCATCGCCTGGATGCGGCAGACCTCGAGCAGCTGCTGGAGCGGGCGTTGGCGGCTGCGGCGGTCACCGTGTCCCGGCCCGGTGCCGACCCGCCGTGGGCACGCGAGCTTCCCGTGTTCGGATAGCACGAAGCCCCGTCCGGCATGCGATCGCTCACGTGCCGGACGGGGCTTGTGGTGTCAGCGCCCGAGCGCCTTCGCCTTGAGGTGGTCGTACTCGGCCTGCGAGATCGTGCCCGCGTCGAGCAGCTCCTTCGCCTTGGCGATCTCGTCGGCGGGACTCGTGCCTGCGACGCTCTTGATGTAGTCGTCCTGCGCGCCCTGGTATGCCTTGGCAGCTTCCGCCGCGCGTCGGCTCATGCCGTTGCCGCGGGCGATCAGGTAGATGAGCGCGGTGACGATGGGGAAGAAGATGAGGAAGAAGATCCACACCGCCTTCCACCAGCCGTTGAGCTTGTGGTCGCGGAAGAGGTCGCCGATGATCGCGAACAGGGCGAAGATGTACGCGAAGAACACGAAGATCCACAGGAACCACCAGATCAGGTCCCAGAAGTTCGCCCAGAAACCTTGATATTCCAGGCCTGCTTCGATGAAACGCATGTGCTGCGCCTTTCTGCTGTTGAAAGCGGCGCACAGTGCGCCTACGGCTCACACTAGTGGCGCGCCGGTCTCCCGGGGCGGTCGATGACGTCGTGTCACGGCTGTTCTCACCCCTCCGGGGTGAGATGTCCGCGCCGCCCCGCGGGCCGGTGCCCCACGAACCTCGGAGAGTCACGCGAAGTTCGGAGGATTCCAGCGAACACCTCCGAGGTTCGCGCGTTCCTCCGAAGTTGGTGATGGATGCGCGCGGCTGGAGCCCGAGCATCCGCCCGAGCGACGACGCGTCCGCCGGCGTGCGCCGGGGGACGGATGCTCGTGTCAGGCGCCGGCGGGGGCTCCGCCGGGACGCGCGCCGCGGCGACGGCGACGGCGACGTGCGGGGGCGGGCTTGCCGTCGTGGTGCTCCTTGCCCTGACCGTCATGCGTGCCGGCGCCGTCGGTGTCGCGGCTCTCGCCGGCCGCCGCCTGCCCGACACGCGTGCCGGTCGCGGCTTCCGTCTGCGCGCCGTCCGCGAAGGTCTCGCCGACACGCTCAGAGCCGGAACGGCGGCGGCGACGACGGCGCGTGCCGCCCTCGCCTCCGGCCTCCGCGGCTTCGGTTGCGCGCGCGGGACGCTGCGTGCGGACCGTCTCGGTGCGCGGGGCCTTGGCCAGGCGGCCCTTCGTGCCCTCGGGGATGTCGAGGTCGGTGTACAGGTGCGGGCTCGACGAGTAGGTCTC
>Ga0182739_1001814_pt1 | contig 21148 bp, 20 predicted proteins | sample eDN5th30CBELigBY_FD_128873 | JGI IMG/M metagenome (GOLD analysis project Ga0182739, IMG submission 128873) | Enriched backyard soil microbial communities from Emeryville, California, USA - eDNA 5th pass 30_C BE-Lig BY (version 2) (version 2) | ecosystem: Environmental > Terrestrial > Soil >...
GAAATTCCTACGCTCTGGCATATTGGACAAGGATATCCTCATTGAAACGACAGAAGGTACACCTCAAGGTGGTCCACTCTCTCCTATTCTAGCAAATGTGTACTTAAACAAGCTAGATAGAGAATTAGAAAAACGAGGACATCGATTCATTCGCTATGCGGATGATTTCGTGATTTATGTGAAGTCGCCAAGAGCAGGTGAACGGGTCATGACAAGTGTGAAGAAATTTATCGAAGATGAACTGGGTCTCACAATCAATGAGAAGAAAAGTAAAGTATGTGGCGCAACAGCAGCTACATTCTTAGGATTTCATCTACAAAATCTGTGGGGAAAGTTGGATACCGACCAATCAAGTCCGCCAAGGAACGGCTAAAAGATAAGCTAAGAACACTGACGAGTCGTAAACGAACCGGGACATTTCGTGAGATTGTGAAAAGAATCAATCAAACAACGGTGGGTTGGATAAATTACTATGGTATCGCTAACATGAAAACTTTTATCAGAGAAATACAAGCATGGCTAAATCATCGCTTACGTCAATTAATATGGAAACGGTGGAAACTACCACGAACAAAATATGCGAAATTACGCCAATACGGAATCCAACATGATGAAGCCATGAAAACGGCACATTCAAGAAAAGGATACTGGCGAATATCACGAAGTGAGGTTCTACACCAAGCCATTCCAAATAAAAGGCTCGTAAAGTGGGGACTGAAAGACCTGTCCCAACTTTACGAGCGAAGATACTCAAAAGATTGAACCGCCGTATACGGAACCGTACGTACGGTGGTGTGAGAGGTCGGCTAATTAAATAATAATTAGCCTCCTACTCGATTGGCTATGAATCGGAAATAAGCACACAACGAAAAAATAATTTTCCTATATAATAAAAAGGTTTTTAAATTGTGAAATATGGTTATATATAACTGAAACATACATTTGAAAAGTCGAAAAGGTAGAACAAACAATCTAATGGCAATCGAATAAATTGGGAAAGAAGCGCTAATTACAGGAGTCACACTGCTTGCAAGATTTCATTGATTAAGGGAGTTGTCGCGGTATGAATAATTCGGGTGAAAAAAAGAAACTGCAAAGTGATTGGGCATCATCTGCAGTTGTACTATTAATGGAGCCAAAAGAAGAAAAGTTCGTCGGTGAAACAGATCGATTTGCCACAATTGCACTTGATGTATTAGTAAGAAAGCTGCTTGAAGTGCAAAAAGATGATTTTACAATAGATTCTTATGAGCTGTTACAGCACGCCATAGTCAATGCTATTAACAAAAAGTATACTGATATAGCGCAAGCTTATGACGGGCTAATTACGGCCGCAGGGAACCTTCAAACATGCCCTTTAATAATGGAATCACATTATAAATATAGCAATGGAAAAATTTCGACCCAAAATGCAGAATTCGTTTTACGCAATACAATGAAGGCGATTCTATTCAACATCAATCAAATTCCGTACAATGAACTGACAGGGCAATCTGTCGATCAAATAAGTAAGACAATCCAATTTGCTAAAGAAGTAATTTCTGAAAATACAACGGTACCTGAACTGACTTTGGTTTTAAGACGTGTTTTAGGATCACTGATAAATGTCCAGCTAAAGACAACAAGTGAAATGAAAAATTAATGATAACGGCCTTTCAATGATTCAAAACAGGTGAAAATTAAATAACTTTAACTAGTAAATATTTACGGAGGCTACCTTGTATTAGTTAAACAAGGTAGCTTTTCCTGTTACTTTAAATATCAAGGAATGGTTCAAATTATAGCAGGAAAATAAAATAGACAGATATTTTTAATAGACGTACAATAAAGTGAAACTTCTATAAGTAGGGGCTCCCAATGAATAATGAGGAAATTTTATGGAAAGGGGATTAACAGGTGGAGATTATTCGTACTATTGCTCAAATTGGCATTATCATTTTATTTTACCTGGCAGGTGAATTTATCGTTTCAATTACCGGTATTATTATACCTGGGAGTATTATCGGGTTGCTTATATTGTGGCTAGCTCTCTACTTTAAAATATTAAATGTGAAATACATACAAAACGGTGCAAGCTTTATGCTGGCATTTTTAACATTATTTTTTATTCCTTCAACAGTGGGCGTCATCAATTATCCTGAATTGCTAACGATCTCGGGAGGGCTTTTTGTTTTGGCTGTTATTATCAGTACAATTTTTGCACTGGTTATTACCGGTAAGGTCAGTAAATTAATAGAAAGAAAGGAACGTAAAATGAAGGAGGAGGAGAAGATTGCTGCATCTACTGCTAATTCTGTTCATCATAAGTAGCACAGTTTTTCTTTTTGTATTGCTGAACAGACTGTACTTGAAAATGGGTCATCCACTTTTATTGCCTATTTTAACGGCGACTTGTATTACAGTTGTTATTTTACTAGTTTTTAATATTCCTTACGAAACATATATGGAAGGGGGACAGTGGATATCGAAAATGCTCGGTCCGGCAGTTGTAGCATTGGCATTTCCTTTGTACAACCAGCGGGAGCTTATATTTAAATATAAATATTCCATTATTACGAGCATCATTATCGCAATGATTGCGGGTCTCATCAGTGTTGTAGCATTGCTTTTACTTTTCGGATCAAGCAAGGAATTTATCCTTACTTCATTACCAAAATCGTTAACAACACCTGTAGCAATGCAAGTAAGTGATATTGTTGGCGGGATACCGCCGCTGACTGCTGTAATGGTTATGGTGGCAGGGTTTACTGGTGCCATTTTGGGCCCGGTTATATTTAAATTATTTAAAATTGATACTGCTATCAGTCGGGGGGTCGCTATGGGTAGTGCTTCACATGGTGTCGGATTGACAAAATTAAAGGAGTATAGTGAAGAAGATCTATCGATCGGGTCGCTGTCAATGGGGCTTAGTGCGGTTGTAGGGGCTTTCATTATTCCGCTTATTTCGATCTATTTATTTTAAAAAAGACAGACAGCATTTAGCTGTCTGTCAAAATATTAATAAATCGCTTTTCGCTCTTTAATTACTCGGATATTTTGTAATGTGCTGTCTTCAGGTCCCTGTACAGGAAGACCAGCTTCAATATTCATTTTAATAAAATCAATATTGCTCTGCGTAATTATTTCCCCGGGAATAAATATTGGAATGCCCGGTGGGTACACCATTATAAACTCCGCGCAAATATACCCTTCTGCCTGTGCAAGGGGGATACTTTCTGTTTGAGCATAAAATGCATCGCGCGGTGTCATGGCAAGAGCAGGAATTTCAGGTATTTGAACATTTGTTTCAGTAATCGATGCTTCCGATTCGAAGTTTTTCGACATACGTGTCAAAGCATTCACAAGTAAATTAATCTCTTTTTTCGAATCTCCGATAGTTACTAAGCATAGTATATTATATAAATCGGACAACTCTACTTCCAAGTTAGCGTTCTGACGCAACCATTCTTCTGCCACATGTCCGGTAATGCCTAAATCTTTAACGCAAATTAACAGCTTTAACGGATCCATATCAAAAGTAGCGGAAGTCCCGAGTTTTTCACGCCCTACGCAATGTAAATGCGGTATTGCATTAATGCGTTTGCGGGCATCTTTAGCCAAACGGATTGCTTCATCCAACAAGTCATGTCCATGGACAGCAAGCTGGCGACGTGCCGTGTCTAAAGACGCCAGTAATGGATAGGAAGTCGATGTCGTTGTCAGCATAGAGAATACTGCCTGTACTCTTTTAGCTGTTACAAGGCCTTCTCTCACATTTAAGACAGAACTGCCCGTCATGGAGCCACCAAGCTTATGTGTGCTTGTAGCAGCCATATCTGCACCTGCTTGCATTGCTGATAACGGCAGCTCATCATGGAATTTAATATGAACACCATGAGCCTCATCCACAATTACTGGAATATTACGTGCATGTACTATTTCGACAATGCGTTTTAAATCTGCAACAAAACCGAAATATGTCGGGTTGATGACAAGTACGGCTTTCGCATCTGGATACGTCGTCAATGCACGCTCCACAGACTCAGGTGAAATACCATGAGAAATGCCGAGCTCACTGTCAACTTCCGGATGAATAAAAATAGGGATAGCACCTGCAAAAACAATCGCTGACATAATCGATTTATGTACATTCCGCGGTACTATAATTTTATCGCCTGGACCGACGACAGTCATAATCATCGTCATAATGGCGCCACTAGTACCTTGCACGGAAAAAAATGTATGGTCAGCACCAAAGGCTTCAGCAGCAAGGTTTTGTGCTTGCATAATCACACCTTTAGGAGCGTGTAAATCATCTAGTGGAGCAATATTAATTAAATCAATTGATAAAACGTTGTCGCCTACAAATTCTCTGTAAGCTGGATCCATGCCTTGCCCTTTTTTATGGCCTGGGATATGGAACTGGATAGGGTGTCTGTTGCGATGCTTAAGTAATGCATCAAACAAAGGAGTCTCTAACTGTGACAACGCAGGTACCACCTCACTATTTAGTATTTTTTAAAAACAAGTGAATTATAGCACCTATTAAAGTTGCTGACTATATAAATATTTCAATCAAATGAATTAACAGCTATTATTTTAGGAGGAATAACAATGAAATGGCAAACAAAAGTTACTGATTTATTGCAAATTCAATATCCTATTATTCAAGGCGGATTGGCATACTTGGCCTATTCAGAGCTTGCTGCGGCAGTTTCCAATGCAGGAGCATTAGGACAGATTACCGCTATGAGCTTACCATCACCGGAAGCGTTAAAAGAAGAAATAAAAAAAGTGAGAGAAATGACAGATCAACCGTTTGGAGTAAACTTTGCAATAGGAATGCATGGAAAAGGTTACGAAAAGATGATCGAAGTAGCCGGTGAAATGGATGTACCTGTAGTGACGATTACTGGAGGAAATCCTGCACCGATATTCGACATATTAAAAGATGCATCATGTAAAAAACTTGTACTCGTCGCTGCGAAACGACAGGCTCAAAAAGCAGAACAGCTTGGCGCGGATGCAGTAATGGTTGTCGGGCAAGAAGGCGGCGGTCATTTAGGGCGAGACGATGTCGGAACAATGGTGCTTGTGCCGCAAGTTGTCGACAGTGTTTCGATCCCGGTTATCGCTTCAGGTGGAATCGGAGACGGACGTGGTTGGATGGCAGCGCACGCATTAGGGGCAGAGGGAATTGAAATGGGTACACGCTTCATTGCGACAAAAGAATGCGTCCATGCTTCTATGGCATATAAAAACGCCCTGATTGAAAGTGAAGAAACAGATACGACGGTTATTAAACGCTCGATCGGTGCACCTGCCCGAGTGATCCGCAATGCATTTACGGATGAAATTTTAGAAGTAGAAGATAAAACGCCTACATATGAAGCGCTGAAATCATATATAAGCGGTGAAGCTAACAAAAATTTCATTTATGGCGGCGATGCGACAAAGGGATATGGCTGGGCTGGCCAAGTAACAGGATTAATTCAAGATGTACCATCAGTGGAAGAATTAATTCAGCGTATGGTTGTACAAGCGGAAAAAATCCGTTTAAAATGGGGACAGTAATGATTAAAGGCAGGTTATAACTATGGAATATTCATACCCATTATCAACGGACTGGACGACAGATGAAATGGTGGATGTCGTACGCTTTTTTGAAGTTGTGGAAATGGCTTACGAAAAAGGTGCAAAGCGTGAACTAGTCATGGCACGCTATAAACGCTTTAAAGAGATTGTCCCTTCCCAGGCGGAAGAAAAAACAATTTGCCGTGAATTTGAACAGGCGAGCTCTTATGTACCGTACCGTGTTGTAAAGCTTGCAAAAGAATTAGCGGACGGGCAAATTGTAAGAATGTAATGAAAACGCTGTTGGAATGAAGTTCATCGGTTAGTATGGCGAGAAATGGATGAAAGCCACGGATTTTCTGTACAGCAAAAAGCAGCATTTTCTCATTTGGGGAAAATGCTACTTTTAATTTTAATATTAAGAATTTTTTAAATTATTTTTAAATTGTTGGAATGTTTAGCAGTCTTTTGTACATATTAATAATAAATGGTTGCAATTAACCTTTGATGACTTCATAAACAGGGAGAAGCTCATCGAAAGTTTGTTCAGCCAATTGTAAAAACTGTTCTGCAGACATTTTAATTGCCTCATCTGCAGGTATACGACGCCCAACAAGAAATTCTCCTTTTTTTACATCACGCAGGCGTATAAGGAGCTGTTCAAGCTTTTCGGTGCGCGCTTCTTTTAAAGAGATCGTATCTGGCTGCATATGATCACCTGAAAGTACGTAATCATCGGATAAATTTTTGATGACTTGCATATTTTTCAGTAGGCGCTGTGCCATTTCCTCTTTTTGCGGCGCTTCATAAATCACTGCAACAACGATGAAAAGGTGCGTACCCCATAACCCAATCTGGAAATGCGGCAAAGCTTTATAACCTCGTTTATAAGGAGCAAAAGCAACCCATGAATCTTTTGGCGGGTTTACAGTACGGCGGGCATGTTTGGCTACATGACCGAAAAACTCTTCTCCTGTTTGTGCACTGAAATACCCTGTAAACGTATCGGATAGTTCATTGAACTTCGGGCGGATAATTGTAGTTAAAGCTTCCATACGCTCATCCAGACCGTCGATATCAAATACTTGGAAGTCTTCTTTAGTCCATTTGACAATACTCATATTTTTATAATTCCTTTCGTTTTATGTTTATTTTATTAATTTTTTGGGAAAAAATCTTGTAATAGAAACTTTATACCAACGGAAAATATCAAAGGTGAGGCTATATGTCTTAAGGAATTACTTATATTATCCAGTGTGGATAAAGTCTGAAAAATTATGATAAGGAAGTGATTTATTATGAAACAGATGATTAAGATTATACGCAAAGTTGATATTGAAAAGCAATATGAAGAGATTTTAATGTTGGAAATGGATTATGAACTAGCTACACTCTATGCGGCGATGAATGATAAAAATCAATCTGAAATTGATAAATCTAAAAAACGATTAACAGAAATTCAAGAGGAATTAAAAGGTCTACATGCATATGCGTAACAAAAAAACCTTTCCAAAATAAAAAATCACTTGCCGACGTAAGAAAGCAAGTGATTTTTTGTTATAATGAGAATACTTCAAAAACGCTCAACATTTTTACATATATAAACTAGCGATTGTTGTCGGAAGGTGGATGAACGATGGATATAAAAAAAGTGGATGAATTTGCAAAAGAAATTATTTTTGAAGCGGGAAAAAATATTCGAGCAGCATTTTCCTATAATATTGAAATCGAAACAAAGTCGAATCCCAATGATTTAGTAACGAATATAGATCGGGAAACGGAATTATTTTTTATTGAAAAAATAAAAGCATTTAATCCGGACCATCGTATTTTAGGTGAAGAAGGAATGGGTGAAAAGGTCGATAGCCTTGAAGGGGTTGTATGGATTATCGATCCGATTGACGGCACGATGAATTTTGTTAAGCAGCACCGTCATTTCATGATTACTATCGGTATATATGTAGATGGCGTCGGAGTATTGGGCTACATATTTGATGTAATGAGAGAAGATCTATTTAATGCAATTGCAGGTGCAGGTGCATGGTATAATGATTCACCGTTGCGCAAGCTGCAGCCGGTGAAAATCGAAGAGGCGGTAATCGGTATCAATGCGAACTGGGTTACACCGAATAATCGCATCAATCATGAAAAAATTATTGAACTAGTCCGTACGGTACGCGGAACCCGTTCTTACGGATCTGCTGCAATGGAAATTGCCTTTGTTGTAAGCGGCAAGCTGGATGCCTATATGTCAATGCGCCTAGCACCGTGGGATATTGGCGGTGGCGTCATCATAGCGAAAGAAGTAGGGGCAATTGCGACTAACCTAAAAGGCAAAGATTTCGATTATTTATCGAAAGATACATTCCTAATCGCCAACCCTTCAATTCATCAGTTAATTTTGGAGAAATATATTGAAGTGAAAAAATAAAAATAAAGTATGGCAGATGTAGAAATTAATTAGAGAATATAAAAACTCACTATATGAAACGGATATTTTATAAAATTGATTGGAATGGAGGGGAGGCGACTCCTGCGGGAATAGCGTGACGCCTGAGACTACAGGCTCAGGCCACGCCCGCGGAAAGCGTCCGACCCGGAATGGAAAACAATTTTCAAACAAAAAACCCCTATTTTTCTCGTAGAGAAAAATAGGGGTTTTGGATTACAACACCGAAGTTTTTATTTCTATAGTAAACCTTGATCTCTGAATTTACGTTTTGTCTTAAATGCCATACCGAAAATTCCGCACATTACGATAACACCTAAAATAACACCGATCCAGCCAGTTGTTTCATATTTTGGTCCTGTCATGAAAACAAGAGAAAATGCAAATCCAATGCTAATCATTGAAAGAATCGCAGCTAATGCGTAGATAAACATAACAAATTTTGCTTTATTCATCGTTTATACCTCCATATACTTTTTATATGTGACAATAAATGTAATTAATTATTGTGAAAAGACATTTAATCTTTCATGTGCTATAATATCACAGTTAAACAATTGAAAAAAGAATATGGAGTGGAATAATGACAAATTTACGTCAAGATATTCGTAATATCGCAATTATTGCTCACGTTGACCATGGTAAAACAACGTTAGTAGACCAATTATTAAAACAATCAGGGACTTTCCGTTCAAACGAACGTGTTGAAGAACGTGCAATGGACTCTGGTGATATAGAGCGTGAACGTGGAATTACGATTTTAGCTAAAAATACTGCAGTAAATTACAATGGAACTCGTATCAACATCCTTGATACGCCTGGACACGCAGACTTCGGTGGAGAAGTAGAACGTATCTTAAAAATGGTAGATGGCGTTTGTTTAGTTGTCGATGCGTATGAGGGTTGTATGCCGCAAACGCGCTTCGTTCTAAAGAAAGCGTTGGAGCAACGTTTAACACCAATCGTTGTAGTTAACAAAGTAGATAAAGATTCAGCTCGTCCACTGGAAGTAGTAGATGAAGTATTAGAATTATTAATCGAACTAGGTGCAGATGATGATCAATTAGACTTCCCGGTTGTTTATGCTTCAGGTGTAAACGGGACTGCATCATTAGATCCAGACCCAGCTAACCAAGAAGAAGACATGAAATGCCTATTCGAGAAAATCATTGAAGCTATCCCAGCTCCAGTAGATAACTCGGACGAGCCTTTACAATTCCAAGTAGCATTACTTGATTATAATGACTTCGTTGGTCGTATCGGTATCGGTCGTGTATTCCGCGGTAAAATTTCTGTAGGTCAACAAGTTTCTCTTATGAAATTAGATGGCACAGTGAAGAACTTCCGTGTAACAAAAATCTTTGGTTTCTTCGGTTTAAAACGTGAAGAAATTGAAACAGCAATTGCTGGTGATTTAATCGCAGTATCAGGAATGGAAGATATTAACGTTGGTGAGACAGTTTGTCCAACCGAGCATCAAGAAGCATTAACACCATTACGCATTGATGAGCCAACATTACAAATGACATTCTTAGTAAACAACTCACCATTCGCAGGTCGCGAAGGGAAATGGGTAACTTCTCGTAAAATCGAAGAGCGTTTACGTGCACAATTACAAACTGACGTATCTCTACGTGTAGAAGATACAGATTCTCCAGATGCTTGGACAGTTTCTGGTCGTGGTGAGCTTCACTTATCGATCTTAATTGAAAACATGCGTCGTGAAGGTTATGAGCTACAAGTTTCTAAACCACAAGTTATCATCCGTGATATCGACGGCGTAAAATCTGAGCCGATCGAGCGCGTTCAAATCGACGTTCCTGAAGATTCAGTAGGATCTATCATTGAATCAATCGGTACTCGTAAAGGTGAAATGCTTGATATGGTAAACAACGGTTCTGGACAAGTACGTTTAATCTTTAACGTACCAGCACGTGGTTTAATCGGTTATACAACTGAATTCATGTCGATTACTAAAGGTTTCGGTATCATCAACCATACATTTGATCACTATGCACCAGTAGTACCTGGTAAAGTAGGCGGACGTCACCAAGGCGTACTTGTTTCTATGGAAAATGGTAAATCAACAACTTATGGTATGATGGGTATTGAAGACCGTGGTACATTATTCATTGAGCCGGGTACGGAAGTATACGAAGGAATGGTTGTTGGTGAAAACAACCGTGATGGCGATATTACTGTAAACATTACGAAACAAAAACAAAAAACAAACATCCGTTCAGCGAATAAAGACCAAACGAATGTTATTAAAAAGCCTCGTATTTTAACGCTTGAAGAAGCATTGGAATATTTAGGCGATGATGAGTACCTGGAAGTAACTCCAGAATCAATCCGTTTACGTAAACAGATCCTTGATAAAGGTGAACGTGAGCGTGTTGCTAAAAAGAAAAAGAACGCTGAGTTAGAAGCTTAATTGGCGTCATTAAGGAAAGGTTGAATGATGTTGAATATTATGGCTGTGTTTGGTAGCTATTTTAATTTAGTATTACTGGCAACTGTATCTACAAATGAAAGTGAATACGTATTTAATCGTATGTCCGGAATTACAAGATATTTATACGAAAATTTACCGAGCTACGAAATAGCTGGCTATGCAACATTCGTTCTTGTATTCCTTATGTCGGCAATTGTATACAAACTTGGTTTTGCAAAAAAACTTTCATTCGGCAGAAATGTCATCATCTATGCATTCCTTTTTATAGGATGTATCGTGTTAACATTTTTAGCTCTATTTTTACCGATGATTGAAGGTTTAATTGTAGCTGCGCTAATTCTGATCATTTATAAATCACGTTTGTGGCGTGAGAAACGTGAAGAAGCGAAACAACTAAGTTAATAAAGAGGGGGGATGTGTTAATTTGGACACATTCCCTTCTTTTTTTAAGGCGGTTTGTTTGAAAACGCTTTATTCGGAGCGTTATAATTCATAACTGGGGATAATAACAAAAATGGAGTAGAGTAAAATGAATCTTACAAAAAAACAAGTCTTTATCATTGTTGGTTTAGCGATAATTATTATATCTTGCGTTATTTTTATACCTGCAGTATTATCTGCGAAAAATGAAGATAATGCAGCTGCGGAATTAAGTGAAATTTATAACGAACAATTTGTTGTCACAAAATCTACGGCACCTGCATTCGGTGATGATTTTGAAATAACTGTCCAATCGGAAACATCAAAAATAGTGTATGATTTTGAAGTGAAAGATGGTCAATATTTTGGCGAATATTATGGTGAAAATGTAAACATGCAAGTGAATGAACTGATTCAACCAATTGTGGGAGAAGAAATTTTAGTGATGTCGAATGTATTCCAGAAAGGTTTGGAAGAAGAGACAGCACTTGAAAATGTGAAAGCGGAAAAAGCCACTGTCCATTTATTAGTGGATGACGAGGTTTCGGAAGCGACAGCTCAGCAAATTGCAGATGCTTTAAAATCACAGTTCGGCGAAATTCCAGTTACGATAGAAGCGTATGTTGTTGATGAAGAACGTGTTTTAGAAGGGGTAAAAACAGAGGTTTTGAACTTTTTCCAGCTTAGCAAAATTAACGGAGAAAGCTTCGTCGATTTCAAATTCCACGAACAGTCTTTTAAATTTTAATAAGTTCGTTTCATAAAATCCTTATAAAGATTCGGAAATTTTATACGCAAAAACCCATTTTTCTCAATGAGAAAAATGGGTTTTTAGTCTTCCAAATCGTAGTTTAAAACTCTTCATCAAATTTTGATGATGTTCGGAAAAAGCGGAATTTTCCTGTGGCAATTCGTTTATGTGTGTTTTCGGAAATACGATCCGAACACTCTGGACACATAAACGTATGGATGGGCCGATTGCGTAATTTTTTCGCTAAAGGTAAATCGTTTGGTAGTTCATGTAGTGTATCGCAAATGACACATTTTACACGCATGACGAAATCCTCCTATTGAATACGAATCGCACGCACATTTTTTATTGGATTTTCAACATTTGAACCATCAGCAAATAATACATGTACTGGTCCATCTTCTAATAGCGGTTTGCCATCTTGGCTGAACTTGAAAATGAAACTTTCAGCCTGCGCTAACGGAAATGCAAATTCTTCGCCTGTCGTACATTCAAAAACAACTTCATTTGCACCATCAGCAAGTTCTGCATTTTTCAGGAATGGTTTGATTTCCATACCGAATGTGCCTGTCATCATGCCTTTACGGTCAAATTTACGTTCAGTTTTTAATGTAGGCGGAAATACTGCACCTTCCATAATTTCACGCGACCAGTGCGCGCCCATATCACGTAAATATTTTTCGTTATTTTCTTCAACTTTTTCTGATACAAAATATGTATTCAGATCCAGTTTACGATCATCAAAAATCCATACAGTAGGATCTAATGTTAGTTCAAATTTAACCGCACCTTTAATTGGAATGATTGTTTCGGTCATTTGTAAGTCCCCCTTCACTAAGTTCCTTCATAATTATAACGCGATTCTTCATAGAAAGAAATATAATTGAATTGAACGCAAAACATACAAAGACACTTGCATTTTTGAATGTAAAAAGATACACTTTACTAAGATAGAATCGAAGAAATATCATAGATGGGGGCGTCCTCATGGATACGAAAGCACAAGCTTCCTTTCAGGAAAAAGCATTAGAGCTGTTAACTGCGGATGCAGATAAAATTGCTCGATTAATTCGCGTACAAATGGATAATCTGACAATGCCATCTTGTCCGTTATATGAAGAAGTTTTAGATACACAAATGTTTGGTTTATCGCGTGAAATTGAATTTGCCGCGAAACTAGGGCTGATCGAACGTGAACAAGGTAAGCAAATTCTCGATTCGTTGGAGAAAGAGCTTTCTTTATTACATGATGCGTATACAGACAAATAAAAGAAAACTCAAACGCTACATTGCGGTTTGAGTTTTTTTTTCAAAGATGAGGTTTACTACATGAAACAGTATTTTAAAAATTATTTCCGCAATTTTGATTATGGTTTGTTATTCGTTTATATTTTATTGATGCTATTTGGACTTGTCATGATTTACAGCTCGAGTATTTGGGTTTCTATTATGCAATATGATGCAAATCCTAATTTCTATTACAATCGCCAGCTCGTCAATATCATTTTGGCGCTGATTTTGTTTACGGTCGCTGTTATCATACCCTATAAAAGATTATCCAATAAATCTATATTAGGTCTTTTGCTGGCAGCTATGTTTATACTAGAGTTATGGCTTTTAATAGCCGGTAAAAATGTGAATGGTTCCAGAAGTTGGATCAGCCTGTTCGGGCTTATGAATTTCCAGCCATCCGAATTTGCTAAACTCTTTATTATTATTTTCTTTGCGGGAACTTTTTACCGTAAAAGTGTGAACCGGGGTTCGATGCAGCTGTTAACATTTGATGATGTATCGTATCCGCTGGGCATGTGGTTATTTATCGTACTTGTTGTCGGCTTTGAAACCGACCTCGGTGCACTTGTTATAATTGTAGCCATTGCACTTGTTGTTGTAATTACGAGCGGACTTAGGGGTAAAACGCTCGGCAGGATTTTTGGACTTCTCTCGGCACTCGGTGTTGTCGGAATGATCGGGATTTTAATCTTTAAATGGGATACGGTTTTTAACGCAAGCCGAAGAGGCCGTATTACTTCCTTTTTAGATCCTTTCAGCGACCCGCTTAATTCCGGATATCATGTTGTCAACGGTTATTATGCAATTGGAGCAGGGGGATTGGAAGGACGCGGGCTTGGGCAGTCGATACAAAAATTGGGGTACGTGCCTGAACCGCAAACCGATTTCATTATGGCGATTATTGCCGAAGAGTTAGGGATTTTTGGTGTTTCAATTGTTATTCTTGGTTTAGGCTTTATTGTGATGCGCGGTTATTATATTGCGATGTCAACAAAAGATCCGCTTGCACGAATGTTGGCGGCGGGCATTTCTACATGGATAGGATTACAGACTTTTATTAATTTAGGTGGATTATCGGGACTTATCCCGTTAACCGGAGTAACGTTACCTTTTATAAGCTATGGCGGTACTTCTATATTATTGCTCTCAGTGGCAATGGGGATACTTATTAATGTATCCACACATCACAAATTGGAAAAAAGAAAGTAATTGGGGGTTAGGGAGAAATGAAGTCGATTCAAAAGATTTTAGTTGCAAACCGAGGCGAAATCGCCATCCGTATTTTACGCGCCTGTAATGAGTTACATATTAAAACAGTGGCAATTTATTCTCGTGAAGACAGCGGTTCTTATCACCGCTATAAAGCAGACGAGGCATATATCGTCGGCGTAGGTAAAAAACCGATTGATGCTTATTTGGATATTGAAGGCATCATTAAGATTGCCAAAGAGGCTAATGTGGATGCGATCCATCCTGGTTACGGTTTTTTATCGGAAAATGTTGATTTCGCACGCCGATGTGAAGAAGAAGGCATTCAATTTATCGGACCGACTTCAAAACATCTTGATATGTTCGGCGATAAAGTTAAAGCGCGTGAACAGGCAGTTTCTGCACAAATTCCGGTTATACCGGGTACGGACGGTCCTGTAGCAAATTTACAGGAAGTAGAACAGTTCAGTGAAACATATGGCTTCCCGATCATGATTAAAGCGGCTCTTGGCGGCGGTGGACGTGGAATGCGTTTAGTGAATTCCAAAGAAGAACTGCAATCAGCTTATGAGCGTGCTAAATCAGAAGCAAAAGCGGCATTTGGCTCGGACGAAGTATATGTGGAAAAAGCGATTATTAAGCCGAAACATATTGAAGTACAAATTATCGGGGATACATACGGCAATATTGTACATTTATATGAACGTGACTGTTCAATTCAACGACGTCACCAGAAGGTAGTGGAAATTGCCCCGTCAAATTCTATTTCCGAACAGCTCCGCAATGATATTTGTGATGCAGCTGTTAAGTTGATGAAAAATGTAGGCTATATTAATGCAGGGACTGTAGAATTTTTAGTTGCAGACAATCAATTTTATTTCATTGAAGTAAACCCGCGTATTCAAGTTGAACATACGATTACTGAAATGATTACCGGTCTTGATATTGTGCATGCACAAATTAAAGTTGCAGAAGGGCGTGACCTGCACTCGAAAGAAGTTGGTATTCCTGCACAGGACAAAATTCCGCTGTTCGGTTACGCGATTCAGTCACGAGTAACAACGGAAGACCCTGCAAATGACTTTATGCCGGATACTGGGAAACTGATGGTATACCGTTCAAGCGGCGGTTTTGGGGTTCGTCTGGATGCAGGTAATGGCTTCCAGGGCGCTGTTGTCACACCATATTATGATTCATTACTTGTAAAAATTTCGACGTGGGGAATGACGTTTGAAGAAGCCGCGGCAAAAATGGACCGTAACTTACGTGAGTTCCGTATTCGAGGCGTGAAAACGAATATCCCGTTTTTAGGTAATGTTGTTTTACATGAGAAATTTATAAAAGGCGAGTTTGATACGAGCTTCATCGATACGACACCGGAATTGTTTGAATTCCCGGAACGTAAAGACCGTGGAACAAAACTATTAAACTATATCGGAAATGTCACATTAAATGGATTCCCAGGTGTTGAAAAACGTACAAAGCCGATTTTTGTACAGCCGGACAAACCGAAAGTAGACATTCTGATTCCTTCTCCGGAAGGCACAAAGCAAATTCTTGATGCCCAAGGCGCAGACGGTCTTGTGAAATGGATTAAAGACCAAGAAGATGTTTTACTGACAGACACGACATTCCGTGATGCCCATCAATCATTGCTTGCAACGCGTGTGCGTACACAGGATATGCTTGAAATCGCAGACGAAACATCTCGTCTGATGCATGATTATTTCTCACTTGAAATGTGGGGTGGGGCAACGTTTGATGTTGCATACCGATTCCTAAGTGAAAATCCATGGGACCGATTGGAAAAACTTAGAAAGAAAATTCCGAATGTTCTGTTTCAAATGCTGTTACGCGGAGCAAATGCGGTAGGTTATACGAACTATCCGGATAATCTGATCCGTGAGTTCATTCAGGAATCCGCTTCTTCAGGTGTGGATGTTTTCCGGATTTTCGATTCGCTTAACTGGATTAAAGGCATGGAAGTAGCAATCGATGAAGTACGTAATAGCGGAAAAGTAGCGGAAGCGGCAATCTGTTACACAGGCGATATTTTTGATGACAGCCGTGCAAAATATACGGTTCAATACTACAAAGATATGGCACGTGAACTGGAAGCGACGGGTGCACATATTTTAGCGATTAAAGATATGGCGGGACTGCTGAAACCGCAAGCGGCATATCGACTTATTTCCGAGCTGAAAGATGCGACTAGTCTGCCTATCCACCTGCATACACATGATACGAGCGGAAATGGCATTTACTTATACGCGAAAGCAATTGAAGCGGGTGTTGATATTATTGATACAGCACTAGGTTCAATGGCTGGTTTAACATCACAGCCAAGCGCCAACTCATTGTATTATGCAATGAAAGGTTCTGAGCGTAATGTACGTGCAGATATCGATAGTCTGGAAAAATTGTCTTACTACTGGGAAGATGTCCGCAAATACTATGTAGATTTTGAAAGCGGCATGAACGCACCACATTCTGAAATTTATGTTCACGAAATGCCGGGCGGACAATACAGTAACCTGCAGCAACAAGCAAAAGCAGTCGGTTTAGGCGACCGTTGGGATGAAGTGAAGAAGATGTATTCCCGTGTAAATCTAATGTTCGGTGATATTGTAAAAGTAACGCCGTCATCAAAGGTAGTAGGGGATATGGCATTATTCATGGTGCAAAATGATTTAACGGAAGACAATATTGTTGAGCGAGGACAAACGATTGATTTCCCTGAATCCGTTATTGAATTCTTCCAAGGCTATTTAGGACAGCCGCATGGCGGATTCCCGGTAGAAATCCAGAAAGTTGTATTGAAGGATCGTACACCGATTACTGTTCGTCCGGGAGAATTATTGCCGCCGGTTGATTTTGATCAGCTGACAGCAGAATTAACCGAAAAATGTGGACGGGCTCCGTCTAAACAAGACGTATTGGCCTATGCGCTTTACCCGAAAGTATTTGAGCAATATATTGATGCAGTAAATGCATTCGGTGATGTTTCTGTACTCGATACACCAACATTCTTCTATGGTTTGAAACTTGGCGAAGAAATTGAAGTGGAAATCGAAAAAGGAAAGACACTGATAGTGAAACTTGTATCGATCGGTGAACCGCAGCATGACGGCACACGTATTATTTACTTTGAACTGAATGGCCAATCACGTGAACTGGTAATTCAAGACTTAACAGTTGAAGTAGATGGCAGCATCGCATTGAAAGCCGATCCTTCAAATCCGAACCAGATTGGTGCAACAATGCCAGGTACAGTTCTAAAAGTTGTAGTTAATAAAGGAAGCACAGTTAAACGCGGTGAGCACTTATTAATTACTGAAGCGATGAAAATGGAAACAACCGTTCAAGCGCCAAAAGACGGCATTGTAAAAGAAATCTATGCTAAGGCAGGAGACGCCATTTCTACAGGCGATCTGCTGATTGAATTAGAATAGAACACATCAGGCTGGGTTAATATGAAAAGCGCCGCAAATTTGGAATTAAAAATTTGCGGCGCTTTATTTTGTTTATTGTTGAAAACCATTGTTCTCCGCTGTGGCGGACGCTTCCAAGGGGGCACGAAGGTTTGAATATAATTGGCGCCCTTCCAATTTGATTATTTCGCTAAAATAAACAAAAGAAAAAGGAAGACTGCACTTAGCAATCTCCCTTTTCTAGTAACTATCAAATCTATTCAATTTATTTAGACCTTGAAACGAGCATAATCAAATAACATAATAAACCGAATAGAAGTGTAATTAGTAACGAGTGCATTAATGAAACGAATAAGTGAAGTTTCAACAAGACTACGAGCATGCCCGCAATCACTTGGAAGATGACAAGTGATAGAGCGATCGTCCATCCCCAGAAAATGATCCGCTGACTCTTGTAATTTCTGATAACATGGATGGCAATATAAGCAATCCAAATTACGAAAATTAACACTGCAAAACGGTGCCCCATCTGAACCCACTCATACATATTGTACGGTATCGTCATCGGCTGATCATTACGGCAGAACGGCCAGTCCGGACAAACAAGACTAGCATCGGTATGACGTACAAGAGCCCCTGTATAAACAACTATATATGAATATAAAGTAACGCAAATAGTATGTATTTTTAATTTCCTGCTCATGTACAATCGATCGGCATCAAACTTTTTGTCGACTTCAAATACAATCAAGGTAAGCAGCAATACAGCCGCAAATGAGATTAACGAAATCCCGAAATGTAACGCTAAAATAAAGTCACCTTGTCCCCATAATACTTGCGCAGCCCCAATGAGTGCCTGAAGAGCAAGGAAGAATAGCGCCAAAAACCCTAAAAGTTTAACTTCCCGTATATGGCCCAGTGCACGCCATGTCCAAATAACGAGAATAAGAATAAAAATGGATACTGAACCCGTTACAAGACGGTGAGAAAATTCAATTAATACTTCAGTCGTAATTTCTTTCGGTATTAATGAACCGTTGCAGTCCGGCCAGTTTCTTCCACAGCCCAAACCGCTATCAGTCTTTGTAACTAGTGCTCCACCTTGAAGGATGAGCAACATGCCGAGGGTAGACAAAACAGCAAACCATTTTAGAAATTTGTAATATTTTTGATGCATAAAATGAGCTCACCTACTTTAATTTTCGCTTCGCTACAAAGAGCGTCTCTAATTGTAGATAATAGCGAAAATATTTGAAAAATACAACCGTATTAAGGATTGGATTGTAAACGCAACCATTTTTTCACAAATTGTTCATAAATTCGTCTCCTTGCATTCACAAATATTGGCAAAAAATACATTACTATATAGATGTTGATATAGATTTCTTCATGTTTCGTCAAGTTTGTCGCGAAGTAGTTTGAAATTTCATGAAACGTCTAGAAATCCTATCCAAATTTAGATATAGTTATGGTAACGGAATATGCTTACAAATTTGAAAGGAGAAGTAAGTTATTGGACCCTTTTACCAAAATCCCGTCGAACTATAGATTATTTTATCACAATTATTCTTTAAGTTTTCTTGCACTTATAAGATAGAAATCGGTCATCACTTTAATGAAGACTTAAAGAAGAATTGAAGTTTTCTAGATTTTTTGCTTATTTTTCTAGCAAAATAGTATAAACTAGAAGTTGGCAGTGAAATGGGATGTAAGTAAAAATGTCTCAATAATTTCAAAATCCTACTTATGCGTAAGCGGATTTTTGTAACCGATAGCAGTGACTGCTGTCAGCATGTGAGGGCTTATCATTTTCTGAGCCAAATCATTTCAGTGAAACTTTACTCAAATATATTAGAATTTTGCTAATCGTCTACTTTTGAATCAAGTCGATTAGAAGAATAGGAGACTAATCAATATTTGACAATAAAGGGAAGCAGCAAGTAATGGGCGGCTAAAAAATCGGGATTCTTTCCAGTACAGTATTACACTGTACAAGAATTCACATAGACATAACCGCAGTCATGGTTACACATGAAAATACAACAAAGAAAGAGGGGTTTATTAAGCTATGATGAAAGGGCTTAAAAAATGGCGTTTATTCTCGTTATTAACAGTAATGACAGTATTCCTTTCAGCATGTGGTGAAGAGTATATCTCGACGCTTCGTCCATCTGGTGAAGTCGGTAAAGAGCAATTAAACATCTTATATCTATCCATAGCTATTATGGCGTTAGTCGTTATTGTTGTATCGACAATTTATTTAGTTGCTTTCTTTAAATTCCGCCGTTCAAAAGTTGGCGAAGACCATATGCCGAAGCAAGTGGAAGGCAGCCATACTTTAGAGGTAATATGGACAGTTATTCCAATTATTTTATTATTAGTCTTAGCTGTTCCAACGCTGCACTATACGTATAAATTCTCGAACGTTGCGGCAATGGACGAAGTAGACGAAAGCGGTAACAATACTGCACTTACTGTAAATGTTACGGCAAAGTTATACTGGTGGGAGTTTGAATATCCAAACCAAGGAATTATTACAGCACAGGAACTGGTTGTTCCTACTGATGAAAAAGTATACTTCAACTTAATCGCATCTGATGTAAAGCACTCATTCTGGATTCCGGCAATTGGCGGAAAGATGGATACGAACGTTGATGGTATTAACAAATTCTATTTAAAGTTTGATAAAGAATCAGCCGGATTAAACGATGGTGAAGGCGTATTCTACGGTAAATGTGCGGAGTTATGTGGTCCTTCACACGCTTTAATGGACTTCAAAGTAAAAGCACTTGAACCCGAAGCGTTTGACGCATGGGTTGCAGCAATGCAGGCAACTGAAGGAGCTACAGCAGATAAAGAGTCTTCTGATTTAGGTGAAGCGACATTTGCTAACTCTTGCTTAGGATGTCACGCAGTATCCGGTGTTGCAGGCAATGGATTAGGTCCTAACTTAACGACTTTCGGTGACCGTAACCGTGTGGCTGGTTACTTGGAGCATACAGTTGAAAATACGACTGATTGGATTGATGATCCTGAACCGTTTAAACCAGGTAACACAATGACTGGTAAATACGATGTTACTAGGGAAGAAGCGCAAGCGATTGCTGAATATTTAATGACATTATCAGTTGAAAAGTAATTCTACATTAGAGAGAAACATTGAAGGAGGTTAAAGGTGTGAGCTCTGTTACACAGAAAAAGGGCTTTGGAGCACATGTATGGGACTATTTAACAACGGTCGATCATAAAAAGATCGCAATCATGTATTTAGCAGCCGGTACATTGTTCTTCGCAATTGCAGGATTTGAAGCGTTACTGATGCGTATTCAATTAATGTTCCCTGAAAGTACGTTCATTTCTGCAGGCCTGTTTAACGAACTATTAACAATGCACGGCACAACGATGCTATTCTTAGCAGCAACACCAATAATATTTGCCTTTATGAATGCGGTCGTGCCACTTCAAATTGGTGCACGTGACGTTGCATTCCCATTCCTGAACTCATTAGGATTTTGGCTGTTCTTTATTGGTGCAGTATTCCTTCACCTATCATTCTTTTTAGGTGGAGCACCTGATGCAGGTTGGAC
>Ga0182739_1001815_pt1 | contig 21129 bp, 20 predicted proteins | sample eDN5th30CBELigBY_FD_128873 | JGI IMG/M metagenome (GOLD analysis project Ga0182739, IMG submission 128873) | Enriched backyard soil microbial communities from Emeryville, California, USA - eDNA 5th pass 30_C BE-Lig BY (version 2) (version 2) | ecosystem: Environmental > Terrestrial > Soil >...
AAGGTCACCGAGATGAACTGCGGCCCTGCCGCGGCGAGCCGGTCGAGGGTCTCGTGGAGCGCCGGCATGCCCTGCGGCGTTCGGGGCGGGTACACCTCGAAGGAGAACGGCACGGATGCCGGAGGCGCGTCGTTCGACATGACAGCTCTCGGTTCAGGGGACAGCGGGATACGGGGGCCGGTCGGCCGCGGCCGCACCTGTGGGTCGCACGGGTGCGGTCTTCGCGGGCGGGTGCCGGGCTCGGCTGTCGCTCCTGCCCGGGCCTCATGGGGTCCGGGCGTCGATGGCACCACTCTAGGGCGGCGTCCGATCCGGGGCGTCGACTATGACGTGCTGTTTCATTCCCGCGTACCGTGAGGGGCATGGTCGACGCACTGCCCTACGGTTCCTGGCCCTCTCCGCTGTCCGCCGAGATCGCGACGGCGGCATCGCCCCGGCTGGAGGGGGCGGCGTTCGTCGGCGATGAGATCTGGTGGGGCGAGTCCGTCGCCTCGGAGGGCGGCCGCACGGCGGTGCGGCGACGTACGGCGTCCGGCGCCGGATCGGCCGCCGTCGAGACCGTTCTGCCCGAGCCGTGGAACGCCCGTTCGCGCGTGCACGAGTACGGCGGCGGCTCGTGGGCGGCGACGGGCGACGGGCGCCTGTTCTTCGTCGAGAAGACCGATCAGCGCGTGTGGGCGCTGCGTCCGGGCGGCCAGCCGACCCCGCTCACGTTCGACGATGGCGACGTGCGGTATGGCGGCCTGTCGTGGCAGGAGGGGATGCTGCTGGCGGTGCGCGAGGCGCATGACGGGTCTGCTGTGCCGCGACGCGCCATCGTCGCCGTCTCACCCGCGGGCGAAGGCGTCACGGTCGTCGCCGAGGGCAGCGACTTCGTCGCGCAGCCCGCGCTGTCGCCCGGGGGCGACCGGATCGCGTGGGTCGCGTGGGATCACCCAGACATGCCATGGGATCGCACGCGGATCCACGTCGGACGGATCGGCGCGGACGGCGTCGAGGACCGGGTGACGATCGGCTCCGGCGAGACCGCCGCTCTCCAGCCGGTGTGGAGCTCCGCAGACGAGATCCTCTACGTCGACGATCCCGGCGGGCGCTGGAACATCCGGCGGGCACGAGCGGATGCCGGCTCGCCGTCAGAGCAGGTGGCTCCGGCCGAGGCCGATACGGGCGGGCCGCTGTGGGTGCTGGGGACGCGCTGGTTCGCGCCGCTGGCGGACGGGCGGATCCTCGCCGTGCGCACCGACGGTGCGGACGAGCTCGTGAGCATCGACCCGGGAGGAGTCGCGACGACGATCGGCGTGCCGGCGCGATCGCGGGTGCAGATCGAGGACGTCTCCGGCTCCCGCGCCCTCGTCTCCGGCGCGGCACCGGGGATGTCGGGGATCTGGGTCGTCGAGGAGGACGGCACGGCCGACCTCGTCTGCGGGGGCGGCTTCGATGGCGGCGACGCCTGGCTGCCGTCGGCCCGGGCCGTCACCTATGCCGGCCCGCACGGCCCCGTCCACGCGTTCGACTTCCCCCCGACCAACCCCGAGGTCCGGCGACCCGGGCCCGAGGGGTCGGGTGGAGAGCTGCCGCCGTACCTCGTGTGGGTCCACGGCGGCCCGACCGCCCACGTCGGCGGGGTCGCCGACAGCAGGATCGCGTACTTCACGAGCCGGGGCATCGGCGTCCTGGATGTCAACTACGGCGGCTCGACCGGCTATGGACGGCCCTACCGGGAGCGCCTGCGCGGGCTGTGGGGCGTCGTGGATGTCGACGACGTCGCCGCCGCCGCGCAGGGGCTCGTCGCCGAGGGGCGCGCCGATCCCGACCGGCTCGCGATCGAGGGAGGCTCTGCCGGCGGGTGGACCGTCCTGGCCGCGCTCGTGGGCACCGACGTCTTCCGGGCCGGGGTGTCGCGCTACGGCGTCGGCGACGCCCGCGCACTGGCCGCCGACACGCACGACTTCGAGGCGCGCTATCTGGACGGTCTCATCGGACCGCTCCCCGACGCCGAGGAGCTCTACCTGGAGCGGTCACCGCTCGGTCGCGCCGAACGGTTCCGCGTCCCCCTGCTCCTGCTGCAGGGCGCCGAGGATGCCGTCGTGCCGCCCGCGCAGTCGGAGGCGATCCGCGATGCCCTCGCCGAACGCGGCGTCCCTCACGCGTACGTGCTGTACGAAGGCGAGGGCCACGGCTTCCGCCGCTCGGAGACGCTCGTCCACGCGCTGGAGACCGAGCTCGCGTTCCTCGGGCAGGTGTTCGGGTTCGAGACGCCGGGCGTCGCCCCTCTCGTGCTCGACTGATCTCGGGGGCCTCGGGCTCCGCAGCCCGCGGCTGAGCCCCTCAGACGACGGCGAAGGGGGCGAGCTCTGCGGCCAGACGCTCGTTCACATGCGCGTGGACGGCGGTCCCGCCGGCCTCGTGGGAGGTCGACACGATGTGACCGGACTCGTGCACGGCGTTGATCAGGTCGCCGCGGTCGTACGGGACGAGCGCGTGCACCTCGACCGCGGGAAGCGGCAGGGCCGCCTCGATCGCCGCGCGCAGCCCGTCGATGCCCTCGCCGGTGCGCGAGGACGCGAACAGCGCCTCCGGTTCGAGCCCGCGCAGGACGAGCCGGGTGTCGGCGTCGATCAGGTCGGCCTTGTTGAACACGACCAGCTCACGGCCAGAACGCGCCCCGACGTCGGTCATGACCTCGCGCACGGTCGCGATCTGCGCGGCCGGGTCGGGATGCGAGCCGTCCACGACGTGCACGACGACGTCGGCGTCCGCAACCTCTTCGAGCGTCGAACGGAACGCCTCCACGAGCTGATGCGGAAGGTTCCGCACGAATCCGACGGTGTCGGTCAGCGTGTAGACGCGGCCGTCGGCGGCCTGCGCGCGGCGCACGGTCGCGTCCAGGGTCGCGAACAGCGCATTCTCGACCAGCACGCCGGCGCTCGTCAGCCGGTTCAGCAGGCTCGACTTGCCCGCGTTCGTGTAGCCGGCGATCGCGACGGAGGGGATCGTGTGACGCTTGCGCTCCGCGCGCTTGGCGTCGCGCGCGGGGGCGAAGTCGCGGATCTGCCGGCGCAGCTGCGCCATGCGCGTGCGGATGCGGCGCCGATCCAGCTCGATCTTCGTCTCACCGGGACCGCGCGAGCCCATGCCCGCGCCGCCTGCGCCCACCTGTCCACCGGCCTGCCGTGACATCGACTCGCCCCAGCCGCGCAGACGCGGCAGCAGGTATTCGAGCTGGGCGAGCTCGACCTGCGCCTTGCCCTCGCGGCTCTTGGCGTGCTGGCTGAAGATGTCGAGGATGACGGTGGTGCGATCGATGACCTTCACCTTGACGACGTCCTCCAGCGCACGGCGCTGGCTCGCGGCGAGCTCGGTGTCGGCGATCACGGTGTCGGCGCCCACGGCCGCGACCAGATCGCGCAGCTCCGCGGCCTTGCCCCGCCCGATGTACGTCGCCGGGTCGGGGTGCGGACGGCGCTGCAGCACGCCGTCGAGCACGACCGCGCCCGCGGTCTCGGCGAGCGCCGCGAGCTCGCGGAGCGAGTTCTCGGCATCCTCGTGGGATCCCTGGGCGTACACGCCGACGAGGACGACGTTCTCCAGTCGCAGCTGCCGGTACTCGACCTCGGTGACGTCTTCGAGCTCGGTGGAGAGGCCGACGACCCGTCGCAGGGCGGCACGCTCCTCACGATCCCACTGCTCTCCGTCGTAGGAGGCCGCGTCCGGGTCGCCGTACGCCACGGTCGACTCGTCCTGCAGCGCCTGCGCCGCACCGAACACGCGCACCCCTGACCGCCCGTCGGCGTGCGCGAGCACACGATCGACCGGGTCCACCGGCGTCTCGTCGGTGCTCTGCGGGGTGGTGATATCGGTCATGTCGTCCTTTCCAGGGGTCGTCGGGGTCCGTCCGCGGACCATCCGTGCACTCTAGCCTCCCGCGCTGGGGACCTCCTCCGCTACGCTCGGAAGCCATGGCGAGCGATCACTACTTCAGTGCGTCTCCGGCCAGCGCTGAGAATCTCCGTCGCATCCGGGTCTCCCTCGCCGGTCGCGACGTCGAGGTGACCACCGCAGGCGGTGTCTTCAGCCCCGACCACGTCGACTCCGGGACCGGCGTGCTGCTGTCGAACACGCCTCCCCCGCCGCCGGGCGGTCACCTGCTCGACCTGGGGTGCGGCTGGGGTCCCATCGCGCTGACGCTCGCGATGCTGTCGCCGCACGCGACGGTCTGGGCGGTCGATGTCAACGAGCGCGCCCTCGATCTCGTGCGGCGCAATGCGGCGGAACTGGGCCTGGAGAACATCAACGCCGCGCTGCCCGACGATGTTCCCGACGACGTCGTGTTCCGCACGATCCGCTCCAATCCCCCGATCCGGGTCGGCAAGAACGAGCTCCACGGACTGCTGGAACGCTGGATCCCCCGGCTGGACGAACGCAGCGACGCGTGGCTCGTCGTTCAGCGCAACCTCGGTTCCGATTCGCTGCAGCGCTGGCTGCACGCGACCTTCGAGACGGGGTACACCGTATCCCGCGCCGCGACGGGGCGAGGGTTCCGAGTGCTCAAGGTCCGCAGGCACGGCTCGCCGGCGACGGACTCCATCCGGCTGCCCTGACACGTCTGCGGCCTGCCGGCCCCGGTGCGGTCAGGAGGTGAGCTCAGACGGTCGTGACCTCTCCGGAGAAGACGAGGGATGCCGGCCCGGACAGGAGGACGTGCTCGCCGTCGTCGCGCCGCTCGACGCGGACGCCCAGTCGCCCGCCGGGGACATCGACGCGCCAGCCGTCGGGTCCTGCGGGTCCCGCCCAGTGGCGCACCGCGAGGGCGGCCGCGGCGACGCCCGTGCCGCACGACAGGGTCTCCCCCACGCCGCGCTCGAACACGCGCATCGTGATCGCGCCGATCCCGTCCTGGACGAGCGGGTCCTCGGGAACCACGAACTCGATGTTCGCTCCGGCCGCCGGCGCCGGGTGAAGGAGGGGCTGGACGGTCAGGTCGAGTGCGTTCAGCTCATCGGCGCTCGAGAGGGCAACCACGACGTGGGGATTGCCCACGTCGATCCCCTGGCCCGGCCGCGCGACGTCGAGGCCGCGCGCCCGGACGGCGACGTCGGCGTCGACGGCGCGCCACACGCCCAGATCGACCTCGAAGCCGTCACCGGAGCGCGTGAGCGTCTTCGTGCCGGCGCGGGTGCCGACGGCGACCGACGCGCCTTCGGGCAATTCGATGAGTCCGCTGTCGGTCAGGTACTTCGCGTACACGCGGATGCCGTTGCCGCACATCTCGGCGGCGGAGCCGTCCGCGTTGCGGTAGTCCATGAACCATTCGGCGTCGGGTGTGGTCGCGCCCTCCGGAAGTGCCGCAGAGCGCACCACCCGGAGGATGCCGTCGCCGCCGATCCCGAAACGCCGATCGCACAGAGCCGCGACCTGCGCGTCGCTCAGCGTGAGCCGGCCGTCGGGGTCGGGGATGATGACGAAGTCGTTGCCGGTGCCGTGGCCCTTGGTGAACGAGATGGTGGACACCCGACAAGTGTAGGGCGGCCCGGTGCGCGCGCGGCCGGCCGGCTCAGTCGGCGATGAGCCGTTTGCCGGTGTTCCACGTCTCGAAGGGCTCGAAGCCGAGCGAGGCGTAGAACTCGTGCACTTCGACATTCTCCGTGCGGACCATTAGCTGCACCTTCGGGCAGCCCATCTCGATGAGGAGCTGCTCCACGGTCTCGACGAGCAGGCGTCCGATCCCCTCTCCGCGCCGTGTGGGCGAGCTCGCGAGGTAGTACAGCCACCCGCGATGCCCGTCGTAGCCCGCCATGACCGTGCCGACGACGGTCCCCGCGTCGACGGCGACGAGGAACAGCTCCGGTTGGACGGCGAGCTTGCGTCGGATGTCCTGGTACGGGTTGTTCCACGGACGCGTCAGGCCCGTCTCCTGCCACAGCGACACGACGTCCTCCGTGTCGGCGACGTCGAAGGGACGGATCTGAGCGCTCATGCCGTCGAGTCTGCCAGGGAACCGGCGTCGATGTCCGGGGGCACCCACGTCAGTCGCGGATAGCGCCGGAACCACGAGACCTGGCGACGCGCGTAGCGTCGTGTGAGGGCCTGGGTCTGCGCGATCGCCTCCTGCTCGCTGAGGATGCCGTCGAGCTGCTCGATCGCCTGCGCGTAGCCGATCGCTCGGCGCGCCGTAGCACCGTCCTCCAGCCCCTCGGCACGGAGCCGCGTCACCTCGCCCGTCATTCCGCTCGCCCACATGTGCTCGACGCGGCGATCGAGGCGCTCCACGAGCGCCGCGCGATCCACGTGCACGCCGAGGAGGGTCGTCGGCTCGTGCCAGAGAACGGGAGCCTCGGGCAACGCGGCGCCGTGGGTCGCCTCGCCCTGCGCGAGCACTTCGAGCGCGCGCACCACGCGCCGGCCGTTGCGGGGGTCGATGCGCCCCGCAGCCACCGGATCGAGCTCCTCCAGTCGCGCGAACAGCACGCCCGGACCCCGCAGGGACAGCTCCTCTTCGAGCGCGGCACGCAGCGCGTCGTCGTGCGGAGGGAAGCGGAAGTCGAACACGACGCTCGACACGTACAGGCCCGACCCGCCGACCAGGATCGCATCCGCCGCGCGCGCATGCACCTCGGCGATGACTCGCCGCGCCTCACCCTGGTACCAGGCGACCGCCGCTTCGTCCGTGACCGACAGCACGTCGAAGAGGTGGTGCGGGATCCCTCTGCGTTCGGCGTCGTCGAGCTTCGCGGTGCCGATGTCCATCCCGCGGTACAGCTGCATCGCGTCGGCGTTCACGATCTCCGCCGGGCGGCCGCGCTCGCCCAGCGCCTCTGCCAGCCGGAGCGACAGGTCCGACTTGCCGGTGCCGGTCGCTCCCACGATCACCCACAGGCGCCGCGGCGAGGAGCCGTCCTGTGCGTCCTGCGGCGGCGCCGGAGGATCACCGCGATGCGACGGTGAGCCGGCACCGGAGGTCACGATCCGATGCGCAGCGTCGGGATGCCCAGACCGACCGACCGCGGCGTGCCGTCGCCCACCGGCGGCACGGCGCACGACTCGGCCTGCGTGCGGTCCCACGCATCTCCGGCGCGCGTGCGGCGGATGCGCAGCGGCGCGCCGTCGGGGCTGTCGGCGAGGAGGTGGAACGGGGCGGCGTGCGTGACGACGACCGAAACGACGTCTCCCGGGCGCGGCACGGCCGAACCCGCCGGAACCTCGAAGTGGATGAGGCGATTGTCCTCGGCGCGACCGGTCAGCCGATGCGTCTCGGCATCCTTCTTGCCTTCGCCCGTCGAGACGAGCACCTGCAGCTCGCGGCCCACCTGTCGCTGGTTCTCTTCGAGCGAGATGCGCTCCTGCAGCGCGACGAGCCGCTCGTAGCGCTCCTGCACCACTGCCTTGGGCACCTGGTCGGGCATGGTCGCGGCGGGGGTTCCCTCGCGGATCGAGTACTGGAAGGTGAACGCACTGGCGAATCGGGCCTGTTCGACGACCCGCATCGTGTCCTCGAAGTCCTCGTCGGTCTCACCGGGGAAGCCGACGATGATGTCGGTCGTGATCGCGGCGTGCGGGATGCGGTCGCGGACACGATCGAGGATGCCGAGGAACCGCTCGCTGCGGTACGACCGGCGCATGGCCTTGAGGATGCGGTCGGAGCCCGACTGCAGCGGCATGTGCAGCTGCGGCATGACGGCGGGAGTCTCGGCCATCGCCTCGATCACATCGTCGGTGAAGGCTGCGGGGTGCGGGCTCGTGAAGCGGATCCGCTCGAGCCCGGGGATCTCCCCCGCCGCGCGCAGCAGCTTGCCGAACGCCTGCCGGTCTCCGAACTCGACGCCGTAGCTGTTGACGTTCTGCCCGAGCAGGGTGACCTCGATCGCGCCGTCGTCGACGAGCAGCTTGATCTCGCTGAGGATGTCGCCGGGCCGGCGGTCCTTCTCCTTGCCGCGCAGGCTCGGGACGATGCAGAACGTGCAGGTGTTGTTGCAGCCGACCGAGATCGACACCCAGCCGCTGTACACGGAATCGCGTTTGGTCGGCAGCGTCGAGGAGAACACCTCGAGCGACTCCAGGATCTCGAGCTCGGCGTCGCCGTTGTGCCTGGCGCGTTCGAGCATTCCCGGCAGGGAGCCCATGTTGTGCGTGCCGAAGACGACGTCGACCCAGGGCGCCTTCTCGAGGACCGCGTCCTTGTCCATCTGGGCGAGGCAGCCGCCCACGGCGATCTGCATGCCCTCGCGCCGGTCCTTGCGGCTCTTGAGGTGACCGAGCGTGCCGTACAGCTTGCCCGCGGCATTGTCGCGCACGGCGCACGTGTTGATGACGACGACGTCGGCTTCGGATCCGGCCTCGGCGCGCACATAGCCGGCGCTCTCCAGTGAGCCGGACAGCCGCTCGGAGTCGTGCACGTTCATCTGACAGCCGAAGGTGCGGACCTCATACGTGCGGACGCGGCCGTCGGCGGCGACGGCGGCAGAGGAGGGCGCGATGACGGTCGGCGCGGAAGACGGAGAAGTCATGATCCACCGATTCTACGGTCCCCCGCCCCGCTTGAGCCCGTGCCGGCCGCTCCTCGCCCCCGGTGTCGCTGGAGACGACGGGTCACTCGAATCGGACGCCGCGCGTCTGCAGCTCGTCGAGCGCCGTGCGCACCGCCGACATCGCGACCTGCCCGGAGTATCCCCGCCGCGAGAGCTGCCCGACCAGGCGGCGGACAGCCGTGTCACGGTCGAGGTCTCGGAAGGCACGCGCCTTGTGTCGCGCATACTCCAGCGCACGCTCTGCGTCGTCGTCGGCCGTCTCGGCGAGCGCGGCCTCGGCGAGCTCCCGCGGAATACCGCGCTTGGTCAGCGTCTGCGCGATCGCACGCCTCCCCTGCCCCTTCCGGTCGGCACCCGCGAAGACGAGCTGTTCGGCCAGCCGCACGTCGTCGAGGTAGCCGTGCCGCAGACATCGATCCACGATCGTGTCGGCCGCCTCACCGTCGACGCCGGCCGCAGCCAGCACGTCGCGGGCCTCCCGCACCGACAGCGAACGGGTCCGGAGCTTCCTCAGCAGCGCGGCCTCCGCAAGGTCACGCACCCCCGCGGCGTCCTCGTCCCGCTCACCGATCGCGCTGCCGGTCTCACCCGGGCCTGCATCGTCTGCCCGGGCGTCGTCGGTCCAGGTGATGTGCCATGCGCCGGTCTCGGAAGAATCGGCCCGATGTCCTCGGTGAGGGTGCGCATCCGTGCGAGATGCGCTCTGCGAGGCGCCGAAGAGGGGGATGACGGGGGCCAGGCCCTCTGCCCGACCCCCCTCCGTCGATCCGTACACGAGGGTGTCCCGTCGCCTCGCTACGCCGGGCGGCGAGCCGCCAGCTCGTCGGCCGTCTCGACCTGCTTGGGCTGACCGATGCCGAGCTTCTGCTTGATCTTCGTCTCGATCTCGGCGGCGACATCCACGTTCTTGATGAGGAAGTTGCGCGCGTTCTCCTTGCCCTGACCGAGCTGCTCGCCGTCGTACGTGTACCAGGCGCCGGACTTCTTGACGATGCCGTGCTCCACGCCGAAGTCGATGAGACTGCCCTCACGGGAGATGCCGACACCGTAGAGGATGTCGAACTCGGCCTGCTTGAAGGGCGGAGCCATCTTGTTCTTGACGACCTTCACCCGCGTACGGTTGCCGACGGCATCCGTGCCGTCCTTGAGGGTCTCGATACGACGGATGTCGAGCCGGACCGAGGCGTAGAACTTCAGCGCCTTGCCGCCCGCGGTGGTCTCGGGCGAGCCGAAGAACACGCCGATCTTCTCGCGCAGCTGGTTGATGAAGATCATCGTGGTGTTGGTCTGGTTGAGACCGCCGGTGAGCTTGCGCAGCGCCTGCGACATGAGGCGCGCCTGCAGGCCGACGTGGGAGTCGCCCATCTCGCCCTCGATCTCGGCCTTCGGCACGAGCGCCGCGACGGAGTCGATGACGACGAGGTCGATGGCTCCCGAGCGGACGAGCATGTCGGCGATCTCGAGCGCCTGCTCCCCCGTGTCGGGCTGCGACACCAGGAGCTGGTCGATGTCGACCCCCAGCTTCTGTGCGTAGTCGGGGTCGAGCGCGTGTTCGGCGTCGATGAAGGCGGCGATGCCGCCGGCGCGCTGCACGTTGGCGATCGCGTGGAGCGTCAGCGTGGTCTTTCCCGACGACTCCGGACCGTAGATCTCGATGATGCGGCCCCGCGGCAGGCCGCCCACGCCGAGAGCGACGTCGAGGGCGATGGAGCCCGTGGGGACCACCTCGACCGGTGCCCGCTCATCGCTGCCCAGTCGCATGACCGAGCCCTTCCCGAACTGGCGGTCGATCTGGGCGAGGGCCGACTCGAGGGCCTTCTCGCGGTCTGCAGGTGATGGCATGACGTGCTCCTTCGTGCTGTGCCTTCGGCGGCTGCGCCGCGTCCGGGATTCCGTCGCCTGTAGGCTGTCGCGCTCCCACCCGACGGGCGGGACGCTGCGACAAGGCGGAGGTGTCTCGATGACGCTGTCCACGTTACGAAGTGCCTCCGACATCCGGCGGAGGCACAGGCGGAACGGGGGACAACCTCTCTGCGACGCCTCTTGTGCAGGAGACTACGCTCTCATCGAACTTCTGTTCGATGCGACACGCGGCGGAAGGTCAACGCCGTCGCTCGATTCTTCCCACGCCGTGCCGGCGGGAGACGGGCACGTCCGTCTCGGCGCACAGCGCCAGCCACACCCGCCGCGCGTCCTCCCCGTCGGCGAGGGCCTGCGCTGCCGTGCGGTACGCCAACTGGCCGAGCGCGAGGTCGGCGACGAGGGCGTCGCCCCGGGGACCGAACTCCGCATCGACGGCGCGGGCGAACTCACTCAGTCGCATGGAGAGCGTGCGGCGCCGCGGCTCAGCGCAGCGACAGCTCGGGCTGAGCGAACTCGCCACCCAGGGACGCGAGGTCGTCGGGCACCACGTCGGGGAAGGTCTGCAGACCCTCGAGCACCGAGATGCGGTCGCCCACTTCGCGCATGATCGACGAGATGGGGACGTCGAGGGCGTCGGCGACCGCGGCGAGGATCTCGCTCGAGGCCTCCTTCTGCCCGCGCTCCACCTCGCTCAGGTATCCGAGCGCGACGCTCGCACGCCCGGCGACCTGACGAAGGGTCTTGCCCTTCTGCAGCCGCAGGTCACGAAGGACGTCGCCGATCTCTTGACGAACCAGGATCATGTCAGGCCCCCTTCTGTGACGATGATTCCCGCGTGCACGGGTGGACAACAGTACAGCACTTGGCTGTCACCCTAGACCCCGAGTGCTGGAGAAAGGGTGGGAATCGCTCACCTGTAACGCACTCGAAACGAGGGGTATTCCCCGCGCCGCACCCTCACAGCGCCTCGAACGCGAGCCGCAGCGCGAGCGTGACCGCCTCGGCGCGGATCTGATCGCGATCGCCGCTCAGCTGCAGCGACTCGACGCGGGAGCCGAGCGGAGTGGACACCGCGAGATGCACCGTCCCCACCGGCTGGCCGTCGGGAGATACGGGGCCCGCGATGCCCGTCGTCGCGATCCCGACGTCGGCGGGATCTGCGCCGCGTCCGAGCGCGCGCCGCGCACCCTCCGCCATCTGCCCGGCGACACGGGGATGCACGGGCCCATGCGCCGCGAGCAGGGTCTCGTCGACGCCCAGGAGGGTCTGCTTCAGATCGGTGGCATAGGCGACCACTCCCCCGCGCAGGACCGCGGAGGCGCCGGGCACGGCGACCACCGCGGCGGCCACGAGGCCCCCCGTGAGCGATTCGGCGACCCCGAGCGTCCAGTTCAGCTCCTTGAGCCGGGCGACGAGCCGCTCCGCATCCGTCGGTCTTCCGTGAGAGACGAGCGTGCTCTCGATGTCGTCGAGCTCTGCCGCCGCACGCGCGGCGCGGGCCTCCTTGCGCGTGGTCACGGACGGCTCCGACGCGAGGCGCGCGCGCCGCGGACCTCGGTGACGACGTAGTCGATGCCGCTCGCGACCGTCAGCGCGACCGCGATCGTCATGGCGATCGCGTTCACGACATGGATCCACTCCCCGACGACCGTCCACAGCGGCAGGAGGGCCAGCGACAGCGCGACGGCCTGCGCGACGGTCTTGAGCTTGCCCATCCAGGCCGCAGCGACGACGTGGTCGCTCGCCACGATCAGACGGTGCACCGTGATGCCCACCTCCCGTACGAGCACGAGGATCGTGATCCACCAGTCCAGCTCGCCCAGGATCGACAGGCAGACGAACGCGCAGCCGGTCAGCGCCTTGTCCGCGATCGGATCGAGGAGCTTGCCGAGGTCGGTGACGATGTCGTGGCGGCGCGCCAGGTATCCGTCGATGCCGTCGGTCGCGATCGCGACGATGAACAGCACCGCGGCCCACCAGCGCAGCGCGCCGTCCGTCCCGCCGTCGGCCAGGAGCATCCACACGAACACCGGAGCGCACAGGATGCGCACGATCGTGATCGCATTGGGGAGCTGTCGGGGAATGGCCACGTTGAGACCCTATCCGAGCGGACCCCGCCGGTCAGTCACGACCCGTGAGACCCCACGCGTCCTCGCCGCCCTCGTCGCCGTCGACGACCTCGTAGCCGTCGAACTGCGCGTCGACGGCATCCGCCCCGTAGGCGTCGGCAGGTGGCTCCTCGCCCCGCAGTCGCGCGAGCACGGCGGGCAGCTGATCGGGCGTCACGAGGACGTCGCGGGCCTTCGAGCCCTCCGAGGGCCCGACGATCTCGCGCGACTCGAGGAGATCCATGAGGCGACCGGCCTTCGCGAAGCCGACGCGGAGCTTGCGCTGCAGCATCGAGGTCGAGCCGAACTGCGTCGAGACGATCTGCTCCGCCGCCGCCAGCAGCAGATCGAGGTCGTCGCCGATGTCCGCGTCGATCTCCTTCTTCTCCGCGACCGCCTGCACATCGGAGCGGTACTCCGGCTGGCCCTGCTTCTTGACGTGCGCGACGACCTTCTCGATCTCGCTCTCTGCGACCCACGCGCCCTGGACGCGCAGCGCCTTCGAGGCCCCCATCGGCAGGAACAGGCCGTCGCCCTGTCCGATGAGGCGATCGGCGCCCGGCTGGTCGAGGATGACGCGGGAGTCGGTGACGCTCGTGACGGCGAAGGCCAGCCGCGAGGGGACGTTCGCCTTGATGAGGCCCGTCACGACATCGACGGACGGACGCTGGGTCGCCAGCACGAGATGGATGCCGCTCGCGCGCGCGAGCTGGGTGATGCGGACGATCGAGTCCTCGACGTCGCGGGGGGCGACCATCATGAGATCGGCGAGCTCGTCGACCACGACGAGCAGGTACGGGTACGGCTTCAGCACGCGCTCGCTGCCCGCAGGCAGGTTGATCTCGCCGGCGACGACCGCACGGTTGAAGTCGTCGATGTGGCGGAAGCCGAACGACGCGAGGTCGTCGTACCGCATGTCCATCTCCTTCACGACCCACTGCAGCGCCTCGGCGGCCTTCTTGGGGTTCGTGATGATGGGCGTGATGAGGTGCGGCACTCCCGCGTAGGAGGTCAGCTCGACCCGCTTGGGATCGATCAGGACCATGCGCACGTCGCTGGGCTTGGCCCGCATGAGAAGGCTCGTGATCATCGAGTTGACGAAGCTCGACTTCCCGGATCCCGTGGAGCCGGCCACGAGCAGGTGCGGCATCTTCGCGAGGTTCGCGACGACGTATCCGCCGCCGACGTCCTTGCCGACGCCGATCGTCATGGGGTGGGTCTGCGAGGTCGCCGCCTGCGAGCGCAGGACGTCGCCGAGCGTGACGATCTCACGGTCGGTGTTGGGGATTTCGACGCCGATCGCGCTCTTGCCCGGGATGGGCGCGAGGATCCGCACCTCGTTGGAGGCCACGGCGTAGGCGATGTTGTTGGTGAGCGCCGTGATCCGCTCGACCTTCACACCCGGGCCCAGCTCGATCTCGTACTGCGTGACTGTCGGGCCGCGCGAGAAGCCCGTGACCCGGGCGTCGACGGAGAACTGCTCGAACACGCCCATGATGGCGCGCACCACCTGATCGTTCGCCTCCGACCGCGCCTTGTGCGGGGTGCCCGCCGCGAGCGAGTCCACCGCGGGAAGCCGATAGGGCGCCGCCGGCGGCCGGCCGTCGTGATCGCCGCCCAGGCCCGACAGGCCGGGGAGGAGTCCGTCGTCGAGGATCTCCGCGGCATCGTCGCGAATGCCCGTGTCCGCCGTGCGGGCGGCACGCTGCGCGCCCGCGACCACAGCCGGGTCGATGATCTCCGTGGGAGCCTCCGAGGGCGGCGGGGGCGCGGGCAGCGCGGGCGCGGGCACGACCTGGTCGAAGCCGCCCGTCGCGGAGGAGTCGAGGAGGGCTGTGAGGTCGTCGGCCCCGAGGTGGCCGTCGACATCCTCCTCGCGGCCCGACTTGTTGCGCCGCCACCAGGGCAGCGCGGCATCCTTCTCCTCGTCCTTCCCGAAGGCGACAGTCGGCGCTTCGGCGGCGGAAGGCTCGGGACGCTCGGCTCCGAACATCCACGCGTAGAGATCGCCCAGGCGCCGCCCGATGCGGTTCGGCGGGGTCTTCGTGATGATGAGCACGCTCAGCAGGGTCAGCAGCGACAGCACGGCGTAGGCGGGCACGAGGGTCAGATAGCTCAGGGGCTGGCCGATCATCCATCCGAACAGTCCGCCCGCGGAGCTCAGCGCCATGACGCCCGCCGAGGGCTGGGGCGCATCGCCTGCGAGGTGGCAGAAGCCCGCGATCGTCACGACGAGCAGACCGAATCCGATGCCGATGCGCCCGTTGTCGTGCACCGAGGACGGATGCCGGAACAGCCAGCCCGCCAGGACCACCAGCAGGATCGGCAGGATGAACGCCACCCGGCCGATGATGAGCCCGAACGTGTAGGCGCTGACGGCGGTGCCGACCTCTGTGCCGATGAAGAACCACTCGTTGACGCCACCCGCGACGGCGAGCAGGACCAGGAGGAACGGGAAGCCGTCGCGGCGCTGGTCCTTCTCGAGCGTCTCGGGCCCGAACGCGCGGAACATCCCGCCGACGGCGTGCGCCAGTCCCAGCCACGCGCGGACGGCGACGGGAGGCCTGTCGACATCGTCCACGTAGCGCTTGGGCGCCGGCTCAGGCTTCTTGGCACGCGAGGAGGTGCCCTTCGCGGACGCGCGGGCGTTCGTGGGCGTGCTCGTCGATCGTGCCATTACTCCACGGTAGGCCGCCCCACCCGGATTTCCGCGGATTGACGCGGCTTCGCCCGCAGACGGAGCCCCCGTCGCACCGTTCGCAACTCAGGCAGGGCCGCGGCGCGGCGCGGCTGCCGACGCCCCGCGCGACCCTGTGCCTGAGTTGTGCGCGCGGGCCGCGGGTCAGCGGTGGCGCGCGGGGTCGCTCACGCCTCGATGACGAGCGGGACGATCATCGGGCGCCGACGCAGGGACTGGTTGACCCAGCGGCCGATCGTGCGGCGCACGACCTGCGACAGGGCGTGCGTGTCCCGCACGCCCGACTGCGCGGCGTCGGTGAGGGCGGCGGCGATCTTCGGCTTGACCGACTCGAAGACGGCGTCGTCCTCGGCGAATCCCCGCGCGTGGATCTCCGGGCCCGTGATGATGCGGCCTGTCGCGGCGTCGACGACGACGATCACCGAGATGAAGCCCTCCTCGCCGAGGATTCGGCGGTCCTTCAGATCGGCGTCTGTGATCTCGCCGACCGTCGAGCCGTCGACGTACACGAAGCCGAGGTCGAGCTGACCGGCCACGCGCGCCACGCCGTCCTTGAGGTCGACCACCGTGCCGTTCTCGCCGATGATCGTGTGCGCCTCGGGGATGCCTGTGTCCTGCGCGAGCCTCGCGTTCGCCATGAGGTGGCGGAACTCGCCGTGCACCGGGAGCACGTTGCGCGGCTTGAGGATGTTGTAGCAGTAGAGCAGCTCGCCCGCGGCGGCGTGACCCGACACGTGCACCTTCGCGTTGCCCTTGTGCACGACGTTGGCGCCGAGCTTCGTGAGACCGTCGATCACGCGGTACACCGCGTTCTCGTTGCCCGGGATGAGGCTCGACGCGAGGATCACGGTGTCGCCCGGCCCCGGCTCGATCGCGTGGTCGAGGTTCGCCATGCGCGACAGGACCGCCATCGGCTCGCCCTGCGAGCCCGTGGACATGTAGACGATCCTGTCGTCCGGCAGGTCCTTGGCCTTCTTGTAGTCGATCAGCACGCCATCGGGCACGTGCAGGTAGCCGAGCTCCTCCGCGATCGTCATGTTGCGCACCATGCTGCGCCCGAGGAACGCGACGCGGCGACCGTGCGCGGCGGCCGCGTCGATCACCTGCTGGACGCGATGCACGTGGCTGGAGAAGCTCGCGACGATGACGCGACGCGGGGCCTTCGCGATCACCTGGTCCAGCACGGGTCCGATCGCCCGCTCCAGCGGCGTGAACCCCGGGATGTCGGCGTTGGTGGAGTCGACGAGGAAGAGGTCCACGCCCTCCTCCCCCAGCCGCGCGAACGCCCGCAGGTCTGTCAGGCGGCCATCGAGGGGCAGCTGGTCCATCTTGAAGTCGCCGGTCGCGAGGACGAGCCCGGCGGGGGTCCGGATCGCGACGGCGAGCGCGTCGGGGATCGAGTGGTTGACCGCGATGAACTCCAGGTCGAAGGGCCCGACCCGCTCGTGCTGACCCTCGGCCACCGTCATCGTGAACGGCTTGATGCGGTGCTCCTTGAGCTTCGCCTCGACCAGCGCGAGCGTCAGCCCGGAGCCCAGCAGCGGGATGTCGTTCTTGAGCCGCAGGAGGTACGGCACGGCGCCGATGTGGTCCTCGTGACCGTGCGTCAGGACAACGCCTACGACATCGTCGAGACGGTCCTTGATCGGCTCGAAGTCGGGCAGGATCAGGTCGACGCCGGGCTGGTGCTCCTCGGGGAACAGCACGCCGCAGTCGACGATCAGCAGCTTCCCGCCGAACTCGAACACCGTCATGTTGCGGCCGACCTCGCCGAGGCCGCCCAGCGGGGTCACCCGGAGGGTTCCGGCTTCGAGGGCCGGCGGATCGAATACGTCTGTGGGCATGACACGCCTTCCACGGATGCCGTCACGGCATCCGCTCTCAGAGGATGGATGCCGCAGCATCCACTGTTCGGTTGTGGTCCCGCCTGATGTCAGCGGCCGCCCGGTGTCACCGGGTGGTGCCGTGCACCTTCGGCAGGGCGCCGCCCGCGGCGGCGTTGCGGTCGGGGCGGAAGTTCGAGAAGTCGGCGCCCTCGACGTCCGTGACGAGCGCGAGCTCGTCTTCGATCACGGCGGCCTCCCACTCCTCCGGACCCACCAGGGGCAGGCGGACGCGGGGGCTGGAGATGCGGCCGAGGCCGTGCAGGATGTACTTGGCGCTCACCGTCCCCGGGACGTGGGTCATGACGGCTCGCACGAGCGGCTCGAGCTTCTTGTGCGCCGCGGTCGCGGCGGCCAGGTCACCGCGGTTCACGGCGTCGACGATCGTGCGGTACGGGGCCGGAGCGATGTTGGCCGTCACGCCGATGAGGCCCGCTGCGCCGATCGACAGGTGCGGCAGCACGTTGGCGTCGTCGCCCGAGAAGTACATCAGGTCGGTCTGGTTGAGCACGCGACTCACCTCGCTGAAGTCGCCCTTGGCGTCCTTGATCGCGAGGATGTTGGGGTGCTTGGCGAGCCGCAGGATCGTCTCGTACTTGATCGGCACGCCCGTGCGGCCGGGGATGTCGTAGAGGATCACCGGCAGGTCGGTCGCATCGGCGACGAGGCGGAAGTGGGTCAGGATGCCGGCCTGCGTCGGCTTGTTGTAGTACGGCGTGACGATCATGATGCCGTCTGCGCCCGCCTTCTCGCTCGCCCGGTAGAGCTCGATGGCGTGAGCGGTCTCGTTGGAGCCGCCGCCGGTGATGATCTTCGCGCGGCCGGACGCGACGTCCTTGCCGACCTCCACGAGCTTCAGCTTCTCGGCATCCGTCAGCGTGCTGGTCTCGCCCGTCGTCCCGGTGACGACGATGCCGTCGGCGCCGGCGGAGATGACGTCGTCGATGTGCTTCTCGACGGCGGGCCAGTCGACCTCGCCGTCCGCTGTCATCGGGGTGACCAGCGCGACGAGTACCTGTCCGAAGGGGTTGCTCGTGTGCGTCATGATCCCCAGGCTATCGGGTCGGCTCACGTCGGCGGAACGAGGCGGTCGCTCAGCGACCCGTCTTGGCGAGCCGCGCGGCCAGGCCGGACGGCAGCACCCGCACGAGACCGATGAGCGCCTTGTATCGCGCGGACGGCACGGAGACGGCGCGTCCGCGGGCGGCGTCCTGCAGCCCCGCGCGCACGACGACGGGGGCGTCGAGCCACAGCAGGGACGGCACGCCCTCCCTGCCAGCGGCGAGCCCCATCCGCTCGTGGAAGCGCGTGTGCGTGAAACCGGGACACACGGCGGTGACGGTGACCCCACGCCCGCGGTAGGTCGCGTTCGCCCACCGGCTGAACGACACGACCCACGCCTTGACCGCCCCGTAGGTCCCCCTCGGAAGGAACGCGGCGACGGACGCCACGTTGACGATGCGACCCCTGCCCCGCGCGAGCATGGACCCGAGTGCGGCATGGGTGAGACGCATCGTCGCGCGCACGTGCAGGTCGAGGTGGCGGTCCTCGTCCGCGATGTCGTTGCGCTCGAAGCGCAGATCGAGCCCGAAGCCGGCGTTGTTGACGAGGATGCCGACGGGGCGGTCCTCATCGGCCAGCCGCGCCTCGACCGCCGTCAGCCCCTCGGTCGTCGTGAGGTCGGCCGCGAGCACCTCGCTCGCGACGCCGTACGTGCGTTCGAGCTCTCCCGACAGCTCCTCCAGCGCCGCCCCGTCGCGGGCGACGAGCACGAGATCCGCCCCCTTCGCCGCGAGCTGACGCGCGAACTCCGACCCCAGGCCGGAGCTGGCGCCCGTGATGAGCGCCGTGACCGCTGTCTTCGCCATGACGTCAGCCTACGCACGGCGGCCGATCGTCATCGGCCCGGTGTCACCGCCCCAGCGTCAGGAAGCGGTAGCGGATGCCCGACCGGGACGTGAGCCACGGGCCCTCCGCGAGCGTCGACCACCCCTGCCGGCTGGGGGCGCGAGTGTCGCCGGCCACGTCCAGATCGAGCTCGGTCACCTCCAGGACGTCGGCCCTCGAGATCGCCTCGCGGTACAGCTGCCCGCCGCCGATGATCCACGCCGAGGGGGCATCGCCGGCCAGCGCCAGCGCCTCGTCCAGCGAGCCTGCCCGTTCTGCGCCGTCGGCCGCCCACTCCTGGCTGCGGGTCACGACGATGTTGCGACGGCCGGGGAGCGGGCGGAACCGTTCGGGGAACGACTCCCACGTGCGCCGGCCCATGAGGACGGGGCTGCCGAGCGTCACCTCGCGGAAGTGCGCGAGATCCTCGGGCACGTGCCACGGCATCCCTCCTCCGGCGCCGATGACGCGATCGTGCGCCTCGGCCCAGATGAGACCGAGCCGCGGCGATCCGCTTCCCGTCATACCGCGACCGCGGCGCGGATCGCCGGGTGGTGCTGGTAGTCCTCGAGCACGAAGTCCTCGAACCGGTAGTCGAAGATCGACTCGGGCCTGCGCGCCATGCGCAGCGTCGGCAGCGGGTAGGGCGCCCGCGTGAGCTGCTCGCGCACCTGCTCGACGTGGTTGTCGTAGATGTGGCAGTCGCCGCCCGTCCAGACGAAGTCACCGGCCTCGAGCCCCGTCTGCTGCGCGATCATGATGGTCAGCAGCGCGTACGAGGCGATGTTGAACGGCACGCCGAGGAACATGTCCGCGCTGCGCTGATAGAGCTGGCACGACAGCCGGCCGTCCGCCACGTAGAACTGGAACAGCGCGTGGCAGGGTGCGAGCGCCATGTCGGGGATGTCCGCGGGGTTCCACGCCGAGACGATGAGCCGGCGCGAGTCGGGGTTCGTGCGGATCTGCTCGACGACCTGGGCGATCTGGTCGATGTGAGCCCCTCCGGGTGCCGGCCACGAGCGCCACTGCACGCCGTAGACGGGGCCGAGCTCTCCGTCCGCGTCCGCCCATTCGTCCCAGATGGAGACGCCGTTGTCCTGCAGCCAGCGGACGTTCGACTCGCCCCGCAGAAACCAGAGCAGCTCGTAGGCGACGGACTTGAAGTGCACGCGCTTGGTCGTGATGAGCGGGAAGCCCTTGGAGAGGTCGTAGCGGATCTGCCGCCCGAAGACGCTCGTCGTCCCGGTGCCGGTGCGATCGTCCTTGTGCGTGCCCTCCGCGAGCACGGCGCGCAGGAGGTCTTCGTAGGGCGTGGATTCGGATGCCGCGTCGGTCACGCCTGCCACGATACCCGTGACGGCGGACAGCAGCTCCTGTTACGCGCGGGCGTCACACTCGGGGCGCGGCGCCGGCACGCGGCATCCGGGCGTTACGCTTGGCCGTTGTGAATCTCGTCGACGCCCTCCTCATCCTCGCCGCGCTGCTGGCGGCGACGATCGGCGTCGGCGTCTTCGCTCGGTGGCGGCAGAACCGCCCCCGCCACCAGCGCCGCGATGAGGTGATCGATCCGCGGCGCCTGGGTGCGCCGGGGCTCGGCGAGCGCGCGACGCTGCTGCAGTTCAGCACCGAGATGTGCTCGCGCTGCCCGGGTGTGCACCGGACGCTCGACGCGATCGCGAGGTCGGAGCAGGGGGTCGTGCACCTGGATGTGGACCTGACCCACCGGCCGGACATCGCCCAGCACTTCCACATCCTGCAGACGCCCACCACCTTCATCCTCGACCGCGACGGCATGATCCAGACCCGCTTCGGCGGCGCGCCCAGCCGGCACGTCGTCGAGCTCGAACTGGCCCGCATCGTCGCGGAGCCGGCACCGGCCTGACGGGTTCCGCCGCTCCAGCGCCCGGTCTACGCTCGGGGAAGGCGCAGTCCGCGCCGCCGGAACCCCGACCAGGAGGACTGTCATGAGCGTGACCAGCGAAGCGAGCACCAGCTGGAAGGGAAGCCTGACCGAAGGGTCCGGCCAGATCGCCCTCGAGAGCTCGAACCAGGGCCCGCTGGCCGTGGACTGGAAGGCACGCAGCGAAGGCTCGACCTCTGTGACCACGCCCGAGGAGCTTCTCGCGGCCGCCCACTCGTCGTGCTTCAGCATGGCCCTCTCGCAC
>Ga0182739_1001816_pt1 | contig 21118 bp, 18 predicted proteins | sample eDN5th30CBELigBY_FD_128873 | JGI IMG/M metagenome (GOLD analysis project Ga0182739, IMG submission 128873) | Enriched backyard soil microbial communities from Emeryville, California, USA - eDNA 5th pass 30_C BE-Lig BY (version 2) (version 2) | ecosystem: Environmental > Terrestrial > Soil >...
AAGCCGCGCAGTTCTGGCGCGACCTGTCGGCCAAGCACAAGATCATGCCGACCGGCACGATCGACTGGGGCACCACGCCCAAGGACTTCCTGGAAAAGAAGGCGGCCATGGTGTGGACCACCACCGGCAACCTGACCAACATCCGCAAGAACGCGGACTTCCCGTTCGGCGTGGCCATGATGCCCAAGCAAAAGCGCGGCGGCAGCCCCACCGGCGGCGGCAACTTCTACATCTTCAAGAGCGGCACGCCGGAGCAGCAGCAGGCGGCGCTGAAGTTCGCGCAGTGGGCCACCACGCCCGAACGCGCGGCCGACTGGAGCATCGCCACGGGCTATGTGGCCGTGACGCCGGCCGCCTGGCAAACCGAGAAGATGAAGAAGTACGCGCAGGAAGTGCCGGCGGCCACCGTCGCGCGCGACCAGCTGGAAGTCAGCGTGGCGGAATTCTCGACGCATGAGAACCAGCGCGTCACCAAGACCCTGAACGACGCGCTGCAGGCGGCGCTGACGGGTTCCAAGACGCCGCAGCAGGCCCTGACCGACGCGCAGCGCGAATCCGACCGCATCCTGCGTTCCTACAAGTAAACCGACCCCAAGCACGATGAGCCGCTCTTTGAATGCGCTTTATGGCTGGCTGCTGTTGCTGCCAGCCATCGTGCTGCTCGCCGCCTTCACGCATTACCCGGCGGTGGCGACGCTATGGCACAGCTTTTTCTCCACGCCCAAGGGCGCGCGCCCGGCCCGCTTCGTCGGGCTGGAGAATTACGCGGTCATGCGCGACGACCCGGTGTTCTGGCAGTCCTTGTGGAACAACCTGTGGTTCGCCCTGGGCACCATTCCCACCTCGATCGGGATCGCGCTGGTCATGGCGTTGTGGGTGAACCGCAACCTCGCCGGGCGCGGGTTCCTGCGCATGGCGTACTTCACGCCGACGGTGCTGCCCATGGTGGCGGTGGCCAACATCTGGTTGTTCTTCTACACGCCGCAGTACGGGCTGATCGCGCAGGTGATGGGCTGGTTCGGCGCGCCGGGCCCCAACTGGCTGGGCAACCGAGAGACCGCGCTGCCCGCGCTGATGCTGGTGACCGTGTGGAAAGAGGCCGGATTCTTCATGATCTTCTACCTGGCGGCGCTGCAGACGGTATCGCCGTCCCTGCGTGAAGCAGCCATGCTGGAAGGCGCATCGCGCTGGCAGTATTTCCGCCGCATCCTGTGGCCGCTCCTGATGCCCACCACGCTGTTCGTGCTGATCAATGCCCTGATCAACGCGTTCCGGCTGGTCGACCACGTGGTCGTCATGACGCGCGGCGGGCCCGACAACGCCAGCACCTTGCTGCTCTACTACATCTACCAGGTGGGATTCAGTTTCTGGGACACGGCCTATGCCGCGACCCTGACCGTCGTGTTGCTGGTGGTGCTGGCGCTGACGGCGCTGGTCAAGTTCCGCTGGCTGGACCGCAGGACGCACTATCAATGAAAGACAAGCTCGATACCCTGGGCGCGTGGGCGCTGGGCCTTCTGTGGATCCTGCCGCTGGCCTATGCGATGTGGGCGGCCTTCCATCCGCCTGCCTACGCGACCCGCTTCGACCTCTTCGCCCCGCTGACGCTGGACAACTTCGTGCGCGCCTGGAATGCGGCGCCGTTCCCGCGCTACTTCCTGAACACCTTCGTGCTGGTGACGATGGTGCTGGCCGCGCAGCTGGTGCTGTCCACCCTGGCGGGCTACGCGTTCGCCCGCTTCGAGTTCCGCGGCCGCGACTTCGTCTTCATGCTGGTGCTGCTGCAGCTCATGATCATGCCGGACGTGCTGCTGGTGGAAAACTACCGGTCGATGAGCCTGCTGGGCGTGCGCGACACGGTGTTTGCCATCGGCCTGCCGTACTTCGCGTCGGCCTTCGGCATCTTCCTGTTGCGCCAGACCTTCAAGACGGTCCCGCGTGAACTGGAAGAAGCGGCCCGCATGGAGGGCGCGAACGCGCTGCAGGTGCTCTGGAAAGTGTACGTGCCGCTCGCCAAGCCGATCTACGTCGCCTACGGGCTGGTGTCGGTGAGCCACCACTGGAACAACTTCCTGTGGCCGCTGATCATCACCAACTCGGTCGAATCCCGGCCGCTGACGGTAGGCCTGCAGGTGTTTTCTTCCACCGACCAGGGCATCGACTGGTCGGTGATCACCGCGGCCACGCTGATGTCGGCCGCGCCGCTGCTGATTGCATTCCTGCTGTTCCAGCGCCAGTTCGTGCAGTCGTTCATGCGGGCGGGGATCCGGTAGGCCGGTTTCCTGCACCGTCGCAGCGCACAAAAAAACCCGCCGAGGCGGGTTTTTGCATTTTAGGCGGGACCGAGCATCAGTATCCCACGGTGAGTCCGGGCAGATCCACGGTGATGCGCGGCCGCTCCAGCGCCAGCGCCAGGTGCTCGGCGAATTCCCCGGCTTCCTTTTCGTCGGTGGACAGGACGTCGTAGCCCAGCGCATCGGCCACGCCCAGCACCTTGTCCAGCAGCAGGACCTTGCCGCTGGGACGCAGCGGCTCGCAGCCCAGGGTTTCCCAGGCGCCGTCGAACCAGTCGCGCGCCTCGGCCTGGCGTTGGGGAGAGGGCTCGACGTTCGCAGAAAGGTCCAGCGAACGCCGGGCGTCGAAAACGATGGTGATGTCGCTGCGCATGGAAAGCTCCGTCAGATGGCGTCAGGCCAGTAGGGTAGGCAAAAAACGCCGGACAGATTGTCCGCCCGGCGACATATCCCTACCAGCCCCGCGACACTTCCCAGGTGACCTCGGCCCCCGCGGCCTGAGACTGGCGCATCATGTCCAGCAGGGGAAAGGCCCGTTCCTTCAAGCCCACCATGCGTGCCATCGGGGCGACCGGGGCCTTGTCGTCGTTGTCTTCCTCGGCGCCTTCATGGGCGTGCTGGTACTCGTCGATCGCGCGTTCGATGCCGCTGATGGCCGGCCCGAGCTGCTCCACGGTGAACACGCCGCGCTCCGGGATCTTGTCGCCGACCGGCTTGCCGGCCGCCTGCAGCAGCGCGCCGGCGTGGTCGGTCAGCATCAGGACTTCGGCCACGACCTTGGAGTGAAAAGTGATCAGCATATTTCAGTCTCCCACATTGATTACCTTACTTACATACACTACCGCAACGCCCCCGTGATGCCAACTGGCGCCCTCAAATCAACTATGATTCAGGGGATTCCCGTGACAGCAGGACCCGCGCCGGGCCTGAATCCGGCATGAGCGCGCCGGTTTGCCGGCCGCCTTCGGCCCGGACCCAGCGCCAGCCTGCGGGCGCGGCGCGTAATGCCGGCAAGCCGCAAGCGCCGTGCCGCCTTCGTCACTCACTCAAGAACCACGCCAGACGCCCATGCTCCTCGAGCAACAAAAACAGCTTATCTCCCTGATCCAGGCCGCCGTCCTGCAAAGCCTGCCTGACGCCCAGCCCAACGTGCTGCTGGAGCGCCCCAAGGTTGCCGCCCACGGCGACGTCGCCACCAACGTGGCCATGCAGCTGGCCAAGCCCGCGCGCCGCAATCCCCGCGAACTGGCCCAGGCCATCGTCGACGCCGTGATGGCCAACCCGGACGCCGCCGCGCTGGTCGAGAGCGCCGAAGTGGCCGGTCCCGGCTTCATCAACCTGCGCATCACCCCGGCGGCCCGCCAGGCGGTGATCGCCGCGGTGGCCGAGCAGGGCGATGCCTTCGGGCGCGCCCCGCGCCTGGGCGACAAGATCCTGGTCGAGTTCGTCTCGGCCAACCCCACCGGCCCGCTGCACGTGGGCCATGCCCGCCAGGCGGCCCTGGGCGACGCCCTGTGCCGCCTGTACGACGCCGTCGGCTGGGACGTCACCCGCGAGTTCTATTACAACGACGCCGGCAACCAGATCAACAATCTGGCCATCAGCGTGCAGGCCCGCGCCCGCGGCCTGAGCACCGATTCCCCCGAATGGCCCGAAGACGGCTACAAGGGCGACTACATCGTCGACATCGCCCGCGACTTCCAGGAAGGCAAGACCATCCAGGCGTCCGACGGCGAGCCCGTCACCGCCACCGGCAACATCGACAACCTGGACGACATCCGCGCGTTTGCCGTGGCCTATCTGCGCCGCGAGCAGGACCTGGACCTGCAGGCTTTCGGCCTGGCGTTCGACAACTATTACCTGGAAAGCTCGCTCTACACGTCCGGCCGCGTCGAAGAGACCGTCAAGGCGCTGATCGCGGGCGGCCACACCTACGAGGAAGGCGGCGCGCTGTGGCTGCGCACCACCGAACTGGGCACGGGCGACGACAAAGACCGCGTCATGCGCAAAAGCGAGGGCGGCTACACCTACTTCGTGCCCGACGTGGCCTATCACAAGGCCAAATGGGAACGCGGCTTTCACCGCGCCGTGAACATCCAGGGCAGCGACCATCACGGCACCGTGGCGCGCGTGCGCGCCGGCCTGCAGGCGCTGGAAGAGGGCATTCCCAAGGACTACCCGTCCTACGTGCTGCACAAGATGGTCAAGGTCATGCGCGGCGGCGAAGAGGTCAAGATCTCCAAGCGCGCTGGCAGCTACGTCACCATGCGCGACCTGATCGACTGGGTCGGCCGCGACGCCGTGCGCTACTTCCTGATCCAGCGCCGCGCCGACACGGAATTCGTCTTCGACGTCGACCTGGCCCTGTCCAAGAGCGACGAGAACCCCGTCTATTACATCCAGTACGCCCACGCGCGCATCTGCTCGGTCATCAACAATGCCGGCATGCCGGCCTCCGACGTGGCCCAGGCCGACGCCGCGCTCTTGACCGCCCCGACGGAATTCGCGCTGATGCAGCGCCTGGCCGAGTTTCCCCAGGTAGTGGCGCTGGCCGCCCAGGACCTGTCGCCGCACCACATTGCGTTCTGGCTGCGCGACTGCGCGTCGGACTTCCACGCCTGGTACGGCGCCGAGCGCGTGCTGATCGACGACACCGCGCTGAAGCTGGCCCGCCTGCGCCTGGCCGCCACCACCCGCCAGGTGCTGGCCAACGGCCTGGCCCTGTTGGGCGTCTCCGCGCCCGAGCGGATGTAACATCGGTTCATGGCAACCAAGCGCAAACCTACCCGCCGTTCCTCCGGCGAAAGCGGCAGCACCCTGTACGGGGCGCTGGCCGGCCTGCTGATCGGCCTGATCGTCGCCGCCGTCGTCGCGTTCTACGTCACCAAGGCCCCCGTCCCCTTCGTGGACCGGGCCAGCCGCCAGGGCGATACGGGCAAGCTGCCCGATCCGCGCAACGCGCCGGACCCCAACGCCGGCCTGTACGGCCGCGACGGGGCGGCGGGCGCACCGCCCACCGGCCCCACGGCCACCGCCCCGGCGCCCCTGCCGGGCGCAGGCGCCCCGGCCAAGGGCGACGAGACGCCCGCCAAGCTGGACGACCTGGGCGCGCTGATCGCCACCCTGCCCACCTCCCGGGCGCCAGCCGCCGCCCCGTCCGCGCCGCCGGCCAACGCCTCCGGCTCGTCGCCCACGCCCATCTCGAAGGCCGCCCCCGCCCCCGCAGCCAGCAAGCCCGCCCCCGCAGCGACGGGCACGTACTACCTGCAGGCAGGCGCCTTCCGCGGCGAAAGCGACGCCGAATCGCTCAAGGCCCGCATCATCCTGCTGGGCCTGCCGGTGGCGGTGCAAAAGGCCGAACTCAACGGCAAGCCCATCAACCGCGTGCGCGTGGGTCCGTTTGCCCGCCTGGACGACATGAACCGGGCCCGCGGCCGCCTGGGCGAGAACAAGATCGAAACCGCCGTGGTGCGCCAGTAGGCGCGTCCGGCGGATGGTGTTGCATTGAACTAATCCGGCCCCGGCCCTGTCTGTAGCCTTTTATTCAGGAACCTCATCCATGCTGTCCCCCAAGCTCATCCGCATCCTGGCAGCCGCCGCGCTGACCGCCACGGCGTTCTTCAGCCCGGCCAGCCACGCGCAAGGCGCCCAGCAGTACGTGCCGATCAATCCGCCGCTGCCGTCGGACACCCCGGGCAAGGTCGAGGTCCTGGAATTCTTCGCCTACACCTGCCCGCACTGCGCCGCCATGGAACCCATGGTCGAAGACTGGGCCAAGACCGCCCCGTCCGACGTCGTGCTCAAGCAGGTGCCGATCGCCTTCAATGCCGGCATGAAGCCGCTGCAACAGCTCTACTACACGCTGCTGGCCCTGGACCGCCCGGACCTGCACCCCAAGGTCTTCACGGCCATCCACGGCGAGCACAAGCGCCTCTTCGACAAGAAGGCCATGGGCGAATGGATCGCCACGCAGGGCGTGGACCGCGCCAAGTTCGATTCCGTGTTCGACTCGTTCAGCGTGCAGACCCAGGTGCAGCGCGCCAACCAGCTGGCCGACGCGTACCGCATCGAAGGCACCCCGTCCTTCGCCGTGGGCGGCAAGTTCATGACCTCGCCGGTCATGGCGGGCAACAGCTACGAAGGCGCCTTGAAGGAAGTGGACAAGCTGATCCCGATGGCGCGCGCCAAGTAATCCGCGCGCAGGATTTGCATTCCAGAAGCCCCGAGCCTCCCGGCTCGGGGCTTTTGCCTTTCTGAACGAGAGGATGCCATCAGCCCGCGCCGCGCGGCCCTCAGGGCTGGGCCTGGACCTGGGCCTGCGCCTGGAACGCCGCGGCCTTTTCCAGCGCCTGGGTCAGGTCGGCGATGATGTCTTCGGGTGATTCCAGTCCGATGTGCAGGCGCACCACCGCGTTGTCGCCTTCGCCCCAATAGCGGTGCTTGGACAGGTCCTTGGGCGACACGAGCTGCACCAGGCTTTCATACCCGCCCCACGAAAAGCCGATGCCGAACAGGGTCAGCGCATCGACGAACGTGCGCGCCGCATCCGGCGACAGGCGCAGCTCCACGGACAGCATGCCGTTCGAGCCGGTGCAGTCGCGCTGCCACAGCGCATGGCCCGGGTCCGCCGGCCACGCGGGATGGAACAGGCGCACGGTCTCGGGACGGTTCTTGAAGAATTCGCACACCTGCATGGCATGGCGCGCGTGCTGGGCCATGCGGATCGGCATGGTCCGCACGCCGCGCAGCGCGAGCCACGCGTCGTCCGCGCTGATGGAATAACCCATCGCATACTGCGTGCGGTTGAGCTTGCGGGCGATGGCTTCGTCGTTGGTGACCACCGCGCCCAGCATCAGGTCGGAATGGCCGCCCACGTACTTGGTGCCCGCAATGACCGAGACCTGCGCGCCAAGCGTGAGCGGACGGTAGATATAGCCCGACCCCCACGTGTTGTCGGTGGCCAGCACCAGCCCGTGTTCCTGGGCAAACGCGGCCATCGCGCCCATGTCCAGCATTTCAAAGAGCAGCGAACCCGGCGATTCCACGTACAGCAGCGTGGTGTTCGGCTGCACCAGCGCCTGCAGGTCGTCGTCCGCGGAGAAATACGTGATGGAGATGTTCATGCGCTTGAGGACGGCGTCGTCCAGTTCGCGCATCGGGCCATACACGCAGTCGGAGATCAGCGCGTGGTCGCCCGCCGAGCACAGCGCCATCATGACCATGGTCATGGCCGACAGGCCCGAGGGCGCCAGGTAGCAGTGCGTGCCGCCTTCCAGCTGCGTGAACACTTCTTCGAGCGCCGCGTGCGTGTCCATGCCCATGCGGCCATAGGTCGTGGCGCGACCGCCCGCCGCCTTGCTGCGCTGGGCGTTTTCCAGGGCGGCGATGTTGGCAAAGCGCACCGTGCTGGCCCGCATGGGCGGCAGCGGCACCGGGGCCGTGCCGGTCTCGGGGTTGAACGGGGCGGTGCCGGCGTGCTGGAGGACCGTATCGATGTGTTTGGTAGGCATCTTGTGGGGCGCGACAAAATCGGGGAAGTCAAACCATATCAGGTGGCGGCGGGAATTTCAGCCTATCCAGCGCACGGTCTCGGACAACTCCGCGCGCCGGGTGCGGTAGCTATTGGCCGGATGCGCCCTGTCTTCAAAGCCGAACGAGATGCCGCAGACCACGCGCCGGTCCGCTCCGATGCCCAGGACCTCGCGCAGCACTTCCGGATACATCGCCAACGACGCCTGCGCCACGGTGGCCACGCCATTGGCTTGGGCCGCCAGCAGGAAATTGGCGACGTACCCGCCGCAGTCCATTGCGCCGTACTCGCCGAGCGCCTCATCAGTCGTGACGATGGCGACGTGCGGCGCGTCGAACAGCGCAAAGTTGCGCATTTCCTGGCGCCGGTAGGCCTCGCGGTCGCCGCGCGGCACGCCGACGGCGCCGTAGAGCTGAAAACCCGATTCGCGGCGGCGGGCAAGGTAATCGCCGCGGTATTCGCGCGGGAAGGGAAAGTCGGGCGTGGACCCCGGGACCTCTGCGCGCTGCTGCAGCGCGTCGCGCAGGCGCTGCGTGCCCGCGCCCTCGGTGATGGCCACCTGCCAGGGCTGGCAGTTGCACCAGGACGCCGTGCGCTGGGCCAGGCTCAGGATGCGTTCGATGGTGACGCGCGGCACGGGCTGCGGCTGGAAGGCGCGGCAGCTGTGGCGCGCAAGCAGCCAGTCTTCGAGCGCGGCGTCGGCAGGCGCCCTGGCGGCGTCAAGGGAATGGGCGGCAACGGTCATGGTCGGTATGTCTCCTGTCATGTTCGGCTTTGACCTTATGATGCCACTAGCCGCGCGCGTCTGTCCGCACACCGCCGGCCGCGCCCTTGTCCGACCCGCCGCCTGGCGGGTCCGTTACGGAAAAGAACTCATGCTGCCCCTGGACACCCTGATCGCATTTTTCGGCATAGCCGTGCTGCTGGCGCTGACGCCAGGGCCGGACAACCTCTTCGTGCTGATGCAGTCGGCCATCTGGGGACGCAAGGCGGGCATGTTCGTGGTGCTGGGCCTGTGCACCGGACTGCTGGGGCACACGGCGGCCGTCGCGGTGGGATTGGCCGCCGTCTTCGCCGCATCGCCCGTGGCGTTTACGGTGCTCAAGCTGGCGGGCGCGGCGTATCTCGCATGGCTGGCCTGGCAGATCCTGCGCGCCCCCGTCGAATCCGAAACCGGCAAGCGCCCCGAGCCCATGCGGCCCGGCGCGCTGTACCGGCGCGGCATCGTCATGAACCTGACCAATCCAAAGGTGCTGCTGTTCTTCTTTGCCTTCCTGCCGCAGTTCACCTCGCCCCGGCTGGGCCCGGTGGGCCTGCAGACCATGCAGCTGGGCGCGGTGTTCATCGTGTCGACGCTGCTGGTGTTCGGGGCCATCGCGTTCTTCTCGGGTGCGTTCGGCGAACTGCTGCAACGCTCGGTGACGGCTAAGCGCTGGCTGAACCGCATCGCGGCGCTGGTGTTCGTGGGCCTGGCCGTGCGGCTGGCGACGGCCTCGCGCTAAAGCGCGGCGCCCCGGCATCAAGGCCGGGGCCAAGGGACCGGGGCCCAGCCTGCTGGCGCTCAGGCGGCCTTGAACCGCACGATGCCGTCCGCGTCCTGCGCGCGCGTCAACTTGCCTTCGAAATACAGCGCATGCAGATGCGCCAGCGCTTCGCCCATGGCGAACGTGAGCTGGTGCAGGTCCAGCTTGCGCTTGAACAGCACGGGCACGATATCGGAGGTGGACTGGGGCTGGACCGCACAGGCTTCCAGCACTTCGGCCAGCCGGTCGCGGTGATGCTCGTGCTGCTGCGCGATACGCTCGTGCAGCCCCGTGAACGGACGGCCGTGCGACGGCAACACCAGCGTGTCGTCCGGCAGGCCGTCGTAGCCATCCAGCGAACGCAGGTACAGGGGCAGGGGATTGGCGTCGGGTTCGTAGTCGAACACGCTGACGTTGGTGGAAATGCGCGGCAGCACCATGTCGCCCGAGATCAGCACGCCCAGGTCGGGCGAAAACAGCGACGCATGTTCCGGCGCGTGGCCATAGCCCACGATGACGCGCCAGTCGCGCCCGCCGATGCGCACCTGATCGCCGTCCATGATGCGCGTGTAGCGCGACGGCACGGCGGGCACCAGGTTGGGGTAATAGCTTGCGCGCTGGCGGATCTGCTCCTGCGCGTCGGGGTCCGTCAGGCCGTGGCGGGCGAAGTGCTCGACCGCCGATTGCCCGCCCGGGCCCGCGCCGGCGTCATTGCGGCGCGACGACCACAGCGAGGCCACCATGAAATCGGTCATCGTCATCCACAACCGGGCATTCCAGCGTTCGCACAGCCAATGGGCCAGGCCGATGTGGTCCGGGTGCATGTGGGTGACGATCACGCGCAGCACGGGCAGGCCGTCCAGCTCGTTCCTGAACACGTCTTCCCACAGCGTCTTCACTTCGTCGCGCGAGATGCCGCAATCGACGATGGTCCAGCCGTCCTTGCCGTCGATGCGGTCGCGCAGCAGCCAGAGGTTGATATGATCCAGCGCAAACGGCAGCGGCATCCGGATCCACTTGACGCCTTCCGCCACCGCATGCGCGCGGCCGGCCTCGGGCTGGAAATCGGCCCAGGGATACTGCAGCTTCTGTTCGTTGGGGTTCATTGCCTCTCGCTCCACGCTTGACGATCTGGTCAAGTCATCATAATTTACGTTTACGTAAACTGCCACACGTCGCATGCCCCCGTCAACCTGGACCATCTCTGAACTCGCGCGCGAGTTCGACGTCACGCCCCGCACGATCCGCTTCTACGAAGACCAGGGGATCGTCAGCCCGGCGCGCGAGGGCCGCAACCGCATCTTCGGGCCGCGCGACCGCACGCGCCTGAAACTGGCGTTGCGCGGCAAACGCCTGGGCCTGCAGCTCTCCGAGATCCTGACGCTCATCGACATGTACGACGGGCCCGGCGACACCGAGGTGCAACTGCGCCAGTACCTGTCCGTGCTGGAACAGCACCGCGTCACACTGGAGCAGCAGCGCCGCGACATCGACGACACGCTCCAGGAAATCAGCGAACAGGAGCGCCAGTGCCGCGTCCTGCTGGCGCAACAAAAGTCTTAGGCGCGCATGGCAGTCCTGCACACCGTCGGGCTTTTCGTCCTGACCGCCCTGGCCGAAATCATCGGCTGCTACCTGCCGTATCTGTGGCTGCGCAAGGGCCACTCCATCTGGTTGCTGGCGCCCGCCGCAATCAGCCTCGCGTTGTTCGCGTGGCTGCTGACCCTGCATCCCACCGCGTCGGGACGCGTCTATGCCGCCTACGGCGGTGTGTATATCGGCATGGCGCTGTTGTGGCTGTGGGCGGTGGACGGCGTGCGCCCCAGCGCCAGCGATTTCATCGGCGTGGGGCTATGCCTGGCCGGGATGCTGGTGATCATGTTCGGCCCGCGCGGAACCTGATTCGGCCCGCCTGCCCAGCAGCGCATGAAAAAGAAAAGCGCGCGTACCCACGAAGGGACGCGCGCTTATTCATGCGGTGGATCGTTTGCCGGTCATCGCCGGCCCCGGTCACTCCGCCTTGATATTGCCATCCTTGATGATGCGGGCGTTGTTCGTGAACTCGGCCTGCACCTGCTTGGCGAAGGCGTCGCCCGACGCCGTGCCCGGCTGCAGGAACGACTTGGCCAGCAGGTCCTGGAACTCGGCGCTGCCCACGGCCTTCGCCAGCGCGGCCTGCAGCGGCTGCGACACGGCCGGCGGCAGGTTGGCCGGCGCGAAGATGCCGAAGTTCGAGTAGTACTGCGCCTGCGGCAGCTTCAATTCGGCCATCGTCGGCACGTCGGGCCATGCCGGCAGGCGCTGCGGCGCCATCACCGCCAGCGGCTTGAGCGCCCCGTTGGCCACGTGCGGCAGCACGACGTCGCTGTTGACCACCAGCAGTTCCACCACGCCGCCCAGGCCGTCGGTCAGCGCCTGGCTGTTGCCGCGGTAGGGCACGTGCAGCATCCGGGTGCCCGTCTGCGCGGTGACCGCGGCCATGCCCAGGTGCGCGACCGTGCCCTGGCCCGGCGTGCCGTAGCGCACGCCGTCGGGATGCGACTTGGCGTAGTCGACAAGACCCGCGAAATCCTTCACCGGCAACGCCTTGGTCGCCACGATGGCGACCGGTGCCACGGCCACGCTGGCCACCGGCGTCAGGTCCTTCATCGGGTCGTAGTTGGTCTTGGTCAGGTGCGGAAAGATCGTCAGCGGGCTGGTCGAGGCCAGCAACAGCGTGGTGCCGTCCGGCTGCGCGCGCGCCACGAAGTCGGTGCCCACGGAGGCCCCCGCGCCCGGCTTGTTCTCGACGATGACCGTCACGTTCGCTTCCTTGCGCAGCGCGTCGGCCAGGCGGCGCCCGATCGCATCGGCGCTGCCGCCGGCGGTGTAGGGCACGACCACGGTGACAGGCTTGGCCGGCCAGCTCTGGGCCATCGCGCCGCTTGCCATGATTGCCAGGGCCGCCCCCGCGGCCTTGGTCAGCAATGTCTTCTTTTTCATATCGTCCTGGTGATGTTGCGTAGCACTGCGTTGGTGAAACGAACTGCGGAAAAGCCCATCAGGCGAGATAGCGCTGCGCCAGGCGAACCCAGTACGACGCGCCCGCCGGAATCAAGGAATCATTGAAGTCGTAGCTGGCGTTGTGCAGCATGCAGGGACCGAGCCCGTGGCCCGCCATGCGGTGCTCGCCGTCGCCGTTGCCCAGGAACACATAGCAGCCGGGCTTTTCCTGCAGCAGGAACGCGAAATCCTCCGAGGCCATGGCCGGTTCGATGGTCAGCGCGCGGTCCTCGCCCACGACCTCGCGCATCACGTCCATGCAGAACTCGGTCTCGGCCGCGGTGTTGATCAGCGCGGGATAGCGGCGCTCGAAGTAGACCTCGGCCTCGCAGCCATGCGCGGCGGCGATGCTGCCCGCGATCTCCTGCATGCGCCGCTCGATCAGGTCCACCACGTCGGTACGATAGGCGCGCACCGACCCGCCCAGCCACGCGGTATTGGGGATCACGTTGATGACGCTGCCGCCCGCCTGCACCTGGGTGATGGACAGCACCGCCGCGTCCAGCGGACGCTTGCTGCGCGTCAGGATCGTCTGCAGCGACTGGCCAATGGCAAAAAGCGCCGGCACCGGGTCGTTGCAGTCCTGCGGGGCGGCGGCGTGGCCGCCCTTGCCCTTGACGGTAATCTTGAAGCCGTTGGCCGCCGCCATCATGGGGCCGGAACAGACGCCAAACGATCCAGCCGGCAGGCCCGGCCAGTTGTGCATGCCGAACACAGCCTCGCACGGAAAGCGGGTGAAAAGGCCGTCCTGGATCATGGCGCGGCCGCCCGCGCCGCCTTCCTCGGCCGGCTGGAAGCACAGGTACACCGTGCCGTCGAACCCGCCCGCCGTCTGCAGGTGCCGCGCCGCGGCCAGCAGCATCGCGGTATGGCCATCGTGGCCGCAGCCGTGCATCTTGCCGTCGTGGCGCGAGCGGTGTTCGAACTGGTTCTCTTCCTGCATGGGCAGGGCGTCCATGTCGGCGCGCAGCATGATGGCCCGATTCGACGTGCCGCGCTTGATCACCCCGACCACGCCCGTCTTGGCGATGCCGGTATGCGTGTCGATGCCCCAGCCGCGCAGCGCGTCGGCCACCACCTTCGCCGTGCGGTGCTCTTCGTAGCAAAGCTCCGGATGCATGTGGATGTCGCGGCGCAGCGCCACGATGTCGTCCAGGTTGGAAAGTTCAAGCAAGGCGTACTCCATCGGGTGAATCGGGTGAATCGGGATTCAAGGGCCGGATGAATACTACCCATCGCGACTGCCCGTGGCGCGCAAGAATGGCTAGGGATAACCCGAATCCAATTTACGTTTACGTAAACGTAATATTTGCACTGCATCATTGCGCGGCGCTGGTCGATCGGCGCATCATGGATCACCCCGAGCCTGCGCCCACGCCCCCTCGTGCGGGCCTATGAATGTAAGTACCTACTATCACGGAGACATCGATGAATCTTCCCGGCCTGAACTTCGACCTGGGCGAAGACCTGGACATGCTGCGCGACGCCGTACGCAATTTCGCGCAGGCCGAGATCGCGCCGCGCGCCGCGGAAGTCGATCGCAGCGACCAGTTCCCCATGGACCTCTGGCGCAAATTCGGTGACCTCGGCGTGCTGGGCATGACCGCCGACGAGGAATACGGCGGCGCCAACATGGGCTACCTGGCCCACATGGTCGTGATGGAGGAAATCTCCCGCGCCAGCGCCTCAATCGGCCTGTCGTACGGCGCGCACTCCAACCTCTGCGTGAACCAGATCAACCGCAACGGCACGGCGGCCCAGAAGGCCAAGTACCTGCCCAAGCTGATCTCGGGCGAACACGTGGGCGCGCTGGCCATGAGCGAACCGGGCGCGGGCTCCGACGTGGTCAGCATGAAGCTGCGCGCCGACAAGAAGGGCGACCGCTACGTGCTGAACGGCACCAAGATGTGGATCACCAACGGCCCGGACGCCGACACGCTCGTCGTCTACGCCAAGACCGATCCCGAGGCCCACCAGCGCGGCATCACCGCCTTCCTGGTCGAAAAGGGCTTCAAAGGCTTTTCCGTGGCGCAGAAGCTGGACAAGCTGGGCATGCGCGGCAGCCACACCGGCGAACTGGTGTTCCAGGACTGCGAAATCCCCGAGGAAAACGTGCTGGGCCAGGTCAACGGCGGCGTCAAGGTGCTGATGAGCGGCCTGGACTACGAACGCGCCGTGCTGTCCGGCGGCCCGCTGGGCATCATGCAGGCCGTGATGGACGTGGTGGTGCCCTATATCCACGACCGCAAGCAGTTCGGCCAGGCCATCGGCGAATTCCAGCTGATCCAGGGCAAGGTCGCCGACCTGTACACCACGCTGCAGGCCAGCCGCGCGTTCTGCTACCAGGTCGGCAAGAACCTGGACAAGCTGGGCGCGGAACACGTGCGCCAGGTGCGCAAGGACTGCGCCGCGCTGATCCTGTACACGGCCGAGAAAGCCACCTGGATGGCGGGCGAGGGCGTGCAGATCCTGGGCGGCAACGGCTACATCAACGAGTATCCGGTGGGCCGCCTGTGGCGCGACGCCAAGCTGTACGAGATCGGCGCCGGCACCAGCGAAATCCGCCGCATGCTGATCGGCCGCGAACTGTTCAACGAAACCGCCTGACGCATCGGCCCGCCATGATCCGCACGTCCGACGTCCAGCGCATCGAGCAGGCCCCCGCTCCGGGGCCCTCGCCGCTGGAGGTCGCGCGGCTGATCCTGGCGGGTTTCGACCGCCATTACGCGCTCTTTCGCTACAGCGCCCAGCGCGCCAAGGCGCTGTTCGAATCCGGCGACTGGCACGGCATCCAGCACCTGTCGCGCGAGCGCATCGAGTACTACGACATGCGGGTGCGCGAATGCGCCGCGCAGCTGGAAGGCGCGCTGCGCGGCCGGCCGGGCGCCGCGCTGGGCGCGAACGGCGCCGGCGCCAACGGTAGCGGCGGCCCCGACGCGCCCGCGCCGCTGGACACCGCGCAAACGGCCTTCTGGCAGCAAGTGAAGCAGGAGTACGTGGGCCTGCTGGGCGACCACCGCCAGCCCGAATGCGCCGAGACCTTCTTCAACTCGGTCTCCTGCCGCATCCTGCACCGCGATTACTTCCACAACGATTTCCTGTTCGTGCGCCCGGCCGTGGCCACCGACTACCTGGACAGCCACAAGCCGTCGTACCGGGTGTACTACCCCGTGGCCGAGGGCCTGCAGAAAAGCCTGATCCGCATGGTGGCCGACTTCGGGCTGGCGCTGCCCTTCGAGGACCTGCCGCGCGACACCCGGCTGCTCGCGCGCGCCGCGATCAAGCAGCTGCGCGCCCAGCTTCCGCGCGATGTGGGGCGGCGCATCGCCAGCGACTGCCAGATCCACGCGCTGGGCTCGCTGTTCTTCCGCAACAAGGGCGCCTACATCGTCGGCCGCCTGATCAACCAGTCCACCGTGTATCCGTTCGCCGTGGCGCTCACGCGCAATCCGGCGGGCCAGGTGCGGCTGGACGCGCTGCTCTTGGGCGCGGACGACCTCAGCACCCTGTTCAGCTTCACCCGCGCCTACTTCCTGGTCGACATGGAAACGCCGGCGGCGGTGGTGAATTTCCTGTCCAGCCTGCTGCCGCGCAAGCCCAAGGCCGAGCTCTACACCATGATCGGCCTGCAGAAGCAGGGCAAGACGCTGTTCTACCGAGATTTCCTGCACCACCTGGCGCACTCGCGCGACGCGTTCGACATCGCGCCCGGCATCAAGGGCATGGTGATGTGCGTGTTCACGCTGCCGTCCTACCCCTACGTTTTCAAACTGATCAAGGACCGCATCGACAAGGACGGCATGGACCACGCCACCGTGCGGCGCAAGTACCAGATGGTGAAACTGCACGACCGCGTGGGCCGCATGGCCGACACCTGGGAATACTCCCAGGTGGCGCTGCCGCGCAGCCGTTTCGCGCCCGCCTTGCTGGAAGAGCTTCGCCGCCTGGTTCCCAGCCTGATCGAAGAATCGGGCGACACGGTGGTCATCCGTCACGTCTACATCGAACGGCGGATGACGCCGCTCAACCTGTACCTGCAACAGGCGTCCGACGCGCTGCTGGACCCCGCCGTGCGCGAATACGGCGACGCCATCCGTCAGCTGGCCGCCGCCAATATCTTCCCCGGCGACATGCTGTACAAGAACTTCGGCGTCACGCGGCTGGGCCGCGTCGTGTTCTACGACTACGACGAAATCCAGCGCATGACGGAAATGAATTTCCGCCGTATTCCGCCCGCTCCCAACGAGGAGGCGGAAATGGCGGCGGAACCCTGGTACGCCATCGGCCCGAACGATGTGTTTCCGGAAGAATTCGGCCGATTCCTGCTGGGCGACGCGCGCGTGCGTGGCGCCTTCATGCGTCACCATTCCGATCTGCTGGAACCGGAATGGTGGCAGGCGTGCCGGACGCACGTGGCGCAAGGCCGGATTGAAGAATTTTTCCCTTACGATACGGACAGACGCCTGCGTCCCGAACGCCCGCCGGGCACCGACGCGGCCTCGTAACCCGAGCTGTCCCGACCCTCACAGGAGCTAGTCATGTCAGATCCCATCGTCATCGTTTCCGTCGCCCGCACGCCCATGGGCGGCATGCTGGGCGCATTGTCCGGCCTGGCCGCGCACGAACTGGGCTCGGTCGCCATCAAGGCCGCCGTGGAACGCGCGGGCATCAAGCCCGAGCAGGTCGAAGAAGTCATCATGGGCAACGTGCTGCAGGCAGGCCAGGGCCAGGCCCCGGCGCGCCAGGCGGCGCTGGGCGCCGGCCTGCCGCTGGGCGTCGCTTGCACCACCATCCACAAGGTGTGCGGTTCGGGCCTGAAGGCCGCCATGTTCGGCCATGACCTGCTGGCCGCGGGCACCGCCAACATCGTCGTCGCCGGCGGCCAGGAGAGCATGAGCAACGCGCCGTATCTGCTGCTCAAGGGCCGCCAGGGCTACCGCTACGGCCACAACACCGTGTACGACCACATGGCGCTGGACGGCCTGGAAGACGCCTACGACAAGGGCAAGGCCATGGGCGTGTTCGCCGAGGACTGCGCCGCCAAGTACTCCTTCACCCGCGAGCAGCAGGACGCCTTCTCGCTGGAATCGCTGCGCCGCGCCCGCGCCGCCTCGGAAGACGGCAGCTTCAAGTGGGAAATCGCGCCCGTGACGGTCGCCGGCCGCAAGGGCGACACGGTGATCGACACCGACGAGGCCCCCACCAAGGCCATGCCGGAAAAGATCCCCACGCTCAAGCCCGCGTTCAAGAAGGACGGCACGGTCACCGCCGCCAACTCCTCCTCGATTTCCGACGGCGCCGCCGCGATGGTGCTGATGCGCGCCTCCACCGCCGAGAAGCTGGGCGTCAAGCCGCTGGCCCGCATCGTGGCCCACAGCCAGCACTCGCAGGAACCCAACTGGTTCACCACCGCCCCCGTGGGCGCGCTGAAGAACCTGTTCGCCAAGACCGGCTGGAAGGCCGAGGACGTGGACCTCTACGAAATCAACGAAGCCTTCGCGGTGGTCACCATGGCCGCCATGGCCGACTTCAAGCTGCCGCATGAAAAGGTCAACGTCCACGGCGGCGCCACCGCCCTGGGCCACCCCATCGGCGCCTCCGGCGCCCGCCTGATGGCCACCCTGGTCGGCGCGCTGCGCAAGACCGGCGGCAAGCGCGGCGTGGCCACGCTGTGCATCGGCGGCGGCGAAGCCGTGGCGATGGCGATCGAGATGATCTGACCCGTAGGATGGGTGTAGCGCGCGAAATCCGACAAAAGAACCCAAACCCGGATCGCGCGCAACCCATCGAGCAACGCCCCGCATTCTTTCGAGTTTCGGTTTAAGCACAACGACCGTTCGATGGGTTACGCGCGATGAGCATCAGGTTTCCTACCTGCAGTCTCTCGCGCTCCACCCATCCTACGCGCCTACAAATTTCCAACAAGCAGGACGGGTGGAACCCCATGCCCATCATCGAATCCCGCATCAATACGCGGTCGCAGGACTACACCGACAATGCGCAGGCCATGCAGGCGCAGCTCGACGATCTGAACCAGAAGCTGGCGCAGACGGCGCTGGGCGGCAGCGAAGCCGCGCGCGCCAAGCACGTGGCGCGCGGCAAGCTGCTGCCGCGCGAGCGCGTCGAGCACCTGATCGACCCGGGCACACCCTTCCTGGAACTGTCGCCGATGGCGGCCCATGGCATGTATGGCGGCGAAGCCCCCGGCGCCGGCGTCATCACCGGCATCGGGCGCGTGGCGGGCACGGAGTGCGTGATCGTCTGCAATGACGCCACCGTCAAGGGCGGCACCTACTATCCGATGACGGTCAAGAAGCACCTGCGCGCGCAGGAGATCGCCGCGCAGAACCACCTGCCCTGCGTCTACCTGGTGGATTCGGGCGGCGCCAACCTGCCGCAGCAGGACGAGGTCTTCCCCGATCGCGAGCACTTCGGCCGCATCTTCTACAACCAGGCGCAGATGTCCTCGCAGGGCATCTCGCAGATCGCCGTGGTGATGGGCTCCTGCACCGCCGGCGGCGCCTACGTGCCCGCCATGAGCGACGAGTCCATCATCGTCAAGAACCAGGGCACCATCTTCCTGGGCGGCCCGCCCTTGGTGAAGGCCGCCACGGGCGAGGAAGTCAGCGCCGAGGACCTGGGCGGCGGCGACGTGCACACCCGCCTGTCCGGCGTGGCGGACCACCTGGCCGCCAACGACATGCACGCGCTGCAGCTGGCGCGCAACGCGGTCGCGCGCCTGAACCGCAAGAAGCCGCAGCCGCTGGCCACCGTGCCGGTGCGCGAACCGCGCTACGCCCCCAGCGAACTGAACGGCATCATTCCCGCCGACACCCGCAAGCCCTACGACGTGCGCGAAGTCATCGCGCGCATCGTGGACGGCTCCGAATTCGACGAATTCAAGGCGCGCTTCGGCCCGACGCTGGTCACCGGTTTCGCCCATATCCACGGCATGCCCGTGGGCATCGTCGCCAACAACGGCATCCTGTTCTCGGAGTCCGCGCAGAAGGGCGCGCACTTCATCGAACTCTGCGCCCAGCGCAAGATCCCGCTGGTCTTCCTGCAGAACATCACCGGCTTCATGGTGGGCCGCAAGTACGAAAACGAAGGCATCGCCCGCCACGGCGCCAAGATGGTGACGGCGGTGGCCACGGCCGCGGTGCCGAAGTTCACCGTGCTGATCGGCGGCTCGTTCGGCGCCGGCAACTACGGCATGTGCGGCCGCGCCTATTCCCCGCGCATGCTGTTCATGTGGCCCAACGCGCGCATTTCCGTCATGGGCGGCGAGCAGGCGGCCAGCGTGCTGGCCACCGTCAAGCGCGACGGCATCGAAGCCCGCGGCGGCCAGTGGTCGGCGGACGAAGAGGCCGCGTTCAAGGCGCCCATCCGCGAACAGTACGAACACGAAGGCCATCCCTACTACGCCACGGCGCGCCTGTGGGACGACGGCATCATCGCGCCGTCCGACACGCGCCGCGTGCTGGGCCTGGCGCTGTCGGCCGCGCTGAACGCGCCCATCGAAGACACCAAGTTCGGTGTGTTCCGGATGTAGGCCGGCGCAGCCGCCCACACCGCAGCCCAAGAATAATTTCAGCCTGGATGACATCCATGTTCGACACTTTGCTGATTGCCAACCGCGGCGAAATCGCCTGCCGCGTGGCCGCCACCGCCCGCCGCATGGGCATCCGCACCGTCGCGGTGTATTCCGACGCCGACGCCAACGCCCGCCACGTCGCCGCCTGCGACCAGGCCGTCCATATCGGCGGCGCCGAGCCGCGCGCCAGTTACCTGCGCGCCGACGCCATCCTGCAGGCCGCGCGCGATACGGGCGCGCAGGCCATTCACCCCGGCTACGGTTTCCTGTCCGAAAACGAAGCCTTCGCCCAGGCCGCCACCAACGCCGGCATCGCCTTCGTCGGCCCGCCGGCGTCGGCCATCGCCGCCATGGGCAGCAAGTCCGCCGCCAAGGCCCTGATGGAGAAGGCCGGCGTGCCGCTGGTGCCCGGCTACCACGGCGACAACCAGGATCCGCAGTTCCTGAAAGAGCAGGCCGATGCCATCGGCTACCCCGTGCTGATCAAGGCCAGCGCCGGCGGCGGCGGCAAGGGCATGCGCGTGGTGGAATCGTCCGGCGCCTTCCTCGACGCGCTGGCCTCGTGCCAGCGCGAAGCCGCCTCCAGCTTCGGCGACGACCGCGTGCTGATCGAACGCTACCTGCAAAAGCCCCGCCACATCGAGATCCAGGTGTTCGCGGACACGCAGGGCAATTGCGTCTACCTGTTCGAACGCGACTGCTCGGTGCAGCGCCGCCATCAGAAAGTGATCGAAGAAGCCCCCGCGCCCGGCATGACCGATGAGCGCCGCCGCGCCATGGGCGAGGCCGCCGTGGCCGCCGCCCGCGCCGTGGGCTACGTGGGCGCGGGCACGGTGGAATTCATCGCCGAGCCCGACGGCCGCTTCTACTTCATGGAAATGAACACGCGCCTGCAGGTCGAGCACCCGGTCACCGAAATGATCACGGGACACGACCTGGTGGAATGGCAGTTGCGCGTGGCCGCCGGCCAGCCGCTGCCGGCGCGCCAGGAAGACCTGCGCATCACCGGCCACGCCATCGAGGCCCGCATCTACGCCGAGAACCCCGAGAAGGGCTTCCTGCCGTCCATCGGCACGCTCGCCTATCTGGGCCTGCCGGCGCATACCGCCTTCGTCAACGGCGACATCCGCGTCGA
>Ga0182739_1001817_pt1 | contig 21117 bp, 16 predicted proteins | sample eDN5th30CBELigBY_FD_128873 | JGI IMG/M metagenome (GOLD analysis project Ga0182739, IMG submission 128873) | Enriched backyard soil microbial communities from Emeryville, California, USA - eDNA 5th pass 30_C BE-Lig BY (version 2) (version 2) | ecosystem: Environmental > Terrestrial > Soil >...
CGGGCAGGCCCGCCATGTTCAGCGTCACCGTGAACACGTCGTTGAGATACATCGCGACCGCGTCGTCTGCCTTCTCGCCGACGCCGAAGGCCGCTGATGGCGTCGCCGGCGTGAGCATCGCGTCGATGCCGTCGGCGAAGCAGGTCTCGAAGTCACGCTTGATCAGCGTGCGCAACTTCTGTGCCCGCAGGTAATAGGCATCGTAATAGCCGGCAGAGAGCACATAGGTGCCGATCAGCACGCGCCGCCGCACTTCCTTGCCGAAGCCCTCGGCGCGCGTCTTCTCATACATGTCGATGATGTCGCGGCCCTGCACACGCTCGCCGTAACGGACACCATCATAGCGCGCGAGATTGGACGAGGCTTCCGCCGGCGCCACGATGTAATAGGCCGGCAGCGCATATTTCGTATGCGGCAGCGAGACCTCGACCAGTTCGGCGCCGGCGTCCCTGAGCCACGCCCGGCCCTTCTCCCAGAGTTCCTCGATCTCGGCCGGCATGCCGTCGACGCGGTATTCCTTCGGAATGCCGATCCGCATGCCCTTCACCGAACGACCGACCGCCGCTGCGTAATCCGGCACCGGAATGTCGACCGATGTCGTGTCCTTCGGGTCATGGCCGGCCATCGACCGCGTCAGCAGCGCGGTGTCACGGACCGTGCGCGCGAATGGCCCGGCCTGATCGAGCGATGACGCGAACGCGACGATGCCCCAGCGCGAGCAGCGGCCGTAGGTCGGCTTCAAGCCGACGATGCCGGTGAACGCCGCCGGTTGCCGGATCGAGCCGCCGGTGTCGGTGCCGGTCGCGCCGAGCGCGAGATGCGCAGCCACCGCCGACGCAGAACCGCCCGAGGAGCCGCCCGGCACCAGCGTCGCGTTGGATCCGCGCCGCCGCCACGGCGAGGCGACCGCGCCGAAATAGGATGTCTCGTTCGACGAGCCCATCGCGAACTCGTCGTTATTGGTCTTGCCGAGCATCACCGCGCCGTCGCGCCAGAGCTGCGCAGTGACGGTCGACTCATAGGTCGGCACGAAATTGTCGAGGATGCGCGAGCACGCGGTCGTGCGCACGCCCGTGGTGCAGAACAGGTCCTTCACCGCGATCGGAATGCCTTCGAGCGGGCGGCCCTCCCCGCGCGCGAGCCGTGCATCCGACTCTTTCGCCATCGCGCGCGCCTGCTCGGGCGCCTCCAGCACATAGGCGTTGAGTTCGCGCGCCTTCTCCATCGCGCCGAGATGCGCATCGGTGAGTTCGAGCGCAGTGAAGTCCTTGCGGGCTAGTCCCTCGCATGCTTCTGCGATGGTGAGTGCGGTCAGTTCGGTCATGCGTTTGAGGCCAGCGCCTTCTCGTAGAAGACTGAATAGGATGAATCGGGATCGTTGGATGAGCGCGCGCACGTCGCCCTGCAACGGCTCGCGACGGTGATCGTAATAGCGGGCGCGGTGCTCATTCGTCGCGTTCGCCAACGGCGGCAGCAAACCAGGTGCCCTTCGCCCAATCGTCGCCGCCCGCGGCAGTCTCGTTGGCCGACGGCTCGCTGTTCGGTGTTTCGCTGTTCGGTTTCTCGCTCTCGCCCGCGCGGGCGCGCAGCAGTTCCTTCCGCCGCGCGACATATTCGCGGTAGGCGGCCATCATCTGCTCCTGCTCGCAGGCGAAGCACATTATTCAACCACCTTTGGCACCAGGAAGAAGCCGTTATCGGCCGCCGGCGCATTGCTGAGGATTTCGTCCGCCTTTTCGCCATCGGTGACGACATCCTCGCGCATCTTCATGCGCATCGGCGTCACCGAGGTCATGGCCTCGACGCCCTCCACATCGACCTCGCGCAACTGCTCAACCCAGGCGAGGATCGCGTTGAGTTCGCCGCGCAGATGCTCGAGTTCGTCATCGGCGACGGCGATGCGTGCCAAATGCGCAATGCGCCGGACGGTCGCGGCATCGACGGACATCAGGGAACCTCATGCGGGTGGCGGCGATTGGCTGCGGTATAGCAGAGGCCGAATTTACACGGCAACCGGCGCTCGGTAAGCTCCCGAAATGCCAGCAAAATAAGCATAAGGCATCAGGAGGAATCCCATGGACGCCCCGAACCCTTCGTCGCAACCGACGATGGCGAGCCGCACGCCTATCCGCATCGGCGCCTTTTGCCTGACGGTTCGCGATCTCGACCGCTGCGTCGCCTTCTACCGGGAGGCGGTCGGGCTCGACCTCATGGACAGCCAGCCCGGCAGCGCCGTGCTCGGGATCGACGACGTGCGCCTGCTTTACCTGGAGCACGCCCCCGACGCCCTTCCCGACGACAAAAGCGAGGCCGGTATGTTCCATGCCGCCTTCGCGATGCCGACCCGGCGCGACCTCGCCGAATGGCACGCGCATGCGCAGCGCGCCGGCGTCACGGTCACCCGCACCGGCGACCATCTGGTCAACGAGGCGATCTATTACGACGATCCGGAAGGCAACGGCTGCGAGTGCTACGCCGACCGGCCGCCGGAAACCTGGACCTGGTACCCCGACGGCACCCGGAAAATCCTCACCGGGACGCCGATCGACGTGGCGGGCCTGATGGCCGAAGCCGGTCCCGCGACCGACGCCTGGGAGCCGCCATCCGGCCTGCGCGTCGGCCACATCAACCTGCGCGTCAGCGACGTGCGCAAGGCCGAGTGGTTCTGGTGCGAAGCGGTCGGCCTCGACCATGTCGGGCGCCGCGACGTCAATCTGGGCGGGCGGCCGAACGCCATCACCTTCATGTCCTCCGGCGGTTATCACCACCACGTCGCCGCCAACAATTTCACCAGTCCCGAGGCCGGGTCCCGCAATCCGAAGCGCGCCGGGCTCGCCTGGTTCACGGTCGAGGCAGAGAGCGGCGAGGTGCTGGACGGCATCCGCCAGCGCCTCGCCAGTGCCGGCGTCGAGACGCATGCGCTGCCGGGCGGCGGCTTCGAGGCGCGCGACCCCTGGGGCACGCTGGTGCATTTCGTGCGCGCCTGAGGAGCTATCTGTAAGCTTGGCCGGGGCGGGATACTGCCTCGGTGCCCCCTCACTCGGGGCCGATTCGCAGGCTGCCGCGCGGCGCGAGCGTGTGCAGGTCGAACAGCCTCACCTCGGTCCGTCCGCCGGCTTCGATCGTCACCACGATGCGGTCCTCCGAGACTGCGGTCGATACCACCCGCGCGCCCTGCGGCAGCGGCAGGTTCACCTCCGGCGGCGATCCGGGGTCCTCGCGCATCGCCAGCCGCAGGCCCGCAAGAATCAGCACGGCCGCCACCGCCAGTCCGGTGAGGGCGAGCGAAATCGCCATCAGCCGGCGAACCCTGTTAAGTACGTGCGCGGCCTCGGGATCGAGAGCCGCGTCATCATCCTCTGGCGATGGACGCATGCAAGAAGAAGCCCCGGAAGTTGCGATGATCGCCGTGAGCGCGGAAGACAAGGGCGAGCGAATCGACCGCTTCCTCGCGGCCCGCCTCGAGGAATTCTCGCGCTCGCGGCTGAAGGCGCTCATCCTGGAAGGCCGCGTCACGGCCGGCGGCCGCACGATCCTTGATCCTGGCTACCGCGTCAACGCCGGCGATGAAATCGCGGTGGCGGCGCCCGCCCCCGTGCCGCCCGAGCCGCAGCCGGAGGCGATTCCGCTCACCATCGTCTACGAGGACGGCGACCTGATCGTCATCGACAAGCCGTCGGGGCTGGTTGTGCATCCGGCGGCAGGCAACTGGACCGGCACGCTCGTCAACGCGCTGATCGCGCATTGCGGCGACAGCCTTTCAGGCATCGGCGGGGTGCGGCGGCCCGGCATCGTGCATCGGCTGGACAAGGACACCACCGGCCTGATGGTCGTCGCCAAGACCGACCGCGCGCACAAGAAGCTGGCGGCCCAGTTCGCCGATCACGGCCGCAACGGGCCGCTCGTACGGGGCTACATGGCCTTCGCCTGGGGCGATCCCGGTCGCCCGCGCGGGACCGTCGATGCGCCGATCGACCGCCACCCGCGCGCCCGCGACCGGATGGCAGTGCGGAAGGGCGGCCGCGAGGCGATCACGCATTGGGAACGGCTGGAGGTCTTTCCCGGCGCGGCCGGCCAGCCGGTGGCGTCGCTCGTCGCCTGCCAGCTCGAAACCGGACGCACGCACCAGATCCGCGTGCATCTGGCGCATATCGGCCATCCGCTTCTGGGGGACGAAGTCTACGCGCCGGGCTTCCGCACCAAGGCCGCCCTGCTCCCGCCCGAGGCCGCGGAAGCGCTTTCCGCCCTTGGCAGACAGGCTTTGCATGCCTATCTACTCGGCATCCAACATCCTACCACTGGCGACTATCTGGAGTTCCGCTCGGAACTGCCACCAGACCTTGCCCGTTTGCACAATGCCCTGGCAGTAACAAACTTGGGTGCGGGTGCGAACTGACTATTGACGACCCGTCAATGCGATCCGACGCAAATTATGTCGAATAAACGGCTTGGTCCGTTTGCTTTTGCGGCCCCTTGTCACAGTCTTGTGCCCGATGGCTGGCTTTCGCCGACAGGCGATTTCGGGTATTTACGCACATGCGATCCGCGTTTGTGCGTCGCACAATCCACTCCACCGGCTTAATCCAAGCGGTGGAGGGCACGCCCGCCTAGGCAGGGGGCGCGAACCATAGGAAAGGGCGCTCGATGGCCCGCGCTGCAATGCTTCCCATCCCGTCGGCCGAAACCGGCCTTGCTCGCTATCTCGACGAAATCCGTCGGTTCCCGATGCTGGAACCGCAGGAAGAGTACATGCTGGCCAAGAGCTGGCGCGAGCACGGCGACCGTGAAGCGGCCCACAGGCTCGTAACCAGCCACCTTCGGCTCGTCGCGAAGATCGCGATGGGCTATCGCGGCTACGGTCTGCCCATATCGGAAGTCATCTCGGAGGGCAATGTCGGCCTGATGCAGGCCGTGAAGCGCTTCGAGCCCGAAAAGGGCTTCCGGCTGGCGACCTACGCCATGTGGTGGATCAAGGCTTCGATCCAGGAATACATCCTGCGGTCGTGGTCGCTCGTGAAGATGGGCACCACCGCCAACCAGAAGAAGCTGTTCTTCAACCTGCGCAAGGCAAAGAGCAAGATCTCCGCCCTCGAGGAGGGCGACCTTCGCCCCGATCAGGTGAAGATCATCGCCAAGCGCCTCGGCGTGACGGAAAACGACGTGGTCGAGATGAACCGCCGGCTTGGCGGCGACGTCTCGCTCAACGCGCCGATCCGCGACGACGGCGATTCGGGCGAATGGCAGGACTGGCTGGTCGACGACACCGACAACCAGGAGGCACGCCTCGCGCAGAGCGAGGAAGCCGACAATCGGCGCAGTGCGCTCAACCAGTCGCTTTCGGTCCTCAACGACCGCGAGCGGCGCATCTTCGAGGCGCGCCGGCTGTCGGACGACCCGATCACGCTGGAGCAACTGGCGGCAGAGTTCGGCGTCTCGCGCGAGCGCGTGCGCCAGATCGAGGTCCGCGCGTTCGAGAAGGTGCAGAAGGCGGTTAAGAACCGCCTTGCCGAGATCGAAAGCCCGGCGACTGTCCCGGCGCACTGACGCGCCGGGTATCCAATGCGCATTACCGACTGAGCCGGCCGCAAGGCCGGCTTTTCGGTATCTACGCACGCACCCCGCGTCAGGGCGCGACGTTGGGGAACGCCGCCGGGATCGTCTGCACCAGTTTCGCAGTAGAGAGCGCGCCGCTCGGCTTGCCGGGGGGCGACCCGCTGTTCGATTCTTCGGAAATGCCGAAGGTGGCGTTGGCCACCGCCGGCGAGTCCAGGCCCTGCGGCAGCTTGAGCACCGTGAACGGCTCGCTGCCGAGAACGCCCAGCGGCCGCGGTCCCTGCCCTTCCGCCGTCGTGATCCAGAGTTCGTAGGCCTTGCCGGCCGGCGCCTGCGGCCGCAACCGCCGCACGCTCACGGCGCGGCGCGAGAGATCGACGGACAGCAGGAAGGCCGGCGTCCCGATCTCGTCAGTAAACACCGCGACATATTCGGCGAAGCGCTGCGAGGGCACCTCGCGCACCACTTCGCGAAGAACCTCGACCGGCTTCTCGACGATCGTCGGCGTTGGCTGCAGCGCGCTCGGGAGCCAATGCGGCAGCAGTTCGCGCACAAGCGTTCCCGCGAGCACGAGCAGCGCCAGCAGCGCCGAGACGGCGGCCAGCCTCTGCCAGAGACGCAGACTCGGGGCCAGCGCGGCCGCCGCGCGTTGCGCGCGCACCGACTCCTGGGGCGGTCTTGCAAGATCCAGCAGCGCGGCCGTGACATCGGATTCGCGCGGCTTGCGCGGCCGCGGCGATGCTGCCGACGCTTCCGTCACGCTCGGCATCCATAGCGGCGCGGTGGGGCGCACCGCGGCGATGCGCGCCTTGATCCATTCCCAATTATGCGGCGACGGATCGGCCGGATCGACCAGTCGATGCAGTTCGCCCAGCCGCTGCTCCCACTGCCCCACAGTGGCGACGAAATCCGGGTCGATCGCCATCAGCATGCGCACATTGGCGCGACCGCCGGCATCCAGCGTACCGAGCACGAATTCGGCTGCAAGCACGTCCTTGTCGTCGTCGGTTGCGGTCATGTGTTGAGGCACCCGCGCAGCCCGAGCACGCCGTCGCGCAGCGCATCGGCAATCATTTCTCCCGGCTGATCCAGCTTGGCCGCCAACTGCTCGCGGCTCCAGCCGTTGCAGTAGGCCAGCAGCAATATCCGCCGCGATTCGTCGTCGAGACCCGCAAGGCACGTCACCAGTCGGCGGAAGCCTTCCGGCACGGCGGGATCGGCCAGTTCGTCACCTTCCGGAAGCGCGACGTGAATCGACGCCGCCCCCCCATCCTGGCCCTCGTCGCGCCGCCCGCGCAGGAACTCGAAGGCCAGGTTACGCAGGATCGCGACCATCCAGCCCACCGGATCGCCCTTGCGCGGGTTGAACGAGCCCGACTGCCGCCAGATGTCGACATAGGCCTCCTGCATCACCTCTTCCGCCAGCGACGGTTTGTGCAGGAGGCGCAGGGCCGTGCCGTACAGGATGCCGCGCGTCGCGAGGTAGAGCCGCTCGAAAGCCTCCTGATCGCCCTTGGCGGTTGCCGCCAGCAACCACACCAGTTCACTCGACCCAAGCATGCGCGACGGCCCCTCAGTCCCTTCCGCATCATACGCACGTCCGCGCGCAACGATGAAGCCCTCCGCGGCCACACTCGCGCAGACTTGCGATCTTTGACCACAACGGCACTCGCAGGGTCTGCGGGCCGGCACGCTCCGCGGTGACGGGTAGGACCAATTGGCGGGAGCGGTGGATACGTTATAACATTGTTGTTGCTCGTCACTTCCGTGCATTGTTATAACATAACATATCACGGAAAGGGCTGAGCATGGCTGGAAGACGATTGATGGCGGCAAGCATTGGCAGCGCGTTGATAGCGGCCGGGGGAACACCGGCGGGCGGACAGACCGCGCTGCCCGAGGTCGTTGTGAGCGCGCCCAGCCCGATCGTCACCGCGCCGCGGACGACGGCCGCGCCCGGCACGTCAACCGAGGCCGCTTCGGCGGACGGTGCGCCCGAGGACCCGCGACCGATCGTGGCCGACGCCTTCGTTCCGGTCACGGTCATGCCGTCGCTGGAAATCCTCAAGACGCCGGCGGCATCGCTCGGCGACGTCGTGTTCACCCAGCCCGGCGTCACCAGCTCGACCTTCGCGCCGGGCGCCAGCCGCCCCGTTATCCGCGGCCTCGATAACGCACGCGTGCGGGTGCAGGAGAACGGCATCGGGTCGATGGACGCCTCCACGCTGAGCGAGGACCATGCGGTGCCGATCGATCCCTTGAGCACGGACCGGCTCGAGATCGTGCGCGGCCCGGCAACGCTGCGGTGGGGACCGCAGGCGATCGGCGGCGTGGTCGCCGCCACCAACAACCGGATTCCCGATCCGGCGACGCCTTACGGCGTGCAGTTCACGTCCAAGGGCGCAATCACCAGCGTCGACAGAGGCCGCGAAGGCCTCATCGCCGTCGACGCCCGCGCCAACAATGTCGCGGTCCATGCCGACTACTTCCGGCGCGCGACAGGCGACTACCGCATACCCGGCGGCGTACAGGAGAACACCTGGACCGACACCTGGGGCGCGTCGGTCGGCGGCAGCTACATCTTCCAGGACGGCTTCTTCGGCGTCGCGGTCTCGCACATCGAAAGCCGCTACGGGATTCCGGGCCTCGAAGCAGCGAACGAGCGCCTGAACATCGACATGGCGCAGACCAAGATCATGAGCCGTGGCGAATTACGGCTCGACGGCTTCATCGACACCGTCCGCTTCTGGCTCGGCGCGACTTCCTACCGGCACCACGAACGCGGCCTGGAACACGACGACGACGATCACCATCACGAGCATCGTGCCCGAAGGAATCTCGCGAGCGCATGGACGCCCTCGCCTTTCCTTCCCGCCCACGACCTTGAGGCCAGCCACATCCATGCGACGTTCGAGAACCGGGAGATCGAAGGGCGCGTGGAGGCGCAGCACCGGCCGATCGTGACGGCGTTCGGTGTACTGACGGGGGCTGCGGGCATTCAGGCCGGACACCGCGACCTGCGCATCACGGGCGAGGAAAGTTCGCTGCTCGCCCCGAGCATCACCAACAACGTCGCCGCCTATCTGTTCGAGGAACTGCGGATAACCGACACCGTGCGCATGCAGGCAGGCGGGCGCGTGGGCCTGTCCGACGTGCGCGGAACCGCAGCGCTGTTCCCCACCGACCTGTTGCCGGATGGATCGCAAATTCAGGAGGTCGCGCGCCACAGTACCTTCGTGCCGGTAAGCGCCAGCATCGGCATCCTGAAAGACCTTCCCTGGGGCATGGTCGCCGGCCTGAACGCAAGCTATGCCGAGCGCGCGCCCGAGGCGCTGGAACTGTTCGCCAAGGGACCGCATCACGCATCGGGCACGTTCGAAATCGGCAATCCTAACCTCGGCAAGGAATCGGCCGTTTCGATCGAAGCGAGCTTGCGGCGCGCGAAAGGCAACTTCCGCTTCGACTTCACGGCCTTCCACACGCGCTATTCCGGCTTCATCTACAAGCGTCTCACCGGCGCGTTCTGCGGGGACGACTTCGACAGCTGCCACCATCATCACGACGACCATCGCGCCGCGCAGGACGACCACCACCACGACACGCATGCGTTCCGTCAGGTGGCGTTCGATCAGCGCAACGCGAATTTCACCGGCGTCGAACTCGCGGCACAGCTTGATCTCGCGCCGGTTGCCAGTGGCATCTTCGGCATCGACGGGCAGTACGATTTCGTGCATGCCCGTTTCGACGATGGCAGCAGCGTGCCGCGCATGCCGCCGCACCGCCTCGGCGGCGGCGTGTTCTGGCGCGACGGCGCGTGGTTCGCCCGCGTCGGCCTGCTGCACGCCTTTGCGCAGAATGCCGTGGCGGCCGAGGAAACCCCGACGCCGGGCTACAATCTGCTGAAGGCGGAGTTGAGCTACACGCGCAACTTCAGACCCGGTGAATTCCTGCGGACGATGACGGTCGGCGTGGTCGGCACTAATCTGCTCGATGAAGACGTTCGCAACAGCGTGTCGTTCAAGAAGGACGAAGTGCTGCTGCCGGGGCGTGGCGTACGCGTTTTCGCGTCGGTGCGCTGGTGATCGAACCGCTCACAGAATAGGGAAATAGGTGATGCAACGATTGTTCACCCTCGGCGCCCTTGTCGCCGCGCTGCTGATGCCGCTTTCGTTCGTCCCGGCCGCAAAGGCGGCCGAGACGGTCAAGGTCGTCACCAGCTTCTCGATCCTTGCCGACCTGGTGCGCCGGGTCGGTGGCGATCGCGTGCAGGTATCGGCCTTCGTCGGTCCGAACACCGACATGCATGTGTTCCAGCCGGCGCCGGGCGCAGCGAAGGAACTGCTGGACGCGGACCTCGTCGTCATCAACGGTCTCGGCTTCGAAGGCTGGGCCGACCGTCTGGTAAAAGCATCAGGCTACAAGGGCCTGCTGATCGTCGCCTCCAACGGGATCAAGCCGCGCAAGACGAGCCATGACGGTCACGGCCATAGCCACGGCGGCAAGGGTCACGCCCATGCGCACGGGCCGAGCGACCCGCATGCCTGGCAGGATCCGGCCAATGTGAAGGTCTATGTAGCCAATATCCGCGACGCCCTGATCGCGGCCGACGGGGCCGGCAAGGCGCAGTACGAGGCGGCGGCAACGGGTTATCTTGCGGAACTCGACAGGCTCGATGCCGAGATCCGCGCTGCGTTCGAGCCGATCCCCGACAAGGAGCGCCGGGTCATCACCTCACACGATGCGTTCAACTATTTCGGCGCGGCCTATGCGATCCGCTTCCTCGCGCCACAGGGCATGGGCGGCGATTCCGAGCCGACCGCCAAGGCGGTCGCGACCCTGATCCGCCAGATCAAGCGCAACAATGTGCGCGCGGTGTTCGTCGAGAACATCTCGAGCCCGCGGGTGATCGAGCGCATCGCCAAGGAGACCGGCGTCAAACTCGGCGGCGCACTCTATTCCGACGCGCTGTCAGGTCCGGACGGCCCTGCCCCGAACTACCTCGCGATGATGCGGCACAATGCGAGGCTGCTGGCCGATGCGATGCGCGGCAACGGAAGCTGAGAGCTGTATCAGACCAACCATTGTTTGATTTTGAATTACCCACATCGTCATTGCCGGGCTTGACCCGGCAATCCATCATCTTGAAATGACTCTTTATTTTTCGATGGATGCGCGGGTCGAGCCCGCGCATGACGAGTCAATAATTGATGCCGCAGTATCAGACCTCAGAACCGCGCGCTTTGCTGCACCGCGCGCAGGCCGATGCGATCGAGTTCGGTCTGCTCGCGCGTGTCGTCGAGCGCGCGCTCGCGCAACTGGTCGCGCTCGTCCAGGAGCTCGATCTTCTTGAGTTCCTCGAACGCCTCGGCAAGCGCCTCCTGCGCTTCGGCCAACTGGCCGCGCAGTTCGTCCGCCGAGCGCGCCAGATTGTCGCGCCGGGTCATCGCCGCCTTGGCATAGGTCGGATAGGCGTAGTGCCCTGGATCGTGAATGCCGACCTTGTCCTGCTCAGACTGAATCTCCCGGTCGAGATCCCGCGCCATCCGCTCAAAATCAGCGATCATCGTCTCGATCTGGGCGACGCGGCGGCGCTTGTCGTCGACCTGAAACTTCTTCAGACGAATGAGCGTGTCGCGTGATTTCATGGATCCGTTACTCCCCACAACCCCGGCATCGGCGCAAAACTCCGCGCATCCGCCCTCGTAGCCGGGATGGATCGTGGCATGACATTGTTAGTTTTCGGTTTCCGTGACGGTCAGGATTTCTGACAGTCTTCTATAGCCCTCGCCGAGCGTACTTGCCTCGTCCTTGCCCTGGGACAGGAATGTCTCGAGCGGACCGTGCAGCGCGATCGCCTCGTCGACTTCCGGGCTGGTTCCGCGCCGGTAGGCCCCGAGGCGGATCAGTTCCTCCATGTCGGAATAGGTCGCCATGACCTGGCGGGCGCGGCTGACCGCCGGCAGAAAGGCCGGGTCGGCCGCGCGCGGCATGGTGCGCGACACCGACTTGAGGACGTTAATGGCCGGGTAGCGGCCGCGCTCCGCGATGCCGCGCTCCATCACGATATGGCCGTCGAGAATGGAGCGCACCGCGTCCGCCACCGGCTCGTTGTGGTCGTCGCCGTCGACCAGCACTGTGAAGATGCCGGTGATCGTCCCCTCCCCGGCGCCGGGACCGGCCCGCTCCAGCAGCCGTGGAAGTTCCGTGAATACCGTCGGCGTATAGCCCTTGGCGGTCGGCGGCTCGCCGGCGGAAAGGCCGATCTCGCGCTGGGCCATCGCGAAGCGCGTGACCGAATCCATCATCGCGAGCACGTCCCTGCCCTGATCGCGGAAGTATTCGGCGACCGCCAGCGTGAGGTAGGCGGCCTGCCGCCGCATCAGCGCCGGCTCGTCGGAAGTAGCCACGACCACCACCGACCGCGCCATGCCGTCCTCGCCGAGATCGTCCTGCAGGAACTCCTGCACTTCGCGCCCGCGCTCGCCCACCAGGCCGATCACCGAGACCCCGGCCTCGACATTGCGCGCCAGCATCGACAGCAGCACCGACTTGCCGACGCCGGAGCCGGCGAAGATGCCCATGCGCTGCCCGCGGCAGCAGGTGATGAATGTATTGAGCGCCCGCACGCCGAGGTCGAGCGGCGCACCGACCCGGCGGCGGGTATGCGCCGGCGGGGGTGGCGCGCGGAAGGCATAGGGGGCCGGACCGGTCGGCATCGGCCCCTTGCCGTCGATCGGCTCGCCCATGGCGTTAACGACCCGGCCCAGCCAGCCGTCCGACGGACGCACCGTGCCCGCCGCCGCGCTAACCAAGGCGCGGCATCCGCGGCGCACGCCTTCGAGGGGGGCGAACGGCAGCAGCAGCGCATGCGGCCCCGAGAAGCCCACCACCTCGCACGGTATGGCGAGACCGCGCCCGGCCTCGATCGTCACCCGCGCACCGACCGACATGGCGTGCAGCGGCCCCGCGACCTCGACCATGAGACCGCGAACGCCGACCACCCGGCCATAGACCGAAACGGGATCGATCTCCGAGATCGCGTCAGCGAGCGCCTTCATTATGCACAATCCGTAAATATTGGTGACTCTGGAAGGCTCCGCTTAACCTCACGTTTACCCGCTTCGTTAATCATCGTTTCCGCGTCCTGGGTACCGTCTCGCGCCGCCCCACCAAGCAAGAGGTTGAGTCGCGCGAGTCGGTTACGTCCAACTCTTAATGTGAAACATGAAGTGGCGTCCGTCCGAAAACTCTCTGCTGGCCAGTATCTTAAGGCGATTCTGCCGAATTCGCCCAGAGAATGCTTGCACGCGAGAATCACCTTCTGTTAACCATTTGGCCCGTATCGTGTCGAATCGGTTGCTTACGGCGTTTTCGAGGCCGCGCCTGCGGCGCGCCCACCTAGGACCCCCCAAGCCGCAAAGAAGGGGACTGGCATGCGCGTTTTGTTGATCGAAGATGATCGCGCGACAGCGCAATCTATCGAATTGATGCTCAAATCCGAGAGCTTCAACGTCTATACGACGGATCTCGGTGAGGAAGGCGTAGACCTTGGCAAGCTCTACGACTACGACATCATCCTGCTTGACCTGAATCTACCCGACATGTCGGGTTTCGAGGTGCTGCGCTCGCTGCGCGTCTCGAAGGTCAAGACGCCGATCCTGATCCTCACTGGCATGGCCAGCATCGAGGACAAGGTGAAGGGTCTCGGCTTCGGCGCCGACGACTACATGACCAAGCCGTTCCACAAGGACGAGCTGATCGCGCGCATCCACGCCATCGTGCGCCGCTCCAAGGGTCATGCGCAGTCGGTCATCCAGACCGGCGACCTGATCGTCAACCTCGACACCAAGACCGTCGAGGTGAACCAGCAGCGCGTGCATCTGACCGGCAAAGAGTACCAGATGCTGGAGCTGCTCTCGCTGCGCAAGGGTACGACGCTCACCAAGGAGATGTTCCTCAACCATCTCTATGGCGGCATGGATGAGCCGGAACTCAAGATCATCGACGTGTTCATCTGCAAGCTGCGCAAGAAGCTCGCCAATGCCTCGTCGGGCAAGAACTACATCGAGACCGTCTGGGGCCGCGGCTATGTGCTGCGCGAGCCCGGCGACGCCGAAGAACGGATCGCGGTGTAGCCAGCGCCAGGCGGCTGCGCCCTTCTCTCGACCGACATTCGACAGACAAAAGACCCGCCGCAAGGCGGGTTTTTTGTTTTGCGGCGGCAGGCGTCCGAACCTGCCTCGCGGCTATTCGACAAGAAATACAAAACCTTGTGGTCCCGCGCTGTGCAACCCCGCACCACATCAAGGGCCTTGACGGACAGGACCGAGGCCAACGATACAGCAAGACCCGCCGTACTTTCCTTGTGCGGCTCAACCTGGCGATCGCGCCACGCATCGGAGCGATTGAATTCATCCAGACCGGGTGGATTGGTTCGCGCTCGAGGCGGCACAAGGAATCTGCATGCTGGGACTACTGGGGGTGGATCCGGGTCAAACCGGCATTGTCGTGCTGATCGTGGTCGCCGGGGTGTTCGCCGCATTCGTCTGGGAGCGATATACGCCGGACGTGGTGGCCATCGGCGGGGTGGCGGTGCTGCTGGCCCTCGGCCTGCTCGATACCCCCGGACTGCTATCCGTTTTCAGCAATCCGGCCCCCATCACGATCGGCGCCATGTTCATCCTGTCCGCGGCCTTGGCGCGAACAGGTTCGATCGAAGCCTTCAGCGGCATGACCTCGAAATTGGCGACGCGGGCACCCGGATTGGCGCTCGCGTTTCTGATGGTCGGCATCGTCAGCCTGTCGGCATTCATGAACAACACGGTGATCGTGGTTGTCATGATCCCGGTAGCAATCGCCCTCGCACAACAGATCGGCGTGTCACCGTCGAAGCTTCTGATTCCGGTTTCCTATGCCGCTATTCTCGGGGGCACCTGTACGCTGATCGGCACTTCCACCAACCTTTTGGTCGACGGGGTCGCGCGAACAAGCGGGCTCGCCCCGTTCAGCATGTTCGAAATCACCGGACTCGGGATTGTCGTGGGCATCGTCGGCGTCGCCTACATGACCCTGTTCGGTCAACGGTTGCTGCCCGACCGCCAGAGTCTTTCGACTTTGCTGCGCGACAACCGCCGGCCGCACTTCCTGACCGAGGTCGTGATCCCGCAGGACTCTCACCTGATCGGTCAGAAGCTCGTTGACATAAAGGCCTTCCAGCGCGCCGGCGGACGAGCGGTCGACGTCATCCGCGACGACAATTCGCAACGCCGCACTCTCGCCGAACTGACGCTGCAAGCCGGCGACCGTGTGCTGCTGCGAGCCCCACTCGCCGAAATCATGTCACTGCGCGAGGACAGCGCCGTCGGTATGCCGGGGGTTCACGATTTCGAACCGCTGGCGACGCGCACGACGGTCGTTGCCGAGGGCCTTGTGGGTCCGCGTTCCCGCATGATCGGCCAGCGGGTGGCTTCGCTGCGTCTTCACCGCCGGTTCGGCGTCTATCCCCTCGCCGTGCACCGGGCGGAACAGAACCTCGGCACCAACCTCGACAATATCGCTCTGATGGCCGGCGATAAGCTATTGCTTGAGGGCCCGCCCGAAGGCGTACAGCGCCTTTCTGAAGAACTCGGCGTAATCAACCTGTCGGAGCCGACCGAGCGCGCCTATCGCCGCGGAAAAGCCCCGCTTGCAGTAGCGATCGTGGCGGGCGTCGTGCTGCTGGCCGCACTTGAAGTCATGCCCATCGTTGCCCTGGCGGTGATCGGCGTGGCAGTTGCCGTGCTGTCGCGCTGCATCGACATGGACGAGGCTTACCGGGCGGTGGACGGGCGCATTCTGGTGCTCATTTTTGCGATGCTCGCCATCAGCCGCGCGATGGAACAGACCGGCGCGGTGCGCCTGATCACCGACACGATGGTGCCGCTGCTTGCGGATATGCCGCCGCATCTTGTGCTGGCGGCCGTCTACGTCCTGACCGTTCTGATGACGGAGGTCGTCACCAATAACGGGGTCGCCGTGATCATGACACCGATCGCGATCGGGCTTGCCGTCACGCTCGGCTACGATCCGCGCCCCTTTGCGGTGGCGGTGATGTTCGCAGCATCGGCCAGCTTCGCAACGCCGATCGGCTATCAGACCAATACGATGGTCTACAGCGCCGGCGGCTATCGCTTCACCGATTTTCTAAGGATCGGGGTTCCGATGAGCATTCTGACCGCGACCACAGCGATCCTAATGATTCCGGTCTTCTGGCCGCTGCGATAGAGCATTTCCGGTGAAGTGGATGCCGGTTCACCGTTAGAAAATGCGACCAGACAACAACTTCTAGAGCATGATCCGATTCAATCTGATCGGATCATGCTCTAGGTGCCATTCCGGGATCAGGGCGGACGAGGCCAAGGCCCGCGTCCTCCCTGGAACGCCATACTACGACGTCGGGTCGGAGTCCTCGGAGCGAAGCCCGCTGTCCATCAGATGCCGCAGCAGTTCTTCTGCCGCTTCCTCGGCGGTCAGGTTCGCCGTCTGGATGGTGACTTCGGGATTTTCAGGCGCTTCGTAGGGCGAGTCGATCCCGGTGAAGTTGGTGATCTCGCCGCGGCGCGCCTTGCGATAGAGGCCCTTCGGATCGCGCTGCTCGCAGACCTCGATCGACGCGTTGACGAACACCTCGACGAACTCGCCTTCCTTCATCAGCGTGCGCGCCATGCCCCGCTCGCTGCGGAACGGCGAGATGAAGGACACCAGCACCACGAGCCCGGCATCGGCCATCAGCGAGGCCACTTCGGCGACGCGGCGGATGTTCTCCACCCGGTCCGCTTCAGTGAAGCCGAGATCCTTGTTGAGCCCGTGGCGGACATTGTCCCCGTCGAGCACATAGGTGTGGACGCCGAGACTGTAGAGGCGCTTGTCCAGCGCCTCCGCGATGGTCGACTTGCCGGCTCCCGACAGGCCCGTGAACCAGATCACGCGCGGCTTCTGCGTCTTCTGCCTTGCGCGCGCCTGGCGGTCGACGGAGAGGCTGTGCCAGTGGATGTTGGTCGCCCGCCGCAGGGCAAAGTCGATCAGCCCCATCCCGACCGACTCGTGGGTCAGGCGGTCGATGAGAATGAACGAGCCGAGCGCACGGCTCTCCCGATAGGCCTCGAACGGCAGCCCCTTGTCGAGCGCGACGTTGCAGACCGCGATCTCGTTGAGCGCCAGGGTCCGCCCGGCGACGTGCTCGAGCGTATTGATGTTGACCTTGTACTTGAGCGAGGTGATCGACGCCTGCGCGATATTGGCGCCCATCTTGATGAGATATTGCCGCCCGGGGATCATCTCCTCCTGCGACATCCACAGCAGGTGCACCGCAAACTGGTCGGAGACCTCGACCGGCTCGCCGGCTTCGCAAAGCACGTCGCCGCGCGCAATGTCGATCTCCTGGTCGAGCACCAGCGTGACCGCCTGCCCTTCCCCGGCGCTCTCCAGGTCCTTGTCCTTGGTCACGATCTTCGCAAGCCGCGCTTCGCGTCCGGACGGCAGCACCTTCAATCGGTCGCCGACCGTGGCCGTGCCGCTCGTGATCGTGCCCGAGAACCCGCGGAAATTGGAGTTCGGCCGGTTGACCCACTGCACCGGCATGCGGAGCGGGCTTTCGGTCTGCTCGGTGGTGACGTCGACGCCTTCGAGGAACGCCAGCAGCGTCGGCCCGCTGTACCAGGGCATCTTGGTGCTCGGCACAAGCATGTTGTCGCCGCGCAGCGCCGACAGCGGAATGCACGTGACCTGATCGACCCCGAGTTCCTTGGCGAAGGCGCGATAGTTGCCCGCCAGCGTGTCAAAGACATCCTGGCTGTAGCCGACCAGGTCCATCTTGTTCACGGCCAGCACCAGATGGCGCACGCCGAGCATCGTGACGATGTAGGTATGACGCCGGGTCTGGGTCAGCAGATCGGTGCCGCGCGACGGGTCGACCAGGATCACCGCTAGTTCGGCGGTCGAGGCCGCGGTCGCCATGTTGCGCGTGTACTGCTCGTGGCCGGGCGTGTCGGCGACGATGAACTTGCGCTTGTCGGTCGTGAAGAACCGATAGGCGACGTCGATGGTGATGCCCTGCTCGCGCTCCGCGGAGAGGCCGTCGACCAGCAGCGCGAAGTCGAGATCGCCGCCCTGGGTGCCGACGCGCGCGCTGTCAGTGTGCAGCGCCGCGAGTTGGTCCTCGAACAGAAGGTTGCTCTCGTAGAGCAGGCGCCCGATCAGTGTCGACTTGCCGTCGTCGACGCTGCCGCAGGTCATGAAGCGGAGGAGTCCCTTATGCTCGTGCGATTCAAAGTAGGCTTGCAGCGCTGCAATAGAACCGTGCATCAGAAATAACCTTCCTGCTTCTTCTTCTCCATCGACCCTTCGCTGTCACGGTCGATGACGCGCCCCTGACGCTCGGACTGACGGCTCTGCAGCATCTCCGCAAGCACGGCCGGCAGCGTGTCAGCCGTGCTCTCGATGGCGCCTGTCAGCGGATAGCAGCCGAGGGTACGGAACCGGATCGAGCGCATCTCGGGGACTTCGCCGGCATTAAGCGGGATGCGGTCGTCATCGACCATGATCAGCGTGCCGTCGCGCTCGACCACCGGTCGCGGCTTGGCGAAGTAGAGCGGCACTACCGGGATGTTTTCGACATAGACGTATTGCCAGACGTCGAGTTCGGTCCAGTTCGAAATCGGAAACGCGCGGAAGCTCTGGCCCTTGCGCTTGCGGGTGTTGAAGAGGTTCCACGGCTCGGGGCGCTGGTTACGGGGATCCCAGCGGTGATGCTCGTTGCGGAACGAAAAGATGCGCTCTTTCGCGCGCGACTTTTCCTCGTCGCGGCGCGCACCGCCGAAGGCGAGATCGAAGCCGTGCGCGTCGAGCGCCTGGCGCAGCGCCTGCGTCTTCATGATGTCGGTATAGATCGCCGAGCCGTGCGTGAAGGGCGAAACCGCGCGCTCGACACCTTCCTGATTGGTGTGAACGATCATCTGGAGCCCGAGTTCGCGCGCCGTCCGGTCGCGGAACTCGATCATCTCCCGGAACTTCCAGGTCGTATCGACGTGCAGGACGGGAAACGGGAGCGGCCCGGGATGGAAGGCCTTCAGGGCGATATGCAGCATCGCCGAGGAATCCTTGCCGATCGAATAGAGCATCACGGGGCGCTCGCACTCGGCGACCGCCTCACGCATGATGTGGATGCTCTCCGCCTCCAGCCGCTGAAGGTGATTCAGTCGCTGGGTGGCTTCGCGTACGACTTGTTCTTTCATGGATGGGATGGCCCGATCTCTGTTCCGCCCTCAGAGGCGAGTTCTTGCCCCGCAAGCGGAGCGGCAAAGTTCCTTCATCGGCAGCCTGTTTGGCTCAATTGAGACCCATACCGGCCGCTGAGTTCATCCCGGCATCCGGCGAACCAGACCATTGCACCGACAGGAACATCCAGTTGAGCGCGCGTGACGGCAGTCGTTTCGACTGCTGCATTTGCGGAAAGCCTGGAGAAGTCGATCGAGGGATTGCCACGTGTCATGAACATTCATGTGACTGGAGGTCAAGCCCCGCGACCGCCGCTCGAAAAAGAAGCGACTTCGGCGGCACGATCGAGATTGCCCGTATTGCCCCGCCTACCGAAACACCTTTCGCTTCCCTTGCGGGAGATTTCGGCCAAATTCGTGGCCGGTCGTGGCGTCGCGCATCACAAACGATCTTTCGGTGGTTTCGCTTGGGCGACGCAAGAAACGCGCCATCAACATTTGAGTCGGAGTGTTGCACGATGACAATAGCCTAGGCCGCGGAGGGACACGCGCCATCGCAAACTCAAGCCAGCCAAGGGCTTTCTCTGGACGCGACCAAGGAACTTCTTGGGAAGACCGCACTTTCATACCGCTCCCGGGTCCCGCTGTCGCTTGACAGGCACGCGACCGTCTGGTGGTCTGTTACTTGCTATTCGGTCGATGATCTGACCGGTTTGGATTTGATTGCACTTTGCGACGTTTAGTGGATCGTCGCGGAGTTAATTTTGTGCCAAATGCTGGAGACTTGGGTGGGGGTAATAGGGACGTCCCGCCATTGAAGCATGATCCCTTTTTCTCGAACTCTGGTTTAAGGCGCACCAAACCGAGCGCAGAAGACGGACTGAGATTGTGATCGTCTTGAAACTTGACCGAACCGCCTGCTATGCAGCGGCGTGGGCAGGCAATGCACCGAGAAGCTGTCGATTCGTTGGACTGCAGACTCATCAGGAAGCGGGACGGCACCTCAGGTCCTGAACCAAGCAACAAAACTGGCTGAATGGGCCAGCACCGACCCAGCACACCGGATTGTGGTGGGGCGGAGGGGATTTGCGTAGCGGGCTAGTAAAGGCTCATGGAAACGACGCGCTCGGACGTCGAGCAAGAAACGGCAGCAGACGGCCGCGGCCGCGGTGTCGCCAGGACCTCCCGCGAATCCATCGCCGCGGGCGACCTGCCGGTGACGCTTGTCCCGGCCGAGGGCGTCCGGATCATTGACGGTGAGTGGCACGCAGAGAGCCTGCCCTATTGGCTGCGGCTGGAACCGAGTGCCGTCGTAACGCGCCACCGATGGGTCCGGATACGTTACTCTGCGAGTTTCTTCGACGAACCGGTCCGCCCCCTGATCCGCTTCGTGATGCCGAACGGCCGCCACACCACCCAGGCGATGAACGGATCGATCCTGGGCAGCGCGGAATGGATCGGACGCATCCCGAAGAATACCGCCGAGATTCTCATCAGCCCGGGCCGCAGACTCGGCCCGTTTTCATTCCGGATCGATGCGTTTCAGAATGTTTCACGCGGCCAGCTTCTCCGTGAGGGCATGCTTGGAGATGCGCCCTCGCTGCTGTGGTCGCTGACCTCCCGCCTGATCAATTCGCCCGAGACCACGTGGCACGCCATCAAGCTGGCCCGCGGCGGCATGCCGATCGAACGCTATTGGGAATGGCGGTCGCGGCTGGCACGGCCGCTCGACCTCGACAACATCGACAAGCCGCGCTCCAACTGGGCGACGGGCGCCGTCTTCCATTTGCTGCTCGATGCACGCGACGGCAGTGCTGCGGGGCTCCGCGCCACACTGCAATCGCTGGCCGCCCAGGCCTATTCGCGCTGGACCCTGCACGTCCGCATGTGCGCCCGCACGCCGGCCGACGTGCAGGAGGTGGTGCGGGCGGCGATACACCAAGACCCGCGCATATTGCCGCTGGCAGATGCGCACCAGGATCCGGCCGCGCCGGATGAGAAGGACTGGGCCGCCGTCGTTCAGGCTGGCGACGTGCTGCCTGACTATGCACTCGCCGTAGCGGCGGAGACCATCGCGGCGTCGCCGAAGCTGGACGCCATCTATTCGGACGAAGACATCCGCGGGGCTAACGGCCTCTTTCGTGCGCCACTGCTCAAGCCGGACTGGAGTCCGCAGCTTCACCGCAGCGTGCGCTACCTCGGACGCCTGCTGCTGCTGCGCGTCCGCGTGCTGCGCCGGCAGGGCATTGCCTTGCCGGGCCTGCTGCTCGATGAACACGCAGCGCTCGATAACGTGCTGCCGAGCATCGAC
>Ga0182739_1001818_pt1 | contig 21101 bp, 15 predicted proteins | sample eDN5th30CBELigBY_FD_128873 | JGI IMG/M metagenome (GOLD analysis project Ga0182739, IMG submission 128873) | Enriched backyard soil microbial communities from Emeryville, California, USA - eDNA 5th pass 30_C BE-Lig BY (version 2) (version 2) | ecosystem: Environmental > Terrestrial > Soil >...
GATCCATGCATTTAAGTCTGAAGAACAGTTGTTGGAGTGAGCCATCGCTACCAAATTACCTGTAGGTGTTGTGACAAGATCAATTTCAGGATGTACTTTGGACAAATCTTTTTCGAGTACAACCATGGCAAATGCAGATGTCCCGGCAGAAACATTTCCAGTACGTTTTGCTACACTGTTTGTGGCAACCATACCAGTTCCCGCATCACCTTCAGGAGGACAAAGCGGAATACCTGCTTGCAGTTCTCCAGTAACATCGAGAAGCTTGGCTCCTTCTTCTGTTAATACGCCAGCATTTTCCCCAGCTAATAAAACATGAGGCAAAATGTCTTCCAGTTTCCAAGATAAATGCTTGTGAGCAACCAATTCATTAAACTGATTGATCATTGTTTGATTATAATTCTTTGTTTGTAAGTCAATCGGAAAGACACCGGAAGCTTCACCAACACCCAAAACCTTCTGTCCAGTCAATTTCCAGTGAACATAACCTGCTAATGTTGTTAAAAAAGATACGTCATTAATATGTTCTTCCTGATTTAAGATCGCTTGATATAAATGAGCAATACTCCATCTTTGAGGAATTTGATAGTTAAACAGTTCTGTTAATTCCCTCGAAGCATCTCCGGTCATATTGTTACGCCATGTACGGAATGGGACTAAAAGCCTTTCATTTTTGTCAAAAGCCATATACCCATGCATCATCGCACTAAATCCAATAGCACCAACTGTTTGTAAAGTGATGCCATACTGTTGCTTTACATCATTAGCCATCTTTTGAAAGCTGTCTTGAACACCCTTCCAAACTTCCTCTATACTATATGTCCACAGATTATTTACATAACTATTTTCCCATTCATGGCTTCCGGATGCGATTGGTGTATTATCTTCGCCGATTAGAACTGCTTTAATTCGAGTTGATCCAAGTTCAATACCAAGTACTGTCTTACCGCTTTGAATCGCGCTTTTTACATTAAGACTCATTCAAAATTCCTCCAATACATTATCTTTTTAATGAATCGACTATAGTAACCGCTTACACAAACCCGAATAAATATTAATAAACAGAATTGTCATTTCCACATCATTACTACATCAGTTTTCAAGTTTACTAAGCTCCACTTACAATAATCCAAAACCTTGTGCGTATATATATGAAATTATAAGTTTATAATACTATAATTGGTACGTACAATCAACAATGATTTGAATGTATCTTTTTCATGAACCTATAGCAGCACCGATTAAAGGTAGGTTCCAACTATTTTTATTCCAGCTCATACAGTTTATTTTTCTAAACAGCAAAAAAGCCACCTAGAATTAGGCAGCTTCCACAATATATAACTTAAACTTCTACTGTTTCAAAAAACTGTGGTAAATGCTCCTTATGTGCTTCCATCATTTCATCCAAAATCTGTTTCCCCACTTTATCAGATGGTACTAATGGATTTATTGTCATCGCTAATAACGCTGTATCATAGTTTCCTGTTACTGCTGCCTCAGCCGCTACACGTTCAAATGATTTAATTTGCTGGACCAGTCCTCTAACCGCAACAGGTAAATCTCCATTAATGATTGGTTTTGGACCTTCCTTCGTGATAACACAGCTTACTTCCACTGCAGATCCATAAGGAATACTGGCAATTGCTCCATTATTAATGGTGTTAACAGGCTGAATATCTCGTTTATCGTTATAAATAGATGAAATTAAACGAACTGCTGCATCACTGTAATATGCTCCGCCTCGTTCTTCCAATTGAGGTGGCTTGATGGATAAATTAGGATCTTTGTACAGCTCAAACAATTCATCTTCTAATTTTTTCACGACTTCCGCTCTAGTTGTGCCTTCTTTAAAGTTTTTCATCTCTTTTTCCAACATTTCATCACTCTTATAATAGTAGAGGTGATATGGACAAGTGAGGGCATTTAATGCACGGATAAATTCCGGCTCCCATCCTTGACCTTCAATGTTTTTAACAAAACTGCTGTTCTCTGGATTTGATAACAGTTCGATTACTTTCTCTTTCACACTTACTCCGTCCAAGTATACATCCAATCCATATACCATATGATTTAAACCGGCAAAATCAATCCGGATACGAGAATGGTCAACATCTAATAGCTTTGCTACTCCCATCTCAATACCGATTGGAACATTACATAAACCTACGATTTTTTTATGATCCGAATAGCGAAGAACAGCTTCAGTTACCATGCCCGCTGGATTTGTAAAGTTGATCAACCAAGCTTCAGGACATAGTTCCTTCATATCTTTGACAATACCCAAAATAACCGGAATTGTACGCAATCCCTTAAAAAGTCCACCAGGCCCATTTGTCTCTTGACCTAACACTCCATGACTTAAAGGAATTCTTTCATCTTTTGCTCTTGCATCCAGTAACCCTACACGAAATTGAGTTGTTACAAAGTCAGCATCTTTTAATGCCTCTTTTCTATCTAACGTTAAATGAACCTCGGTCGGGAGTCCTGCCTTTTCGATCATCCTTTTTGCAAGATTCCCTACGATCTCTAACTTTTCTCTCCCTGCTTCTATATCAACCAACCATAATTCCCTTACAGGCAGTTCATCATATCTTTTAATAAAGCCTTCTACTAATTCAGGAGTATAACTTGAACCTCCGCCGATCGTTGCGATTTTAATTCCCTTATTCATGGAACATTCCTCCTAAAATAATGAATTTACAAGACCTATTATAGAGAGGATAAAAGGAATACGATATAGTTTTGAAAGCGCTAGATTTGTTTTTCTCCTAAAGGAATTCGTTTCCTAAAAGTAACACTGTGTTTCTCTTTTGAAGTATAATGACAAAAGAAAGTTTACATGAAGGAGAGATGCATTTGTTTACAAATGAGGAAATTGCAACTTTCAATGAACTTGAGATGTTGATTTACAAATACGTTATGCAAAATAAAGAAAAAGTGATATATATGCGTATAAGAGATCTTGCTGATGAAGCTCATGTTTCCACTTCTACAATCATGCGTTTTTGCCGGAAAATAAATTGTGAAGGCTTTTCTGAATTTAAAGTAAAACTGAAGTTGGCAATGGATGAAAAAAGCGATATCTCGATCAAAAGCGGTCAGTATGTATTAGCGGAGTTTTTTGAGCGCACTCAAAATGAGAAGTTCATCTCTAAGCTGGAGGATGCTGCAGACACCATCTCTAAAGCTAATCATGTATATTTTATTGGGATCGGCAGTTCAGGGACACTTGCTGAATATGGTGCCAGATACTTCTCGAGCCTAGGTACGTTTTCAACGTATCTAAAAGATTGGTATACACCTATTCATGCTAATTTGAATAACAGCATTACGATTGCATTGTCCGTATCCGGGGAAAATGAGTTTACCCTATCTCATATTCATAAATTAAAAGAAAAGAACAGTAAAATTCTTAGTATTACAAACAATGCGCAGTCTACAATCGCTAAAATTTCTGATAAAAATGTGTCTTATTATGTGACGGAGGAATTTTTTGAATCTGCGAATATTACGACTCAGATTCCTGTTATTTTCATCTTAGAGGAACTTGCTAGAAGGGTGTATGAGAAGAGTAGGAAGTTGGATTGAGTTTGAATAATAATATGAATATGACACATGGTATAAAATACCTTTTACTACGAAACAATAATTAGCAAAATTGTGCCAAAGAGGAGCTTTCAAATGGAGAAATTTCTACATAATTTAGATTTAGGAGCAGAAGGTCTTTGGTTTCCCGTAACAATAAGTATCCTATTAGTATTATTAGTTTTATTACTTCCTAAGAAAAATATTTCTTGGAAAGAAATATATATTACTTTTGGTATCGTAGGACTTGCTACTTGGATCAGCGATGCCATTATTGCCAGAGCATTGGATCTTATCGATTTAGGCGATCCTAATAAAGGTGGAATTGGAGATATTCTCTCGTATACATTTATACCAACTTCACTTGCCATATTGTTTTTAAATTACTATACAAAAGAAAACAAATGGAAGTTATCTATCCTTTTCTCAGTTATTTCATTTTTGATAGAAGTTGGAATGGCCTACTTTGGATACATGAAGTACACTGGATGGAGTATGGTTATTTCTCTCGTAGTTTTTATTACTGCCTTTGCTTTCTTTTTACCACTTCACTTAAAAATAATAAAAAAATGAAGAATGACCAATGTCAGTGTTTGAAGTTTAATGATTAAAAGTAATATGAACGGTTTTTGATAGATTGACCTTAATTACCCATTAACAATTTTCCAATATTTTATGTAGGCAATTACCTTACTAGCTTTAGTAATTGAATATTATGTTCATCTTTCGATAATAATTCTCTTTTTGATAATTCCTGCTCGATTAAAAAAATAAAATATTGATCAAGGTCTAATGAATTAGCTTTTACATAAGAAGATATTAGAATGTCATTACTTAATTTGTTAAGCATTTTTTTCCACCTCATGTACTAATTTTAAATAAGAATTAATTCACCATTTATTTTAATCAACGAAAAACAATCTCCTTTATCCTATTTAACTAATATCCGCTATCAAAAAGCGCATTGAAAGCGGATATTAGGATATACACACATATTTTTTTGAAAGACTATCGGTCAACATGAAAGATTGCGTTCGCAAAGATCATTTAGTTCATTCTATTTATACAATGTCATATACACTACGCAGTTGTAGTTGATCTTTAAATGAACCCAAACTCAAACTTTCACTTAAACTCTCTTTTTTAACCTTTACGGTCCTAACCACTCCTCTAGATAAATCAAAATAATTATCACTAAACTTACAATCCGCAGCCTTTAAGTCTATCTCGATATATTTAGCAAAAGCTTGAGAAGAAATGGTAATTTCAAACGTATCTATCTTGTCAATAACATTGAATGTTAGCTCAGGATCTATGAAGTTGAAGTGCTTTGGTTTTGTGAACATTAAAGTTGAAACCGATGTTTGTTCCCCATTTACATATAATGTGCACTCAAGATATAAATTTCTCTTATTTTCTTCTGTTATATATTTATCTAATGATAACCTCTCACATTGCTTTGCAGTTAGATTGTTAACTTCAGTTTGTACGTTACCTTGAGCAAGAATTTCAGAATTGTTTTTTCGTAATTTCCATTCAATACGTGCCTCTATCGTAGATAACGAATCATTTGTTACATGTATCTCAACGTCTGAGCCTTCTTCTCTTAATGACATTAATACTGGAGCATAAAATTTCTTTGCAAAATAATGAAGTGCCTTCCATCTTCCGAAATAATCTAAACTAGACCAAGATGCAACCGGCCAACAATCATTTAATTGCCAATAAAGAGACCCCATACAGCGTCCGCGATTTCTTCTCCAATGCTCTACACCATATTTTATTGCTTCTGCTTGAAGCAGTTGTGATGCATATACTAAAGAATCAAAATCCTTTGGGTAAAGGAAATTCTCAGAAAGATAGAATAATATTTTACCGTTTGCTGCTCCATTTTTTTGATGTTTCTCCATTACATATGAAAAAATATTACGATCTTCTGGCTCTGTAAAGGTGTTGATTGTCTTCATAGAAGGAAATGATTGAAAACCGAATTCAGAACAAAAACGGAAATGATATTTTTCATACTCAGAAAACGGCTTTAAACCATGCCATACTTCCCAATAATGCATGTCTCCTTCATTAGGGTTTCTCGGTTCATTAAATCCCCCACCTGATGATGGAGATGAAGACCAATAAAACGTATGTGGATCCAGTTCTTTGATAAGTTCTGGAATAATAAATTCAAATAATTTTATATAATCAGCTTTATACTTATATCCCTCACCAGGAATTCCCCAATATACCCATGCTTCTTCAACTTCATTATTTCCACACCAAATCCCTAGACTAGCATGATGTCTAATCCGTTTCACATTATCAATCACTTCTTGTTCAACATTCTTCCTAAAGTCGTCATTTAAACCGTACATACTACAAGCGAACATAAAGTCCTGCCAAACAATGATTCCTTTTTGATCACATAAATCGAAGAAGTAGTCCTCCGGATATATTCCGCCTCCCCAAACACGGACCATATTAAAGTTTGCTTCGACACAATCATTTAAAAGTTGTTCTGTACGTTCTTTTGAATAGCGAGCAATTATACTGTCCTCTGGGATATAATTTGCTCCCATTGCAAAAATGGATAAGCCATTCACTTCAAACTCAAATGATTTTCCCCACTGATCTGGTTCGTGTTTTACTTTTATTGTCCGTAGTCCAATATTTAATACTTTTTCATCCAATACATTGGATTGATCTGACGAAATAACCTCTACCTTATATAAAGGTTGTTCACCATAATTGTTCGGCCACCATAACTGCGGATTAACAACATTAAAGCTTACCGTTTCTTCACTTAAAGCATCATCGATATGAAAAGAATCTTCTATTCCAGAGGGACTCGTTATTTTCACTTTAAGGTTTACCGCATGATTAGGACGTGTTTCTATTTTCATTCGTACATTAACCCCTACCTCGTTGTCTCGATGATCTTGGGTTATATACACATCCTCAATCCGACCCGTGTTCCAAGCAAGAAGGGAAACATCCCTCCAAATTCCTAAGTCCGGTATTTGTGGACCCCAGTCCCACCCAAACATACTATGTCCTTTTCTAAGATGAGGATATCCTTCTATCGCATCTCCAACTCCCCATAATTTCTCTTCAGTTTGTTTCTTTGAGATATATTGTATAGGTGAGAAAAGAGTAACCTGTAATTTATTTAGTCCAGGTACCAAAAATGGTTTAACATCAAATTCATATATCCGGTGCATATTATGTGTCTTTGCTACACTATTTTCATTGATTTTTATTTCTGCAAGCGTATCCAATCCTTCAAAACGTAAAATAATATTTTCACATTGTATTAGTTCTTCTTCAACTATAAAATCCCGAATATATACATAGTCCTTTGAAGCAATATCATATGCAAAACGCTCATTATCTCGATAAAAAGGATCGTCAATTCTTCCATGACATAAAAGGTCATTCATGACAGTACCAGGAACTAGCACCTTAAGATTTTCTGAGCTACCCACACTCTTCATTTGCCAAGTACCATTTAAGTTGATTTTTCTCATTTTCCCTTTCCCCTCACTCTTTATAATATGTTCTAGTAAACACTTAAAATAAGCTTAATTATTCAATAGGAGTACTCTTATTGTTAAAATACTACCTCCTCCTAATTATCTCTCCGCAGCATTTAACTTTATTGTTAAGTTATCGTAAACTATATAATTAATGCTATATCAAAACCCCCTTCTCGTCAAATACATTTATGGAATTATTCATTTCTTAATACAAAGAATGTCAAGCATAATATGACTGTGATGAACTTCTTATTCTCCAATACTCCCTCAAATATATATTGCAGAAAAATTGCAAAAACTTATTACATTTTATAAACAACATGTTATAATGATAACATAAAATTAACTATTCGATAACTTAATATATAAGTTAATCGTTTGTAAAAAGTAGTCATATACTAACAAAACAGATGAGGTGTTATACTGTGCCAATTAAAGTAAATAACGAATTAAAAGAATTTCACTTATTTAACGAAAATGTAAGCTATATTTTTAGAGTTTTAGAAAAAAGCCATCAACTGGAACATATATACTTCGGAAATCGAGTGAAACATCGGGAAAGCTTTCACCATCTAATTGAACGTGAAGTAAGACCGTCAAGCAACTTGTTCGAAGGTGACCACACATCGTCTTTGGAACATATCAAACAAGAATATCCAAGCTATGGAACTACTGATTTTCGTTATCCGGCACATTCTATTACAGATCAGGAAAATGCCCATATTACAGACTTTCAGTATGAAAGCTTTCAAGTCATAAAAGGCAAACCTGCTTTAGAAGGCTTACCAGCCACTTATGTAGAAGATCATAATGAAGCAGAAACACTTGAAATTACGTTATATGATGCTGTGCTCAAAACAAAACTTATTTTGAGCTACACAATATATGCTGACCGAAATGTTGTCACGAGAAATGCAACGTTTTTAAATGAAGGCGATGCCCCCATTTTCCTTGATCAAGCAATGAGTGCCAGCGTAGATTTTCCGGACGATGAATTTGAAATGATTCACTTATATGGAGCATGGGCAAGAGAAACACATATGGAGACAAGAAAATTGTCAAAAGGGATTCAATCTATTTCCAGCGCCAGAGGAGCCAGCAGTCATGTCCACAACCCGTTTCTTGCTTTAAAAAGATTCGATACAACTGAACACTCAGGCGAAGCTTTTGGTTTCAGCTTGGTTTACAGCGGAAACTTTCTTGGGCAGGTTGAGGTAGATAGCTACAATGTCACACGTGTTATGATGGGCATTAACCCTTTCCAGTTTAAGTGGAAATTAAGTCCTAATGAATCATTTCAAACACCTGAATGTGTGATGGTTTATTCAAATAACGGATTAAATGAGATGAGCCAAACATTCCACCACCTTTATCGCAGCAGGTTGGCACGCGGTTATTGGAGAGATAGAACTCGTCCAATTTTAATAAACAACTGGGAAGCTACCTATTTTGATTTTAATGAAGACAAGATTTTATCTATCGTAGAATCATCAAAAGAACTAGGAATTGAGTTATTTGTACTGGATGATGGTTGGTTCGGCAAACGTGATGATGACTCTAGCTCATTAGGTGATTGGTTTGAGTACGAAGAAAAACTGCCAAACGGCATTAACGGCTTATCTCAAAAGGTAGAAGAATTAGGGATGAAATTCGGCCTTTGGTTTGAACCGGAAATGGTCAGTAAGGGAACAAAATTATTTGAAGAACATCCTGACTGGATTCTTGCAACGCCTAACCGTCGTGCATCACATGGCAGAAATCAATTTGTCCTTGATTTTTCCCGAAAGGAAGTTGTCGATCACATCTTTTCACTTATGGATAACATCATTAGTAAATCAAAGATCTCCTATATAAAATGGGATATGAATCGATATATTACCGAGGCTTATTCACATGTTTTAGAAAAAGATCAACAAGGTGAAGTTTTTCATCGCTACATCTTAGGAGTCTACGACTTATATGATAGATTAATAAACAAATATCCTCATATTCTGTTTGAATCCTGTGCAGGTGGTGGTGCCCGTTTTGATCCGGGAATGCTTTTCTACGCACCTCAAACCTGGACAAGCGATGACACAGATGCAGTGGAACGACTCAAAATCCAATATGGCACATCTATGGTGTATCCACTCAGTTCAATCGGAAGCCATGTTTCTGCCGTCCCAAATCATCAAGTTGGCCGTATGACACCAATTGACACCCGAGCAAATGTAGCTTATTTCGGTACCTTCGGATATGAACTGGATGTGACGAAATTAACAGAAGATGAAAAAGAAAAAGTAAAAGAACAGGTATCATTCTTCAAAGAATATAGAGACATGATTCACAATGGAACTTTTTACAGAATCTCAAATCCATTTACTTCTAATGAAACAACATGGATGGTTGTGTCACAAGATCAAAAAGAGGCCATTGTCGGTTACTATAAAGTCCTTGCTAAACCTAACGACTCTTATAGCCGAATAAAAATAAAAGGTTTGGACCCTGAGAAGTTATATACGATTAACAACAGTACTACCACACATTATGGTGATGAATTAATGAACATCGGTATTATTTTAGCGGAGAATTATACAGATCGCGCTTCAGAGTACTGGTCACGGGAACATCCGCATGATTACTATTCTAAATTGTTTGTGATTAAGGAATTCACTGGTCAATAGGATAGGTAAAAACGGTAAAAAAAGTACGTTTCGATAAACACGTACTTTTTTGTTATTGTTCTTTATTAACATTATTATAATGCTTCATCAATTTTATCGTTGTTTACTCAAGTAAAAACCCATTGTATAAACAATGGGCCTTTTTATATACTCGATAAAACAGAGCTACTCTTTTTATTTTATTAGTCTATCTGTTAATAAGTGTAATCCTTAGTTCATCCAAAGTCTTATTTAGTTCAATCTTTGCATTTTCTGATATATTATTTTGTAACCCTTTGTTATCAAGACTTTGTTTGAATTTATCCACATGTTGCACAGCTTGTTTATAATGCTTTTTATTGAATTGATCTTGTATTTGTTTGTATCTGTTATTTAATTGTTTTTTTAGTGCACCGGTTAATTCACCGTCTTTCTCATATTTGTCAATTATAGTAGATAACTTCCGTAACAATACATCTTCGTTATATGTTTTAAGATTAGGCATTTCATCCAATGTAATAACATAGTCGTGATTGTATACCTTCTTTAGGTGCTCTTTGCTATTTTGATCCTTCAGTACATCTCCATTCCATGTAGAAAACCAACTGTAATTAGCATGGTATATTGGCAATAAATCAGGATCTGGTATTGGACCATTTTCTGCTATAGAAATGATTTTTTTGTTATTAGTCAACTCTTTTAATGCCTCGTACTGACTGCTCATAGGACTATAGTTATTTCCACCCGGATATGAATCAAAGCTTACAATATCGACATATTCATCTCCTGGATACCAATCTTTCTCAATAGAATTCCAAACCCATATTAAGTTATTTAGGTTATGGTAATTCGTCATTCGATCATACATTAATCTCCATAATTCCTTTGTAGGCTCAGGACCTTTTGCTCCCCACCAGAACCACCCACCTTCTGCCTCATGCAGGGGGCGCCATAAGACAGGTACATCCGCTTCCTGTAATTTCTTTAATTCACCAGCTATAACATCGATATCACGAATAAGAAGCTTATAGTCCTCAGACTCCGGATGATTCAATGCGTATTCTATGTCAAAGGTTGTTGCGTCCGTATAAAAACCACTCCACCACTCTTTTCCTGGTTCATCTATCAAATCTTTTGGAGCATTCCAATGCCAGGAGAAGGAAACAATTCCACCTTTATTCCACCAGTCAATAGCTACTGGTGTTTCATCAGCTGAGGCTCCGTGCTCAACTCTTGAAGGACTGTTATCTATAAAGTCTAAACCTAAAATAGCCGGGTATTTACCAGTAGTTTCATAGATATATTCTAAATCTCCAGGTCTAGTACTTGGAAAATCATGTTGTCCAGAAAGGACCTTTTCACCAAAGTTATCAACAAGATAGCTTATTACAGCTTTTGCCTCATTTGTTGCATTTGGATTAATTAATTTCTTTTCTACTTCATGTTTTTCCGGTTCAGGTGCAGGCTTAACTTCTATATAATCAATGGCAAAATATGTCCAATTTGGTGTTATCGAAATTGTATTGGTGCCAGCGTTAAGTAGTATGTTTCCGGCTGATTCTTTACCAAACCCACTTCCCATGGTAAAAGAGCTTAACACCTCACCATTGACTACAACATTAGCAACTTTTCCATCTCCATAAATTGCTCCATATCCAATATTCAGATTATATAAGCCGGTTTCAGGTGCATCCACATGAAAAGTAACACTTTGAGAACTATTTTCAAAATCACCAACATATCCAGTACCTGAGAACCCCGCTACAGAATTCTTAACAGTCAGCCCATTTAAAGTAGCATCTTCTGCTTCAAAAATTCTTACTTCAGATTCTGCCTTTGTGACATTTCCTTTAGCAGGAATTATGGAAATACTTAATGCGAATATACTAGCAGCAACCATAGTATTCTTAGTGATTGAAATCATGTTTTTCTTTTTCCTCATCCTTCTTCCTCCTTCAGTTTCCTCTCAACCCAATTCATTTGTTCTTCACTTGTGCAATGAATTTTTGAATGAGTCATTGCAAATATCCTAAAAACTTATTGATGCTATACGATACATTTAAATTATCCAGAGAAAGGAAGCGCTTACTTTTAATTGCTATTTAGTTGACTAAGTATAAGATAGAAAGATGAAGGTCCTGATTTTAGGACCCTCTATACTTTTCAAAAAGGTCTTACTAATTATTCCATAACTCTACTGTATCTTTTACAATCTGTGTAAATTCCTCTTCAGATTCCTCAACACCCAATTTATCTAAATCCTTCATATATTGATCCCATATTTCGTCAAACTTTTTTGGTTCTGAAAGAATAGCTTCTGGTACACGTTTAAATGTAATATCCAGCATTCTTTGATTATTAACTTCAAGTTTAGAACCCGCAGGAATTGGTAAATTATATGCCGCTCCCCAAGGGCTTACAGGAATTTCATCTTTAGAAGGATATAAATCTTTCCACAATTCTACACCATAGTTCTTTAAAACTTCTTTTTCTATTTCTGTCTGGTTCGCTATTTGTTGCTCACGAGTATTTATTGTGTATGTTTGACCTGTTGAATCTAATGCACCGTCACCATACCGTGGAGCAAATCTCGAGAAGTTGTATCCAATTCCTGTTTCTTTTAAGAAATTTTTATCATTGTTACGTCTTTCTAAAACATCTTCCGGTATAACTCGTTTCCCATCCACAACTTCATAATGCTCACCTTCAATACCCCAATTAAGCATAACTTGAGTCTCTTCTTTAACTAAGTAATCAAGAAATTTTATAGCACGAACAGGATCTTTACAATCTTTTGTAATCCCAATACCCCAACCAACTTGAAATCCATTATCTCGAAATGCATTATGATTATACTCTTCACTTAATGTAATAGGATACATCCCATACATTCTTTCTTCCATCCCAGCTTCACGTAATGCTGACTGAGCTTCATATATCATCCAATCAGGAGCTATAGTAGCTAATGCACGACCTGTCGATAACTTTGAAAGCCATTGGTCATGTTTTTGAACAAAAGAATCAGGATCTAATAGCCCTTCGTCATTCATTTTATTATACCAACGGAAAACTTCTTTCTCTGCAGGACGACGATAATGTAATGTAGCTTCAAAGGTCTCAGGATCCACAAAATATTCACCATCATCAGCCCCGCCCGTCATCATAAATCCGCTATTTAGTGTTGCTGATTGTAACCGCCATCCATCAGTCTGTAACGTTAAACCTAAAGTCGGTTGCCCATTAATTTCAGGGTGTAATTTTTTATATTCTCTAATTGCATTCTCAAGGTCTTCGAGAGTTTTCATTTCCGGATAACCCAACTCTCTAACAACATCATGTTGCACTAGTGCACCAAAATTAGGATTCGCACGATCCTCACCTACTGTGTTATTGCTAAGGATATAAATAGAAGGATCATCTTTACTCCATTTTAATCGGTTTATATCATCACCCAGCATTTTTTTGATGTTCGGTGCATGCTCTTCAATAAGTGGAGCAAGGTCAATCAACGCACCAGCATCTACAAGAGTGCTTGCTTCATTCTTCGGGAGTATCATATCTGGATATTCACCACTAGCTACCATTAAAGGGATTTTTGTTTGTCCCCCTTCAATATCGAACTCAGGATCTAAGGTAACCCCAGTGTCCTCTTTTATTTTTTGCCCGACCGGACTCTCCATTTTTTCCCAATCAGGATTTGTATCAGAATCAAAAACGGTCAAAGTAACTGGACCTTTTCCCTCTGTATTGGTCGTAACCTCTTCCTTTGAATTCTGACAAGCTGCCATGATTGATAAAAGCGCGGTCAATAAAACAAGACTAAAAACTTTATAGCATGACCTCATTCTAAATTCTCCCCTTTTGTCTACTTTATTGTATAAACAGAATCTAATCTGTTAACACCAGCATTAACTTTTATTGTTTTACTGCACCTAAAGTCATTCCTTGGATAAAATACCTTTGAACAAATGGATAAACCAGCATGATTGGAATAACGGTTACCATGGTGATAGCCATTTTAATAGATTCAGGAGAAACCTGATTCTGTTGTTGTTCATTTGGCCTCATCTGGTTCGCATCCACATTACCACCCATTGAGGTATTATCCAGAATTTTCATAAGTTCATACTGCAATGTTGTTAAATTTTCATTCATACTATTAAATAAATACGTATCAAACCAACTGTTCCATTGTCCTACTGCCACAAACAATGCGATCGTTGCTAAAACAGGTTTACATAGCGGCAGGATAATTCGGTAAAAGATGGTAAAGTCATTTGCGCCATCCATCTTCGCTGATTCTTGTAATGAAAATGGTATTCCATCCATGAACGAACGAATAATAATAATGTTAAACGCACTTACTAGGCCCGGCAAAATATAAACCCAAAACGAATTCATGAGCCCTAAATCCCTTATTAGCATGTATCCAGGAATGAGTCCGCCAGAAAAATACATCGTTAAAACAAGGAATGTTGAGACAAATTTTCTCCCCTGGAAATCTGCACGACTTAGCGTAAAAGCCACCATAGCTTGTGCAAATACTCCTAAAATCGTACCAATTACTGTTCTTAAGACAGAGTTAAAAAACCCTGTAACTAAATGATCGTACTTCATGATTTCTAAATAATTATTGAGGGTGAATTCTCGCGGCCAAGCATAGATGCCACCTCTTACCGTGTCAGTTGATTCATTTAGAGAAATTGCTAGTACATTTAAAAACGGATAAAGTGTAACAATCATAACAATTAGCAGAAATATATAGTTGATGATATCAAAGACACGCTCTTTCATCGTTGAATCCATCAACTTACCTTTCGTGACCATACAACTACCTCCTTACATAACACTTTGATTTGAAAAGCGTTTAAAGATTCCGTTCGCTAGGAATAACAGGAAAATACTTACAACAGAATTGAATATTCCTATTGCTGTCCCATAAGAAAACTGTCCTAAACCAATCCCGTAATTAAGCGCATACAAATCTAAGACTTCAGAATAATCCAGCACAAGGGAATTCCCTAATAACATCTGCTTCTCAAAACCAATACTAACCAAGTGACCAATATTCAAAATAAGAACTACTAAGATTGTTGGTCTAATTCCAGGTAATGTAACATGCCAAATCCTTCTTAATCTCCCTGCTCCATCAACCTTTGCTGCTTCATAGAGTTGTGGATCAAGACCAGCAATCGCGGCTAAAAAGATGATGGCATTCCAACCCATTTCTTTCCATAAGTCTGAAACTGTAACAATTCCCCAAAACCATGTTTCCTGAGCCATAAATTGGAAGGGCTTATCGATTACCCCAAATCTGAGTAATAAATCATTTACAATTCCCCCATCAATGGACAACATCTTTGTAACAATCCCTGCTACGACTACCCATGATACAAAATGTGGTAAATATGTTACTGTTTGAACAGTTCTCTTAAAAAACGAATGGCGAACTTCATTTATTAACACCGCAAACAATATCGGCACAGTAAAACCTACTACTAGTCCCATTAAACTCATAGCCAGTGTGTTTCTTAATACCATAAAAAAACGTTCATCAGTAAACAAGGTAATAAAGTGTTCTAGTCCTACCCACTCTTGTTCAAAAAATGACCTTCCAGGCCTAAAATTTTGAAATGCCATCGTCCAACCCCATACCGGTAGATAATTGAAAATAAACACCCACACAACAAAAGGAAGTGACATCATATAAAGTGTTTTTTGACTTTTAAACACTTTCCAAAAACTGTGTCTTTTTTCTTTTTCTTTTACGATCACCATTTCTGTAATCGCTTTCCTACTTGTATCTGCCATGTTCCCCCTCCTTATTTGTAACTTAATTTTATATTAATTATTAAGTTACAGGTACCTTAATAATCAAAGGGGATTTCATATATAAATATTAGAAAAACTAAGGCTTTCGCCAAGTCCTAATGGCGAAAGCCTTAGTTTTTCTTATACTATCATCCAAAAAATTTATATACTGTCTGATAGTACAAAATAATACCTCCTGGGTAAATGACAGGAGGTATCGGATTACGATAAACCATGATTTTTTTTATAAGAAGAGGGAGATTCCCCTACATATTTTTTGAATTTACTATGGAAATAATCCACATTAGAAAAACCAACTTGTTCTGCTACTTCATATACTTTGAGTCCTTGTAACAAAAGTTTTTTTCCGTTTTCGATTCTAATCTTATCAAGGTAAGTGTTAAAATATTCTCCCGTATAATCTCTAAAGAGTTTCCCTAAGTAGAACCTATTATAATTAAGGACCTTTGCTAAGGTTTCAAGCTTAATATTTTTATAATAGTTTTGTTCAATTAATTTAATCATTTTTTTAACTAATATATCTGAGTCACTTGAATCAATACTATCTAACATCTCTTCTAATAAAGTTGTTACGTAAGTAAGTAGCTCCGTAAGTTTTGACTGTGTTTCAATTTCGTATACTCTTGAGAGGATATTGGACACCTTTTCATGAATATTCTTGTTCTCATACATAAGTTTCTTTAATAAAGATGTAACAATTTCTATATATTTTTCTTTGATAGTCTGTTCAGATAACTCATTAAAAATCATATACTTTCCTGCATTCATACAAATTCTTTCAATTACCTTTTTATCTCCTATTTCCAAAGCGAAGACTAACTGTTCTACAACTTCTGATAATTGTAATGACGAAATTTTATCTTTGGAAACACCTTCTTCAACTGTAATAACACGCTTAGAATCAGAGTGTAATATAATTCCCTCATCGTAGAAAAATTGATCTTTTATTAAATCAGAAGCAATATTGAATTGAGTACTCAAATCTTCAATTTCCTTGAAAGTTTGCGAGATGGACGCCACAAATTTAGTTTGGATGTTTTGATGTATTGCCTTGTATATGTGAGCGATATTATTATTTACTTCTTGATCTGCATTTAAGAGAATTCCTATATAAGATCCAGTGGTAAAAATGAGTCCCTTTTTATCTAATTCATACACCTGCTTTAATTGCTTTTTAATATCACCCAAAGAGTATTCATTTTTCTTCACTTCTATAAGCAAAATTCGATATCTATTCCATTTTAAATGATCACATAGTTCTTTTAATTCCTCCATACACTCTCCAGTTACAGCAGCTTGGATGACTCTTTCCTTGTTTTCTTCGTCCATTTTCTTTTTTACCCTACTAAATTCTTCTTCTTTGATAAACCCTTGCGCTAATTCAGTTAATATAGGAATGAGTTCATCTTCATCAACCGGTTTCACCAAATAATCTTTCACATTATACTTCATTGCATTTCTTGCATACTCAAATTCGGCAAAACCACTCAAAACGATAAATTGAATTGAGGAATCCACTTCTCGAATTTTTTGTATTAACTCGATCCCACTCATTTCAGGCATTTTCATATCAACCATCATTAGATTTGGTTTTAACTCTTTATATTTTTCAATTGCATCAAAACCATCTTCCGCTGTACCAACAATTTCAAATCCAAGGTCCTCCCAGGGGATAAACATTTCTAACCCTTCCCGTGTTGAAGGTTCGTCATCAACAATCATTACCTTAAGCATCCTTCCACCCCTCCTTAATAGGTATAAAAATAGTGACCTTCGTCCCTTTGTTTACCTTACTATCTATTGATAATCCTGATTTCTCACCGAATGTAAGTAGTAATCTCTGATGAACATTTTTTAATCCTATACGCTCCTCATTGTGGTGACTTTGCTCATTTAACATCATTGAAATAGCCTCTTGTTTCTTTTCATTCATACCAACTCCATTATCAATGATATGAACAAGTAATCCCTCTGCAACGGCGTTGGTTTCAACACAAACATGCCCGCCTTTCCTACTATTCTCTAACCCATGAATAACAGCATTTTCTACAATCGGCTGTATGATTAGAGGGGGAATAGGTACATGTATAAAAGATGGATCAACCTTTAATTCATAAGTTAAGCGGTTACCATACCGAAACTTTTGTATTTGTAAATAGGCCTGAACGATTTTCAATTCATTTTCAAGAGTCACTTTACCAGTTCCAACCTCAATACTATTCCTCATTAATTTCCCAAGCATTTTTACTACCTGAGATATTTCTTTTTCTCCTTTTGCGTATGCCTTCATCCTGATCGATTCAAGTGCATTAAATAAAAAATGTGGATTTATCTGACTTGCCATCATTTTGAACTTTATTTCATTTTGTTTTCTTTCCAGTAACGTTTTCTGTCTATTAGTCTCATACACTTCATTTAAAAGATTCTTTGTATTATTCACCATGAATTCCAATTGTTTAGATAAGTGTCCAATCTCATCTTTACCGTCAATTGGTATCCTTATATTAAAGTTTCTGTTTCCGACTTGCTTAATCTGCTCACTAAGTATAATGAGCCTATTTGATAGTAATTTTGAAATATAATAAATTAACAATAAAGCAAAGCACATGCTAACTCCAACAACCAAAAATCCCGTATCCCTTACCTTATTGGCATTTCCTACAATACTCTCATCAGAAATGAATGAAACAATCCTTATATCATTCAAACTATTTTCTACTGAAATTGTCTCAACAAAGATTTGAGTCGGCTCCCCTTTAACATCACCTTCAAACATACCAGCCTTACCCTCCCTAAGCGATTTGGAGTTAACTATGTCAGACAGTTTTTTCCCTTTAAACTCAGGCTGATTTGTACTAATAATATAATCTAGGTCATCCACGATCATAATTGGTTGAGATTCCTGTGATAAAATCAGGTTTAATGTGTCAGTATTAACATTAATAATTAATACACCGCTGGTATCCAAATCCAAAAAGTTTATTGTCCTTACTAAACTTAGATAATTGTGGGGTTTATTTGTTTCATCCTCCATGTAGACCCATCTAACTAAGCCTTTATCTGATATGGCTTTTTTATACCATTTAGAGGTTGTTATCATTTCATCTATGGGTATTATTTCCCAACTATTCAGTAATGTTTCATTTTTCATATAAAATCTGATATTTGAAACCTCTTCTTTATATAACTTTCGGTATTCTTTGAAACTATTGAAATCTCGATATGATTCAACAACATCATACCTAGATTGATATTTTGTATTTACAACATTTTTTAATTGTTCATCAAATAAGAGATTATTAGAAACATATAATGATACATTCATAACTGCTTGAGTTCTTTCCTTTACCCGCTCAATATTTATTAGAGCTTCTTGCTTTGCATCTTCAAGCGCTAATTGCCTTAACTCGTTTGTTAAAAATCCCCCAACAGCTATTAGTGGTATAAATACAACTAGAATAAAAGAAATATACAGTTTATTACGTAGCTTTATATCATTTAACTTTTTCTTAATAACAGAGAAAATATTAGATACACCTCCTTGATCTTTTTGATTCTAGTAACATTAAATAAACACACAATATATTTTCTTCTATAAAATAACTTTACAAAAGGTAACCAATTACCTTAATATTAACTTAATAAATTATCTATTCACAACTTAATTTTACAAAAAATAAACTAATAAAGGAGTGAACATATGATGGATTCTTCCTCAATGAGAGGTTTCTATAAGATATCAGAATGGATAATGAATTTTGCTTATTTAAATATATTGTGGATTGCATTTACATTATTAGGCCTTGTTTTATTTGGAATTTTTCCTGCAACGGTATCATTGTTCATTATTGTACGGAAATGGGTCCAAGGTCAGCGTGATTTTCAAATAACAAAATTATTTTGGAACTCATTTAAAAAAGAATTCTTAAAGAGTAATCTTCTTGGTCTAATTCTGGTTGTTATAGGAGGTATTTTATATACTGACTTCTTATTTGTTAGAGGAAATGACGTTCATCTTGTTCAATATACTTATTATCCTTTATTAATTATCATTGCTATTTTCACGTTAGCTTTGTTATATGTCTTTCCAATCTATGTTCATTTTGAAACAAAACTCATGCATATTTTAAAAAACTCAGTATTATTAATGATCATGAGCCCACTCATTACGATTATGATGATCACTTTTATCTTGATTTTGTATCACATTTTAAGACTTATCCCTGGATTAACTCCTTTGTTTGGTGCGAGTCTTTTAGCCTATATTATAATGTGGTCTAGTCATTTTGTCTTTCAGAAAATAGGAAGATATACAAACACCAATAACCAAGAAACTTCAGGACAACTGAACTAAAGCTGACCTGAAGTTTCTTTTTTTATTATCAATTAAGGGACTCAAATACCAATTTGAAGTCAGAACAATTTTTTAAGTTCAAAGTACCTTCGAACTTTATATCCAAAACCATCTTTACTTTTTCTCATTTCTTTCTGAAAATCTCTTTACAGCTCTAGTAGATGATTTAATACGTTGATTTTGAAATGGATACAAACCTCTTTTAGATAGTTCTTTCTCTATTAAAAAAATAAAATGTGGATCGAGATTTAATTCAATAGATTTCATATAAGCATCAATTAGGTGGTCATCCCTTATTTTTTGGAACATTTATTGCCCCCCCATGTGCTAAAAAATTAAAGAACTGATTATTTCGGTTTGTGTTTTGCAAAAGTTGTGAAATGACTAAATTACTCTGCAACTCTAAATGTCGCAATTGTTTAAGAGCAATATAAACAATTATTTTATTAGATTTGCCTTCATCAATGAAGCGACCTGTTGCTCATCTGTAGTAGATTTCTGTTCGAGTTGATTAATAACTAGCTCTTGTCTCTCTAATGAATGGTTTTGACTTAATTTACTTTTCCCTTCTATTTTATTGATCTTTATTTTGAAACCTTGGACTCCTTTATTCATACCAGCCAGATACTCAGGATCTACATCCCGTAAACTATATGAACTGTCTGGAGCTTCATATTTTACTACCATGTCATGTAAGGAAGCTATTAACTCCTCTTCGTCCTCTAATAGCTCTACTTCTCCATATACATGAACTGTTAAGTAATTCCAGGTCGGTACCGCCTTATTCGTCTCATACCAAGATGGTGAAATATAACAATGAGGACCATGGAAAACAGCTAAGACCGTTTGATCTTTAATATCTTTCCACTGAGGATTTGGTCGAGCAAAGTGTCCGTATAAGTAAGACTTCTCCTTGTTCAAAATTAACGGTAAATGAGTCGCAAATGGCATTCCATTGTTTTGAGAAAAAAGAGTCGCAAAACTATGTTCTTTTATAATGTCGTAAGCCACCGTTTCATCTGTGATTTTAAAATATTTTGGAATATACATCATAATCCACCTTTCGAAGAAGTTATATGAGTGTTTTGGTCATAATAAAGTCCGTTTGTTCATCATCACCCATATAAAAAGAGTGAGTTCCTGTTTGAACAAATCCCA
>Ga0182739_1001819_pt1 | contig 21099 bp, 22 predicted proteins | sample eDN5th30CBELigBY_FD_128873 | JGI IMG/M metagenome (GOLD analysis project Ga0182739, IMG submission 128873) | Enriched backyard soil microbial communities from Emeryville, California, USA - eDNA 5th pass 30_C BE-Lig BY (version 2) (version 2) | ecosystem: Environmental > Terrestrial > Soil >...
CGTGTGATGAATCATATAGTACCCAAAGAACATGTAAAAGCAGCAGAGCGATTACGAGATCTATTGAGTACCTATATGAATTCGGAAGATTTAATTAACATAGGTGCATATAAAAAAGGTTCTTCTAAAGAGATTGATACGGCAATTAGGCTATATCCTAGTATTCTTTCCTATATAAAGCAGGCAACAGACGAAAAGGTTTCAATTGAGGAGAGCCTCCATTCCTTATTAACTTTAGTTGGAACAGAGGGATAAAAAGATGAGCTATCAATTTAAGTTTGAGAAAATTTTAACCATTCGAGAAAGAGAAAAAGAAGAAGCAAGCTCTGCCTATAATCAATCAGTAAATAGATTTGAAGAGGCTGCTGAAAAACTATATGAACTGCTAAAAAGAAAAGAAGATCTTGAAACTTATCAAGCAGAAAAAATGACGACAGGATTATCTGTTCAAGAAATTAGACATCATCAGCAATTCGTAGGCAATTTAACAAAAACGATTGAGCATGCTCAAAAAATGGTCCAAAATGCTCGGAATTCTATGGTTTATTTTCAAGAGAAAATGTTAGAAAAAAATCTTGAAGTGAAAAAGTTTGTGAAAATAAAGGAAAAAGATCATTCCAATTATTTAGCGATAGAAAGAGCAGAAGAAGCTAAACAAATGGATGATATTTCGCTTCAACAATACATGCAACATGAAAAGGTAGGTGGCTAAATGGAAAATTCATGGGAAGAAAAAAAGAAGCCATTTAACTTTATTCAACGTTTTCTTATGGTTGCAGTTATTCCGACCATTTTTGCAATTATAGTTCTTGTCCTTTTGCTTATGTATTCTGGAGTGGACGTTGCAGAGAAAGGGAAAGAATTACTAAATACCATTCCTTTTCTAAGTGAAGAAAAAAGAACGACGGATCAATTGCTAGAAAATAATAAAAATAAAATCAGCTCTTTACAAACAAAGCTTAAGGAACGCGATCAACAAATAAAGACACTGGAATCACAGTTGGAAAATAGTGAAAATAGATTTCAATCTGTTAATTCGGAAAAGGAAAAATTACAGAGTGAGTTACAATCTCTTCAATCGGCCCAAGAGGAAACAAAAAAGGCAGTTGCTGAGATAGTAAAAACATATGAGACGATGTCTGCAAAAAACGCTGCAGCAATTCTGTCAGAGATGAGTGAAAGTGAAACATTGAAAATTTTGGCAGAGCTTAAACCTGCAAAACTTGCGTCGATATTAGAGAAAATGGAACCATCTGTAGCATCCAAATATACCGAGCTATTATCTACTGCATCGAATCCTTAACATAACATTTAATTATCTGAAAGGGGGTGAAAAATTGCAAGTAGGACTGATGAATTCATTGAGGAAAATGGAGTTAACAAGTGGTAGTCAAGGGATAACAAGGGGAAAAATGAATGATCAGTTTTTATTGATGATAAATGACTTAAAAACGACTAATCAGCAAAGTAATTCGATACAAGTGAACGTTCAAAATAAAGAAGGCTTAAATCGGCTTTTAGCTATATTGTCTAATGCTTCTTCGGATGATAGTCTCCAGCCAAATATGGACATGGAAACAATAAATGACGGGATAAACGCTAATCAAGTCCGCATAAATCTTGAATATCTAGTGAACACTTACCATCAATTTTTGGATGGAGAAGAGATAGTAGTGTTAGATGAATCCAACATAGACGCCATGTTAGCTGATTCATTTGCTAATTTAGAGAATGAAATCACTCAAGAATTAAAGAAAGCAATCAATATGAAGATAGAGCCGGATATGTTTAATGATACAAAGTTACCTTCCTTGCTTGCTGATTTGAAATTACTAGAGCACACAGGAAATAGGTTATTGGATCATCCTATTAATGAAAAAATTGCTGAATCTATCCAAGATTTGCAAGGTTTCATGGTTTCATTGAATCAATTCTTGGAGTCAAATTCCTCTAATGATAGCAAAATGGTAGAAAAAAGCGTATATACAAAAGTAAACCAAGCTTTTATGAATAATAATAATTTTATCGTCGGCTTTGATAAGCAATCTTCATCAAGGAATTCTATGCTACAGATTGATAAAGAGCAAGTTACTGGAGAAGAACAAGATTTGCGCGTTTTTTCCATGAATGAAGAAAGTGTCATTCCATTTAAGTTAACAAATCCAGAGCAGAGATTTGGACAAAAGACTAAAACTACATCACAAGAAGCAGCAACAAATCCGGAAACTGTGACTGAAATGGACGTTTCTAAGATATCATTTGTAGCTGAAAACCCGGAAAGAGATCAAAATAATTATTTAAGTTCTGAATCAGCGCCAGAAGAATTTTCTAGTTATTCTTCTGAAAAAAAATATTACTTACCAATTGATGCAGTTTCACGTACGGAAAGCGATAGGGAAGTAATTACTAAGTTATCATCTGCGAGTGAAGTAGTAAAAGATGGTATTCCTTTATCACAGACGACAAAACTTTCAAAAAATGATTTGGAAAGTGAAAAGGACAATAGCTTATCTTCGGAAAATAGCATGCGTGAATCTATACCAGAAGAAACAGTTTTGTTAAATAAAACTGAGCAAAGCGCGGAAAGTAGAGGTAGCAAAAACAGAGTTTCTACAGTTGATCCGAAGCTATTAGCTATGCAAAATCAGGAATTACAAGAAAATAGAAATGCAATAGTACAAGAAACAAATGCAATAAATCTGAAGCTATTAGCCGTTCAAAATCAGGAATTACAAGAAAATAAAAATGCAGTAGTACAAGAAACAAATGCAATAAATCCGAGGCTATTAGCCGTTCAAAATCAGATATTACAAGAAAATAGAAATGTAGTAGTACAAGAAACAAATACAACAAATCTGAAGCCTGCTGCTTCACCATTGCTTCAAGCAGATCTTTTTCAAGCCGAAAATAGCGTAACAGAAGCTACTTTGGAACTTAAATCGATCATTTCTTCTATTCTTTCAAAAATAGATAAGCAAATGGAGCAAAAGAGTACGACGGTTGTTCAGAAAGTAATCAATCCAATAATGGTTAGTTCTCTAAGGAAATCTGGAGAAATGTCCTTATTAAGTACAGAAATAAAGGAAACAGGCGAAGTGAGTCAGGGAGATACGGATCCAAAAGTATTCAATACGCTACAAAATACTTTTGTTAAGCAACATCCATTTATGTTACTGACTGATGGTGGAGAAGCAGTGCAACCTAAAAATGTGGAAGAGCAGTTTGTAAAACTATTAGCTAACAGCACATTTACGAAAACAGGAGACATGCAAAAGCTTTCCATTCGTCTAGCACCAGATCATTTAGGATCTATTCGAATCGAAATTACGCAAAATGAAGGTAGTATGATTGCAAGAATTATTACGACAACTGCAGAAGCGAAAGAAGTTCTAGATAAACAGCTTAATAGCTTAAAACATGGCTTTATAGCACAAAATCTGCAAATAGATAAAATGGATGTTGTTGTTTCTTCTCAGCCACAGGAGAGGCTTCAAAGAGAGCAACAGCAGCAACAAGAACAACAGCAATCAGATGCTCAAAGAGACAAGAAAGATGCAGAGGATAATGATAATAAACGAAAAACGTCCTTTATCGAGGAACTATTAAATATTGAAGTATAGAGGAGCACATAACGATGGCAAATACAATAAATGACTCTTCTCTTTATTTATCAGACTATCAGAAATCAACTGCTTCTACAGGTAGTTCTGCTTTAGGCAAAGATGATTTCTTAAAAATCTTAATTACGCAATTACAAAATCAAGATCCAACAAGTCCGATGGATGATAAAGAATTTATTGCACAGATGGCTCAGTTCTCAAGCTTAGAACAAATGCAGAACTTAAATACATCTATGACAAACTTAATTTCATTACAAACACAATCCAATTTAATCTCTTATGGACAATTTATTGGACAAGAGGTGAATTGGAGTAAGATAGAAACAGATAATGCTGGAAATAGTACAGTAACGTCTGGTAACGGAAAAGTAAACTCTATTGCTTATACAGAAGACAGTGTAGTATTCACACTAGAAGACGGTACAAAAGTTACTCCTGCTAATATATCAAGCATGAGTACAAATTCATCGGAAAATAATCTCGTGCTAGCAAGCCAATTAATTGGCAAAACCGTTTCTTATCTGAATCAAAACGAAGAAGAAGTAAATAGTAAAGTTCAATCTGTATCATTAAAGAATGGACAAATACAATTAACATTAGACGATGAGGCAGGGAGCAAAATTACCTCAGGACAAATTATAAAAATTGAATAGGAAGTGATTGGATGGATAAGTCCATTTATCCTTCAATAAAATCACATGCTGCTATTAAAAATGGTATTGAGGCGATTAAATCAAAGTCGACTGCGCATAACGCGCAAAATATTACATCGTTTTCTACCCATTTACAAAAGTCGATTTCTTCTTTAAATACGCTGAATATTAGCAAACATGCAAATGAGAGACTTCAGCAGCGAGGAATTGAGATAGATGATGATAAATGGAAAGCGATTGAAGAAAAAGTTACCCAGGCAAAGAAAATGGGAATTAAAGAATCGTTAGTACTTTTAAATAATGCTGCATTAATCGTAAGCGCGAAAAATAATACAGTAATCACGGCAATGGATCGTGAGGAAGCAATAGATCAAATTTTTACGAATATTAATGGAACAATCATTATGAATTAAAAGGGCTGGACCAAAAATGGAGGCCAAAAACTGCTGAGCGATAGAGGCAGTTCATTCGAAGGGAGATAATTATAAATGTTACGTTCACTATATTCAGGAATCAGTGGAATGAAAAACTTTCAAACAAAATTAGATGTTATTGGGAATAATATTGCTAACGTAAATACGTATGGCTTTAAAAAAGGTCGTACTACATTCAGTGATTTAATTAGCCAAACAACATCTGGTGCAACTGCTCCAGCTAACGGGAATGGTGGGATTAATGCGAAACAAGTAGGTCTTGGGGCACAGGTAGCTTCCATCGATACAATTCATACTCAAGGAAGTATGCAAACAACAGGTAGAGTGCTTGACTTAGCTATCTCTGGAGAAGGCTACTTTGTATTAGAAGATGGTGCAGGTTCAGAATTCTATTCTAGAGCTGGAAACTTCTATTTTGATGAAAACCGAAACATTGTTACTTCTAGTGGATTGAAGCTTGCAGGAGCAGATATCATCCCAGCTACTGCCCAAAGTTTCAGTATCGGTACAGATGGAAGTATTACTTATGTAGATGCAGATGGAAATACACAAAATGCAGGTCAAATCACGATTGCTAAGTTTGAAAATCCAGAGGGCTTAGATAAAGTTGGAGGAAATACGTATCAAGTTTCAAGTAACTCAGGTGCAGCCCAGTTAACTACTGCTGGACAGAATGGTTCTGGTTCTATTAACAGCGGTTATTTGGAAATGTCGAACGTAGACCTTTCTGAAGAATTCACGGAAATGATTGTTTCACAAAGAGGATTTCAAGCAAATACAAAAATCATTACCACTTCTGATGAAATTCTTCAAGAATTAGTTAACTTAAAACGATAATTTAATTGGAGGGGGGAGGGGCTACCTATTAGGCTAGCCTCTCATATGAAAAATGATACATTTAACTCGACTAAATGGAAAAAAGTTTTTATTAAATGCCTTATTTATTGAGACAGTCGAATCTTTTCCTGATACAACAATTACTTTAACAAATGGAAACAAATTTGTTGTTAAAGAAAGTGAAGAGGAAGTATTAGAGAGAATGAATCATTTTTTCCAAAAAGTGAACCTCTTCGGATTACCGCATGTGGGAGAGAAAGACGATGAAGAATAATAAAGTTATTATTATAATGCTCGTTTTATTACTAGTTATTACACTGGCAGGAGCTGGAGCTTTCATTTATATATGGAAGTTTACTGGCGATCAAAAGGAAAAAGAACCTTCGATCGAAGAAATCTTGGAGTCATCTGTAGATATTGAAGAAATTACAACAAATTTAGCTTCCGATAATTTCATCCGAATATCCTTTAAGATTCAGACAGATAGTAAGAAAGCAAAGGAAGAATTAGAAAAAAGAGACTTCCAAGTTAAGAATATCATTATTCAAGAATTATCTGAGAAGAATACAGAAGATTTAAAAGGAAAAAATGGACAAATTGAATTAGAGAATGATCTCAAGGATAAAATTAATGAACTGATGCAAGAAGGCAAAGTAGTCCAAGTTTATATTGTAAACTCTCTACTCCAATAAAATAAAAGAGAAAAAGATGGAGGTGAGTAATTTTGTCAGCTGATATTTTATCCCAAAATGAAATTGATGCCCTGCTTTCAGCTTTATCATCTGGTGAAATGGATGCAGATGAGCTCAAAAAAGAGCAGCAGGAAAAAAAGGTTAAGGTATATGATTTCAAAAGAGCGTTAAGATTTTCGAAAGATCAAATTCGCAGTTTAACAAGAATACATGAAAACTATGCTAGGTTGTTAACAACTTTTTTCTCTGCCCAATTAAGAACATATGTGCAAATATCTGTTACTTCAGCAGATCAAATTCCATATGAAGAGTTCATTCGTTCGATACCAAAAATGACGATTTTAAATGTATTTGATGTTCCTCCATTAGAAGGCAGAATCTTGATGGAAGTTAATCCGAACATAGCCTATGCCATGATGGATCGAATGATGGGTGGAAGAGGCAGCAGTATAAATAAAGTAGAAAATTTGACTGAAATTGAAACAAAAATCATGTCAAATACTTTTGAAAGTGCTTTTGATCATTTTAGAGAGGCTATGGAGGATCTAATAGATATTGAACCAAGTCTTGCTGAATTTGAAGTGAATCCACAGTTTTTACAAATGGTTTCTCCGAATGAAACAGTAGTGGTAATTTCCTTGAGTACGACAATTGGAGATACAAGTGGAATGATTAATATTTGTATTCCGCATGTCGTATTAGAGCCTATCATGCCAAAGCTATCTGGCCATTATTGGATGCAGGCAGAGAAGAAAGAAAGATTACCTGAATTTACTTCTCGTTTAGAAGAGAATATTCAGCAGTCGATTGTGCCAATAGTCGCAGAACTAGGTACATCTGATATTTCCATCCAAGATTTTTTAATGTTGGATATTGGAGATGTTATCGAAATGAATCAAACGATACAACAACCCTTAATCATTAAAGTTGGAGATATTCCTAAATTTATTGGACAACCTGGTAAGTTAAATAAAAAAATGGCTGTTCAAGTATTAGGAACTTTAGAGGAGGGGAAGGAAGATGGTGAGTAAGGATATGCTTTCACAAGATGAAATTGATGCTCTCTTAAGGGGAGATAGTGTAACGAACGATAGTCCAGAATTGGATGTGGAAAAGTACTTATCGGATATAGAAAAAGATACCTTAGGGGAAATTGGAAATATATCCTTCGGTAGCTCAGCAACTGCGCTATCTACATTGTTAAATCAAAAAGTAGATATTACAACACCAACTGTCAGTGTAATATCGAAAAATATGCTGTCAGAGGAGTTCCCACACCCATATGTAGCAATAAGAGTCAATTATACAGAAGGATTCTCTGGCATGAACTTGCTTGTAATCGAGCAAGCCGATGCAGCTGTTATTGCTGATTTAATGCTTGGTGGTGATGGATTAAATGCTGATAAAGAAATGCTGGGGGAAATACAGTTAAGTGCAGTGCAAGAAGCAATGAACCAAATGATGGGTTCTGCGGCTACATCCATGTCCACCATTTTTAGCAAAAAAGTTGATATTTCTCCTCCTAGTATCGATATTTTAGACTTTAATCAAGGGGAAGGAACTGAGTCGATTCCTGATGAAGACATTTTCGCAAAAATTTCCTTTCGAATTAAGATTGGAGAGTTAATTGATTCAAATATCATGCAACTATTACAGCTTTCTTTTGCGAAAAAGTTAGTGGAAGGATTATTAAATCCTGATATTGGAGAAGAAGAAGTTTCCAATATTCCCGAAGTCGATTATAATTCAGTATATGAGCCAAAAGAACCGATGCAAGAGTCACGTTCGACAAATAATTATCAGCAAGCTTCTAATGAAATGGCTAATAATCATGTCAATACTCATACTAATAATTCCATTTCGTCAAATGTGAATCATCAGCAACAACATTTTGGCTCAGGACATCATACTACACAAGGTCCACCACCAAACGTGCAACCTGCAGGATTCTCTAATTTTGATACAGCGCCTCAAACGGTTACGGAAACAAAGAACTTGGATATGTTGTTAGATATTCCTTTACAAGTAACGGTTGAGCTTGGAAGAACAAAACGATCTGTTAAAGAGATATTAGAATTATCTTCAGGGTCTATTATTGAATTGGACAAGTTAGCTGGAGAACCTGTTGATATTCTTGTAAATAATCGATTGGTTGCACAAGGGGAAGTAGTGGTAATTGATGAGAATTTCGGTGTTCGTGTAACCGATATTGTTAGTCAAAAGGACCGATTAAAGAATTTAAAATAATTTTTGGGGGTTTTGAGGAAAATGGCACAAAAAATACTAATCGTTGATGACGCAGCTTTTATGCGTATGATGATCAAGGATATTCTATCTAAAAATGGATATGAGATCGTAGGAGAAGCAGCCGACGGCATGCAAGCAATTGAAAAATATAAGGAAACACAACCAGATCTAGTAACAATGGATATCACCATGCCAGAAATGGATGGAATTACTGCATTAAAAGAAATCAAAAATATTAATCCGAATGCGAAAGTTATTATGTGTTCAGCAATGGGACAACAAGCGATGGTTATTGATGCAATACAAGCTGGAGCAAAAGATTTTATTGTTAAGCCATTCCAGGCAGATCGTGTCTTGGAAGCAATCAGTAAAACATTAGGCTAAAAATTAAATTAGAGGGTGCCGAATGTGAATAAAGCAAATTTCTTAATTCGATGTTCACTACTCATCATTGTTCTGCTAGGCTTTGGAAATCAAGCCTATGCAGAACAAATTGATAAAAGTGTATATGACATATTACATAATGAATCGAAAGAGAATAATGTTCAAGAAGATAATGAAAAAGGTACTAAAAAAGATACTGTAGAAGAAGATTCTAAAACCAATGAACAAAATTCGGATCAATCAGACTTACTTCTTGAAGAAACAAATGCGGAAGAAGAAAGTTCTATAGGAGTGACGATTTGGGACTTTGTTAAGATGATTTTTGCAACAATTTTTGTCGTGTTTTTAATGTATTTTATTTTACGATTTATAAATAAAAGAAACCACGGATATAAAAGCTCGCAAATAATTGAAAATATTGGTGGTACAGCACTAGGTGCCAATCGTTCGATTCAATTAATCAAAGTGGGGAAACGTCTATTAATAGTAGGCGTTGGGGATAGCATCCAATTAATAAAAGAGATTGAGGATGAACAAGAGTACAAAGAAATATTGGAAGAGTATAATCGAAAATTAGATCAGCTAGTACAACCAAGCGATATTGTGACAAAGGTGAAGAATATAGTAACTTCTAATCCTTCTACTTCGAAGACAAAAGAATCTTTTTCCATTCGTTTGTCAAAAGAATTAGAACGAATATCAAGTGAACGTAAGGAAAAGATGGAAGTACTAGAGAAGAAAAAGAAAGGATCGTCAGAAAAAAATGAATGAGTTTATGCAGTTTTTTAATAACAATGACCCAGGTAATGTCTCTACTTCTGTTCAATTGTTATTATTATTAACCGTCCTTTCTTTAGCACCTAGTATCATTATATTACTAACTAGCTTTACGAGAATAGTGATTGTTCTTTCCTTTGTCAGAACGGCGCTTGCAACACAACAAATGCCTCCTAACCAAGTAATCGTAGGGTTAGCTTTGTTTTTGACATTTTTTATTATGGCTCCTACTTTTCAGGAAGTGAATGATAAAGCATTAACTCCATTGTTTAATGAAGAAATAACATTGGAAGAAGCTTATGACAATGCTGCATTACCCCTTAAAGAATTTATGAGCAAGCATACGAGGCAGAAAGATTTAGCCTTATTTTTAAATTATTCTAAAGCAGAAGCTCCAGAATCGATTGAGGATATCCCGCTAACGACATTGGTACCTGCTTTTGCGATAAGTGAATTAAAAACAGCCTTTCAAATAGGGTTTATGATTTTTATTCCATTCTTAGTCATTGATATGGTTGTAGCAAGTATTTTAATGTCCATGGGGATGATGATGCTTCCGCCTGTTATGATTTCATTGCCATTTAAAATTCTGTTATTCATTATGGTTGATGGTTGGTATTTAGTTGTAAAATCACTGCTAGAAAGTTTTTAAGAAGGTGAAAATATGTCACAAGAAATGGTTATTTCTATTGCTGAGAAAGGTGTCCTTACCGTTTTAATTATCAGCGGTCCACTGCTAATTATTGCATTAGCAGTCGGGCTAATCATAAGTATTTTTCAAGCAACAACACAAATTCAAGAGCAAACATTGGCATTTGTACCAAAAATTGTGGCGGTCCTTGTTGGCCTTGTTTTTTTTGGATCATGGATGCTGAGTCATATGCTTTCCTATACAAAAGATATTTTTTCAAATTTAACAAGGTTTATTGGATAGAAGAATGATGGATGAACTTTTATCAAATTTCCCAGCATTTCTTTTAATTCTTGTTCGTGTCACTTCGTTTTTTTTAATGCTACCTTTATTTTCTTATCGGACGATTCCTACGACTTTTAAAGTAGGTTTAGGATTTTTTTTATCTTTAGTAATGTTTTGGGGAATGGATGTACCAGTATTAACAATTGATACAAGTTACTATTTTCTTATTCTTAAAGAAGCTTTGGTCGGACTGCTAATTGGATTTGCCGCATACATGTTATTTGCCGCAATTCAAATCGCAGGAGGATTTATTGATTTCCAAATGGGTTTTGCGATCGCAAACGTCATAGATCCTCAAACAGGGATGCAAAGTCCTCTAACAGGTCAATACTTAACGATTATTGCCATGTTCTTTTTACTAGCTTCTAATGGACATCATTTATTACTGGATGGTATCTATTATAGTTATCAGTTTATTCCGCTGGAACAGCCCTGGATTAACTTGGGTAACGGGGAGCTAGCGGAGTTTCTCATAAAAACATTCAGTTTGATGTTTATGATTGCTTTTCAGATGTCGATTCCTGTTGTCGGAAGCATCTTTTTAGTGGATGTTGGTTTGGGAATTGTCGCAAGAACTGTACCACAGTTAAATATCTTTGTAGTTGGTGTACCCATCAAGATAATTGCAGGCTTAGTTGTTCTTTTTATTGTAATGGGTGTACTAATGTCAACAGTATCTCATTTATTCTCTTCCATTGTAACGACAATGAGGGGGATTATGAATATTTTAGGAGGAGCGGGTTAAATGAAACTCCTATCATTAGATCTCCAGTTTTTTGCAGGAGAAAAAACAGAAAAGGCAACTCCAAAGAAAAGACAAGACACGAGAAAAAAAGGACAAGTGGCAAAAAGTCAGGACGTGAATACAGCACTTGTTCTTTTAGTTGTTTTTGGTGTACTAAGTTTTACAGGCGAATACCTGTTAAATGGATTAATGTCCATTCTTACCTTTACCTTTAGTGACTTTTCGTCCATTAATTTATCTGTGAATAATCTCCAGACATTGTTTTTTGATATTGTCAAAGAAGTGGCACTTTTGTTGAGTCCTATTCTAATAGCGGCTATGGTAGGAGGCATCATTGCTAATTATATGCAGGTTGGTGTTTTGTTCTCTCCAGAAGCCATTAAATTTAAATTAGAGAAAATAAATCCTATTGCAGGATTTAAAAGGATGTTCTCGCTGCGCTCGATCGTAGAGCTATTGAAGTCATTGCTAAAGATTACGGTAATCGGTATCGTGGTATTTTCTGTTTTATGGGGCAAAATGAACGAAATTCTTATCCTTTCCCATAAATCTATTGGTTCTATTGCCGTAACAATTGCGAAGTTAACGGTGCAAATGGGTCTTTATGCTTCTGTGTCGCTTTTAATTTTGTCGCTTATGGATTATATGTATCAGCGCTATGACTATGAAAAAAATATACGAATGTCAAAACAAGATATTAAAGACGAATACAAAAACATGGAAGGAGATCCGCTAATAAGGTCTAAAATTAAGCAGAAACAGAGAGAAATGGCGATGCACCGTATGATGCAAGATGTCCCTACTGCTGATGTCGTTATTACGAATCCAACGCATTATGCTATTTGCTTAAAGTATGACGAAGAAAAGTATGATGCACCCTATGTTGTTGCAAAAGGGGTAGATTTTCTAGCACAAAAAATAAAATTAGTTGCAAAAGAAAATAATGTTGTCATGGTAGAAAATCGTCCATTAGCACGAGCTATGTATAATCAAGTAGAAATAGGTGATCTAGTGCCTGAAGAATTTTATAAAGCAGTTGCAGAAATTCTTGCATTTGTCTACCAGAGTAGAGACAAATAACGGAAGAATAACTAGTAAATGAATTATTGTAAATAATAAAGAAACAAATGTATGTTTTTAAGGAGCGGAAGAAATGGCAAGAAGAGACTTAATTGTAGTGATTGGTGTAATTCTCATTATTGCAATGTTGATTATTCCCTTTCCAACCTGGTTATTAAGTGTTCTTATATTACTTAATATTACGTTGGCACTACTCATCCTATTATTAACAATGAATATGAGTGAAGCTCTAGAATTCTCCATTTTTCCTTCACTATTATTATTAACAACTTTATTTCGCCTTGGGCTTAATGTATCTACGACAAGATCTATTTTGTCTACTGGAGATGCAGGTGGGGTAGTCCATACCTTTGGAACATTCGTTGTTGGCGGTAATATCGCTGTTGGGTTAGTGGTTTTCCTAATTCTTGTCATTATTCAATTTGTTGTTATTACAAAAGGGTCTGAGCGTGTCTCAGAAGTTGCTGCGCGTTTTACGTTAGATGCAATGCCAGGTAAGCAAATGAGTATTGACGCTGATTTAAACGCAGGAATTATTTCAGAACAAGAGGCAAGACAACGTCGCGAAAAAGTTAGTAGAGAAGCTGATTTTTATGGTTCCATGGACGGGGCAAGTAAATTCGTCAAAGGGGACGCAATTGCTGGTATTATTATTGTTTTTATTAACTTGATTTTTGGAATAGTAATTGGAATGACTCAACTTGGAATGGCGGCAGGGGATGCTGCACAGCATTTTTCATTATTATCAGTAGGAGATGGAATCGTCAGTCAAATCCCTGCTTTATTAATCTCAACAGCAACAGGGATTGTCGTTACAAGAGCCGCTTCAGAAGGTAATCTTGGTTCAGATATCACTTCTCAGTTAATGGCATATCCTAAAATGCTGTATGTTGCAGGTGGTACAATCTTTTTATTAGGGTTATTTACGCCGATTGATGATTTTTTAACGATTCCAATTGCAGCACTTCTTATTTTTGGTGCTTATTATTTATCGAGAAAACCAAAAGAGGACTTAGAGCAAATCCAAGACCTTGAAGAAGAAATACAAACAGATGAACTAAAGAGTCCAGAAAGTGTAGTAAGTTTATTGAATGTAGATCCAATCGAATTTGAGTTTGGCTATGGACTGATTCCACTTGCAGATGCTAACCAAGGGGGAGACTTACTAGATCGCGTAGTCATGATAAGAAGGCAGTTAGCAATAGAATTAGGGTTAGTTATTCCTGTTGTCCGAATTCGTGACAATATTCAATTACAGCCTAATGAATATCGATTAAAAATAAAAGGTAATGAGAGAGCACGCGGGGAACTATTGCTTGACCATTACTTAGCGATGAGTCCTGGTATGGATGATGATTCTATTGAAGGAATCGATACAATTGAACCGTCTTTTGGCTTACCAGCTAAATGGATAACGGAGAGCACAAAGGAACAAGCTGAAATATTTGGCTATACAGTAGTGGATCCACCATCTGTTGTTTCCACTCATATTACAGAAGTTATTAAGGCAAATGCCTATGAATTATTAGGTAGACAAGAGACTAAACAATTAGTTGATCATGTAAAGGAAAGCTATCCAATTTTAATCGAGGAAGTTACGCCGACTCCATTGTCGATTGGAGAAATTCAGAAGGTTTTAGCAAAACTGTTAAGAGAAAATGTCTCCATTCGCAATTTACCAGTGATTTTTGAAACGTTAGCTGATTTTGGAAAAATGACATCAGATACCGATCTTTTAGCTGAGTATGTAAGGCAGTCATTAGCACGTCAAATTACTAATCAGTATACGAATCAAAATGATTCCCTAAAGGTTGTAACTTTGTCAGGTAAAGTGGAAAAGCTAATAGTAGATAATATTCAGCAAACAGAACATGGAAACTTTTTAGCATTAGACCCAAGCATTTCTCAATCTATCCTAGAGAGTATTGCAGGACAAATAGAACAACTATCTGTAATGGAGCAGTTGCCAATCCTCCTGTGTTCGCCTGCTGTTCGTATGTATGTGAGACAATTGACAGAACGTTATTTTCCACAAGTTCCAGTATTATCTTACAATGAATTAGAAGCAAATGTGGAAGTTCAAAGTGTGGGAGTTGTGAATATCGAATGAAAATACAAAAGTATGTAGCACCAAATATGCCAGAGGCAATGAAAAAGATCCGTGCAGAATTAGGAAATGATGCAGTAATTCTCCATTCGAAAGTAATTTATACAGGGGGATTTTTAGGCCTTTTTAAAAAGAGAAATATCGAAGTACTTGCTGCCATTGATCCAAGTATTTCTGATACACCTATCCCGCCCCAAACGAAGAATCGTGAAGTGCGCAATTCTGTTTTAATTAAAGAACCATCATCACGGACAGAACCAATTAATCAAGCTGGTTCATCTATTGCAAATAAAGAAAAAAAGATTTCTGATTTTCCAGATATCGCAAAGCAATTAGATGAAATTAATCAAAATGTACAAGCTTTCGGTGAACGAAGCAATAATGTGTCTTTTTCTATTCCTACACCAATAAAAAATGTAGTAAATCAGTTGGATAAACAGGAAATCAACGAAATGATTAAAGCTAGATTGGTAAAAGATCTTGTGGCTAAATGGTATGCAGCTGGCGAAGATGTGTTAGATGTTCATGTTTTCAAGTGGGCACAAGCGTTTCTTTTAGCAGAAATTTCCCCATATTCCTTTGGGGAAGTTTCTTTATCTAAAAAATATATTAATGTCATTGGACCTACAGGTGTTGGGAAAACAACTACTTTGGCTAAAATTGCAGCAAATATTATTTTAAAACAACAAAAAACAGTAGGATTTATTACAACAGATACATATAGAATTGGGGCAATCGAACAACTCAAAACGTATGCAAATATATTAGATGTTCCTTTAGAAGTTTGTTATTCCATGGAAGATTTTGAACATGCAACAAAAAAACTGAAGGATTGCGATGTTATTTTAATTGATACAGCAGGAAGAAATTTCCGCAATAAAAAATATGTTGAAGATTTAATGCAAGTGGTCGATTATAAAAGGGAAATGGAAACGTTGCTCGTTTTATCGATGACAGCAAAACAAAAGGATTTAGAAGAGATCTATAAACAATTTTCAGCAATAAACATTGATTCATTTGTCTTTACGAAATTAGATGAAACGTCTTCTTATGGTGCAATGATTAATTTAATTGTAACTTGTAAAAAAGGTGTTGCTTATATGACAACAGGGCAGAATGTTCCAGATGATATAGTTCCAGCAACCCCACTAGAGCTTGTAAATAAAATAATTGAGGTAGATGAAGAATGACTGACCAGGCTTCTATCTTAAGAAAAAAAATCGAACAATTGAATGCAAATCGACAAAGTCAATCGAATAATAAAACGCTGGCGATTATAAGTGGTAAGGGTGGGGTTGGAAAGTCTAACTTTTCTCTAAATTTTGCCCTTTCCCTCCATAATCAAGGATATCGTACTTTGCTTATTGATATGGATATCGGTATGGGAAATATTGATATTTTAATGGGAACCCAATCTCGATATACTATTGTTGATTTTTTTAGAAATAGTATTGATTTTGAGAATATCATTACTAAAGGATTTGATGGTTTAGAGTATATTGCAGGCGGGTCTGGACTAAGTGATTTTGTGAATATGGAGGATGAGAAGTTAGATAGCTTCTTTCAGCATTTTCAAGGTTTATTAAATCGCTATGATTATATTTTATTTGACATGGGAGCGGGTATCAGTACAGATTCTTTAAAATTTATTTTGTCTGTTGATGATTGTATTGTCATTACTACACCTGAGCCGACCTCTATAACAGACGCTTATGCGGCAATGAAATTTATTCATACCAGAAATCCTTTACTCCCATTATATCTAGTCGTAAATCGAACATTTACGAGAAAAGATGGTGTGGAAACCTTACAAAAGCTTCAGCAAGTAGTAAAGAAATTTCTCCATCGAGATCTCATTAATTTAGGATATATCCCAGATGATCAAAATGTGGCACAAGCTGTAAGAAAACAAATTCCTTTTGTCTTTTATAATGAAAAATCAGAAGCAGCTAAAGCTTTGCGCGAAATTGCCGATAGATATGGTAAACAACAGTTTACAGAATCCTATTCAACTAATAGACATACTTTTGTGTCTAAATTAAAAAGGTTTTTGTTTGAAAGGTAGTTGAGTAAAGTGGAGAAAGTAAAAGTTCTCGTTATTGATGATTCTGCATTTATGCGTAAGCTAATCTCAGATTTTCTCTCCGAAGACTCGAGAATAACCGTTATTGGTACAGCAAGGAATGGCGAAGATGGTATTAAGAAAATCAAGGAATTAACACCTGATGTTGTAACACTTGATGTCGAGATGCCCATCTTAGATGGATTAAGTGCTTTAAAGCGAATTATGAATGAACATCCTGTACCAGTTCTTATGCTATCAAGTATTACGAAGGTTGGAGCAGAGAGCACCATTCAAGCCATGCAGGCAGGAGCAATCGACTTTATTACAAAGCCTTCTGGATCTATTTCACTAGATTTATATAAAGTAAAGCAGGAATTAGTAGAAAAAGTTATATTAGCAAGCAATGTAAAGCCGAAAACATTATTAAATCTCTCAAGTGAAGGAAAAAAGACTATTACTTCACGAACTTCTTATAGTAAAATGGAACCAAGAGAAGATGTTAAGGGAATAGTCCAAAAGACTGTTTCGCCTAATGATTGGATGCAATCCATGAAAAAGATAGTAATCATTGGAACATCAACTGGTGGTCCAAGGGCATTACAGAAAGTATTAACTAATTTACCAAGTGATATAGAAGCGCCGATTTTAATCGTTCAACACATGCCAGCAGGATTTACCCGTTCTCTTGCAAATCGTCTTAATACGTTATCTGCAATTACGGTAAAGGAAGCGGAGCATGGCGAAATTATCCGTAATGGAGTTGCCTATATCGCTCCAGGAGGCCAGCATTTAAAGGTGAAAACAGTTGGTGTCCATACAGCAATTGATTTGGACCAGTCAGCCCCTCTAAATGGGCATAGACCATCTGTTGATATCATGTTTGAATCGGTAAGTGATTTGAAAGCCTATGCAAAAATAGCAGTTATTATGACTGGAATGGGATCAGATGGAACAGATGGGTTAAAGAAGTTAGCGAGAAAAGGCAATGTCAAAGCTATCGCTGAGTCACAGGAAACATGTATAGTTTACGGAATGCCCAAAACAGCTATTGCCACGAATTATATTGATGAAGTTCAGAAGGTAGATCATATTGCTGAAACTATTATGAAATATGTATAACGTCAAGGGATGTGAAGCAAGTGGAAATGAGTCAGTATTTAGAAGTTTTTATTGAAGAGAGTAAAGAGCACTTACAAGCATGTAATGAACATTTATTAGAATTGGAAAAGGACCCGGAAAATTTGAAAATAGTAAATGAGATTTTCCGTGCAGCTCATACATTAAAAGGAATGTCAGCAACAATGGGTTATGAGGATTTAGCAAGTCTAACCCATCAAATGGAAAATGTTCTCGATGCTATAAGAAATAAGAAAATTGTTTTTTCTCCAGAAATATTGGATGTCATTTTCTTAGCTGTTGATGATCTGGATGCAATGGTGGAGTCAATTGCTAGTGGTGGAGATGGGAAAAGAAATGTAGAGGCAGTTGTTGAAAAGCTTATACAAATTGAAAAAGGACTTCCTTTAAATCAAATCAATTCTTCAGAAACTGAGGTTGCGGCCACTGTAGATGTCATGCAGGAGGCACCAGCAACAATAAACCAGTATGATGAATTTGAAACTACTGTATTACAGCAATCATCTGATCAAGGTTTTTTCACTTATGAAATTAACATTACGTTAAAAAGTGACTGTTTATTAAAAGCTGCAAGGGTATATATGATATTTGAAGCTTTAGAATCATTAGGAGAAGTTGTCAAATCGATTCCTCCAGTAGAAGAACTTGAGGAAGAAAAGTTTGAGTATGATTTTATGGTTACCCTTATATCAAAAGAAACAGCAGATAAAATTGAAGCAGCTATCATGAAAGTCTCAGAAGTAGAAAAGGTAGTTGTAAGAGAGTTCTTTACAAATAGTCAATCTGTTAATCAAAAGGAACAAGTTCTAACAGAAACTCAGATTGTGGAAGAAGTGGAGAAAGAAATAATGAATCCGCAAGTTCCAGAGAAGGCTACCGCTACAGACAATAAACAAGCTGAGAAGCAATCAACGACTAAAGTTTCCAATAAAACCATTCGTGTGAATATTGAGCGTTTGGATATTCTCATGAACTTATTTGAAGAACTCGTTATCGACAGAGGAAGATTAGAGCAAATTTCCTCTACCCTTAAAGATCAAGAGCTTCATGAGACAGTTGAGAGAATGTCCAGAATCACAGGGGATCTTCAAAATATTATCTTAAATATGCGTATGGTTCCTGTTGAGACTGTCTTCAATCGTTTCCCTAGAATGGTGAGACAGCTTGCACGTGATTTAAATAAGAAAATTAATTTGCAAATCGTTGGTGCCGAAACAGAGCTTGATCGTACAGTTATTGATGAAATAGGTGATCCTTTAGTGCATTTAATCCGAAATGCGCTTGACCATGGAGTAGAAACGCCAGCAGTAAGAAGAGCTAATAATAAAGAGGAAGAAGGAACGGTTGTTCTTCGTGCTTATCATAGCGGAAATCATGTTTTTATTGAGTTGGAAGATGACGGTGCTGGAATTAATAAAGAGAAAGTTCTTTCTAAAGCGATTAATAAAGGAATCGTTACAAAAGAAATGGCTAAAACATTAACTGATTCTCAAATTGCTGAACTTATATTTGCATCTGGTTTTTCGACTGCAGATCAAATCTCTGATATTTCAGGACGTGGGGTAGGACTTGATGTAGTAAAGAATACGATTGAATCCTTAGGTGGCTCGATTACGATCGAATCAGTGGAAGGAAAAGGCTCGCTCTTCTCTATCCAATTGCCATTAACCTTATCGATAATTTCAGTTATGTTAGTTGAAATTCAAGCAGAAAAATACGCTATTCCATTGTCTTCTATTATTGAGACAGCTATTGTGAATAAAAATGATGTCATGCATGCCCATAATCAAACAGTAATTGATTTCCGTGGCAAAGTGGTACCATTACTATTCTTAAAAGATATATTTGATGTTCCTTCAGCAGGACTGGAAAGTGACTATTATTCTGTTGTAATTGTAAGAAAAGGCGATAAATTAGCTGGACTTGTTGTAGATGGATTTATTGGACAACAAGAGGTTGTCTTAAAGTCACTAGGTTCTTATCTATCAAGTGCTTATGCTATATCTGGAGCAACCATCTTAGGAGATGGACAAGTAGCGTTAATTATGGATTGTAATGCTTTAATTAAATAATCATTACATGAAAGATAAATGAATTTTGAACAAAGCTTTTTCGTTTAGTATTGACCTTTTTAATAGATCGAAACATGTTGAAGAAGGTTGTTTTCTACAAGCTTGTTTTCAATAGGGGAATTTCTAAAAAGAATTACAGAGTAGTCTGAATACACGTAGATAGCAGAGGGATTAGCGAGACAGGTGAGATCCTGTATAGCATGCCCCATGGAAGGCAAAGTGTATTCAGACTTATGGGTTAATAGCAACAAACGATACGAAACAGCCTTGAAGAAAAGCGGATATTCCATTGTTTTTTACGATAAATTAATCTAGACAATATGATGGTGATGATATAGGGCTTTGCATTTTATGTAAAGCAGACAGGTTAACTTGAGAGGGATGAAAGAAATGAGCGATGTAGTTTCAACTGAAGAAAAACTAATAATATTTGAACTGAAGGGGAAGGAATATGCTATCTCTGTCAATGAAGTGATGTCGATTGAGAAGAACATGCATATTACTAGAATTCCAAATATCGCTCCTTTTGTTAAAGGTGTGATTAATTTAAGAGGAGTCGTTACTCCAATTATTGATTTACGACTTCGTTTTAATTTAGAAGAAATTCCTTACACAGACAGCACAAGAATTATTATTATCATGATAGAAGATATGGAAGTAGGAATTATTGTTGATTCTGCTAATGATGTTGTAGATGTCAATACTTCGCTTTATGAGCCTGCTCCAGAGACAATTAATGGTGATGAAGTCGATTATATAAAAGGGGTAGTGAAGCTTGATAAGCGTTTACTAATTCTTGTTGATTTGGAAAAAGTATTTGATCGAAATATTTTAAGAACATATTCCAATGCAAAAAGCGATGAGTAAATATGGGATATATTAATGATATAAATTCGTTAAAATTAGATGTTTTAAGAGAGATCGGTAATATAGGAGCAGGAAATGCTGCCACTTCTTTGTCCAAGCTGCTTAATAAAAAGATTGATATGAAGGTACCAGATGTTCAAATTGTTACGTTTGATGAGATGATGGAAATGGCAGGTGGTGCAGATAATATCGTTGCGGGCGTTTTCTTAAGAATTGAGGGAGATATCCCAGGAAGCATGTTTTTCATCCTTCCTTTAGAGCAAGCGACTACATTTGTCCAAGATATGATCGGAGATACTTCTGTTGACTTAGCTGCGCCACCATATGATGAGCTATCTATTTCTGCGTTACAGGAATTAGGCAATATTTTATCAGGTTCCTATTTATCCTCTTTATCTGATTTTAC
>Ga0182739_1001820_pt1 | contig 21096 bp, 20 predicted proteins | sample eDN5th30CBELigBY_FD_128873 | JGI IMG/M metagenome (GOLD analysis project Ga0182739, IMG submission 128873) | Enriched backyard soil microbial communities from Emeryville, California, USA - eDNA 5th pass 30_C BE-Lig BY (version 2) (version 2) | ecosystem: Environmental > Terrestrial > Soil >...
CGCGTCGCCCAGATCGTCACCTACGGCACGATCAAGGCCAAGCAGGCGCTGAAAGACAGCACCCGCGTGCTCGGGATGCCGTTCTCGGTGGGCGAGAAGCTCACCAAGGCCTTCCCCCCGCCGGTGATGGGCAAGGACATGCCGCTGAGCGATGTCACGGATTCCGGCTCCGAACGCTACAAAGAAGCCGGCGACATCCGGCAGCTCATCCAGACCGACCCCGAGGCCGCGAAGGTGTTCGAGACCGCTCTGGGCATCGAGAACCTGAAGCGCCAGTGGGGCGTCCACGCCGCCGGCGTCATCATGTCGAGCGAGCCGATCGCCGACGTCATCCCCATCATGAAGCGCGAGCAGGACGGCCAGATCGTCACCCAGTTCGACTTCCCGGCGGCCGAGTCGCTCGGTCTGGTCAAGATGGACTTCCTGGGTCTTCGCAACCTGACGATCATCGACGACGCGCTCGACAACATCGAGGCCAACCGCGGGTTCCGCCCGGTGCTGGAAGAGCTCGACTTCGACGACCGCGCCGCCTACGACCTGTTGGCCCGCGGCGACTCGCTCGGTGTCTTCCAGCTCGACGGCGGCCCGCTGCGGAGTCTGATGCGGCTGATGAAGCCCGACAACTTCGAAGACATCTCGGCTCTCATCGCGCTGTACCGCCCGGGCCCGATGGGGGCGAACTCGCACACCAACTACGCCCTGCGCAAGAACGGCACCCAGCCGATCACGCCGATCCACCCCGAGTTCCAGGAATCGCTCGCCGAGATCCTCGACACCACCTACGGCCTGATCATCTATCAGGAGCAGGTCATGGCCATCGCGCAGAAGGTCGCCGGGTTCTCGCTCGGCCAGGCCGACATCATGCGCCGCGCGATGGGCAAGAAGAAGAAGTCCGAACTCGACAAGCAGTACGAGGGCTTCGTGGCCGGCATGAAGCAGAACGGGTACTCCGACGTCGCCATCAAGACGCTGTGGGACATCCTGGTCCCGTTCTCCGACTATGCCTTCAACAAGGCCCACTCCGCCGCGTACGGGGTGCTCAGCTACTGGACGGCGTATCTCAAGGCGCACTACCCGGCCGAGTACATGGCCGCCCTGCTGACGAGCGTCGGCGATGCCCGGGACAAGCTCGCGATCTACCTCAACGAGTGCCGGCGCATGGGCATCAAGGTGCTCGCCCCCGATGTCAACGAGTCGATCGGGTACTTCGCGGCCGTCGGCGACGACATCCGCTTCGGCCTCGGCGCGGTGCGCAACGTCGGATTCGGGGTCGTCGAGCAGATCCGTTCGGCCCGCGAAGAGAAGGGCGCCTTCACCAGCTTCCACGACTTCCTGCGCAAGATCCCGCTGCAGGCGGCGAACAAGCGCACCGTCGAGTCGCTCATCAAGGCCGGCGCGTTCGATTCGCTCGGCTCCACCCGGCGTGCCCTCATCGAGATCCACGAGGGGGCCGTCGAGCGGGCCGTGAGCGACAAGCGAGCGGAGGCCAACGGCCAGGTCGGATTCGACTTCGACAGCCTGTGGGACGAGCCCGAGCACGCGGTCGAGGCGATCCCGGAGCGTCCCGAGTGGCCCAAGCGCGAGAAGCTCGCCGCGGAGCGCGAGATGCTCGGCCTGTACGTCAGCGATCACCCGCTCGCCGGGCTGGGACCCCAGCTGGCCAAGCACGCCAGCATCGGCATCGCCGAACTGCTGAGCGGCGACGCCGCCGGCGACGGCGACACGGTGACCGTCGCCGGCCTCGTGACCAGCGTGCAGCACCGCACCGCCCGCAACTCGGGCAAGCAGTACGGCATGATCCAGCTCGAGGACTTCGGGGGCGAGATCACCGTGCTGTTCATGGGCAAGACCTATCAGGAGTTCGCGCCCGCCCTGCAGGGCGACTCGATCATCGTCGTGAAGGGCCGGGTGAGCCTGCGCGACGACGGCATGAACCTGCACGCGGTGTCGATGTTCCAGCCCGACACCGGCTCCAGCCTCGGCTCGGGCCCGCTGGTCATCTCGGTCGCCGAGAGCCGGGCGACCACCGACGTGATCAGCCGGCTCAACGACGTGCTCATCCGGCACGCGGGCGACAACGAGGTCCGGTTGCGCCTGATCCGCGGCGAGAGCGCTCGGATGTTCGAGATCCCGTACCCGGTCGCGGTGACCGCCGATCTCTACGGCGAACTGAAGAGCCTGCTCGGCCCGAACTGCCTGGTCTGACGCGTCCCCGGCGGCGCCTACACGTTGTCGCCGGGCCGCCAGTACTGGCGCTCGTGGTACAGCAGCGGGATGTCCTCGTCCCCGAGCCCGCCGTCCTCGATCTGCACGACGATCACGGCGCTCTCCTCCACCGGGTAGCGCCCGATGATCCGGCACAGCATCCAGGCCGGGACGTCTCGGAGGAGGGGGAGGCCGAGCGGCCCCGGCGACCAGTGCCGCCCCTGGAAGCGGAACTCCGCATCCAGCGAGAGCGTCTCGGCGGCCGCCCGATTGCGGACCCCGAGGAAGTGGATGAGCACATGATCGGTCTGCTCGATCGCCGGCCAGGCGCTGGCCTTGCGGGCCATGTTGAAGGTGGCCATCGGGGGGATCGCCGCGAGCGAGGCGACCGAGGTGGCGGTGAAGCCCGCCGGGGTGCCGTCGGGGTGAGTGGCGGTGACCACGGTGACGCCGGCGGCCAGCCGGCGGAAAGCGGCCTTGAAGGCCTCCACGTCATGCATGGGTCCATCCAACCCCAGCGCGGGCCGGCACGCTGGCCGCGCCCTAGGCTGGTCGGGCGATGATCCAGACCCTCGACCTCCGCGGCTCGCGTCCGACCCGTGCCGAACTGACCGCCCTCGTTCCCCGTGCCCGCATCGACGTCGCGGTGGCGACGGAGACCGCGGCGGGGCTCATCGCGGACGTCCGCGACCGCGGTGAAGCGGCCCTGCTTGATCAAGCCGAGCGGCTGGACGCAGTCCGCCCCACCTCGGTCCGGGTCGATCCGGCGGCGATCGCGGCGGCCGTCGACGGTCTGGATGCGGCGGTCCGCGCCGCGCTCGAGGAGGCGATCCGCCGGGTGCGGCTGGCGAGCGAGGCACAGGTCCCGCCGCCGGCGGTCACCGACCTGGGGGAGGGCGCCCAGATCGTGCAGCGCTGGCAGCCGGTCGGCAGGGTCGGGTTCTACGTCCCGGGCGGCAAGGCGGTCTACCCGTCGAGCGTCATCATGAACGTCGTCCCCGCCCAGGTCGCCGGGGTCGGGTCCGTCGTGCTCGCGTCGCCGCCGCAGGCCGGCCACGCCGGGGGAGTGCACCCGACGATCCTGGCGGCGGCCGGCATCCTCGGGGTCGAGGAGATCTACGCGATGGGGGGTGCGGGGGCGATCGCCGCGCTGGCCTACGGGGTTCCGGGACTCGGGCTCGACCCGGTGGATCTCATCACCGGCCCCGGCAACGTGTACGTCGCCGCCGCGAAGCGCCTGGTGCGCGGGGACACCGGAATCGACGCCGAGGCGGGACCGACCGAGATCGTCGTGATCGCCGACGCCGCGGCCGACGCTCGGCTCGTGGCGGCCGACCTGGTGAGCCAGGCGGAGCACGACGAACTGGCGGCGGCGGTCCTGGTGACCGACTCCGCGGAACTGGCCGACCGGGTCCGCGACGAACTCGATCGCCAGACGGGTGCCACCGCACACGGCGACCGGGTGCGCGAGGCGCTCGGCGGCCGGCAGTCGGCGGTCGTGCTCGTCGACGACCTCGAAGCGGCGGCGGCGTTCAGCGACGCGTACGGGCCCGAGCACCTCGAGATCCAGACCGCCGACCCCGGATCCGTGCTCGATCTGATCCACAACGCCGGTGCGATCTTCCTCGGCCCCGACGCCCCGGTCAGCCTCGGAGACTATCTCGCCGGATCCAACCACGTGCTTCCCACCGGCGGGCAGGCGCGGTTCGCTCCGGGCCTCGGTGCCGCGACGTTCCTGCGGTCCCAGCAGGTGGTGCGCTACGACCGCACCGGTCTCGCGGGCGTCCGGGCCGCGATCCGCGCCCTGAGCGATGCCGAGGCGCTTCCCGCGCACGGCGACGCGGTAGATGCCCGCTTCCCTGCCGGATCCTGACCTGCCCGGTACCCTGGCAGCACCATGTTCTGCCCGTTCTGCCGCCACCCCGACAGCCGCGTCGTCGACTCGCGCACGAGTGACGACGGTCTGGCGATCCGGCGCCGCCGGCAGTGCCCGGAATGCGGACGTCGCTTCAGCACCACCGAGACCGCGAGCCTGACCGTGATGAAACGCAACGGCGTCGTCGAGCCGTTCAGCCGCGAGAAGATCGTCACGGGCGTGCGGAAGGCGTGCCAGGGGCGGCCGGTGAACGATGCCGACCTGGCGATGCTGGCCCAGAAGGTCGAAGAGTCGATCCGCGCGACCGGCGTCGCGCAGATCGATGCGAACGACATCGGCCTGGCGATCCTGCCGTCGCTGCGCGAGCTCGACGAGGTCGCGTACCTGCGTTTCGCGAGCGTCTACCAGGGGTTCGACTCGCTCGAGGACTTCGAGTCGGCGATCACCCTGCTGCGGGTCGAGCACGCGACCGCCCAGGCCGAGGGCGAGTCCGCCGACCGGTAGCCTGGAGCCGATGTACGGACTCCTCTTCCGGATCTTCCTCTCCCGCCTCGATCCGGAGACCGCGCACCATCTCGCCGTCTCGGTGATCCGCGCCCTCCCGCCGGCCGGCGGGCTGATCTCGCTGTTCACCCGTCCCGATCCGGGTCTGGTGGTGCGCACCCTCGGGCTGGAGTTCCCGTCCCCATTCGGGCTCGCGGCCGGATTCGACAAGGACGCCCGCGTGATCCGGGGCCTGGGGCTGCTCGGATTCGGGCACGTCGAGATCGGGACGGTCACCGCACGCGCCCAGCCGGGCAATCCCCGCCCGCGGCTGTTCCGCCTCATCCCGGATCGCGCCGTCATCAACCGCATGGGCTTCAACAACGCGGGGGCGGATGCGGTGGCCGCCCGGGTGCGCCGCGCCGCGTCCCGGCGGGTCCGCCCCGTCATCGGGGTGAACATCGGCAAATCGCGAGTGGTCGAGGTGGACGACGCCGCCGCCGACTACCTCGCGAGCACCCGCGCGCTCGCCCCGCTCGCCGACTATCTGGTGGTCAACGTCAGTTCGCCGAACACCCCGGGCCTGCGCGGGCTGCAAGAGCTCGACCGCCTCGCGCCCCTGCTCGAGACCGTGCGGGATGCGGCGGCCGGGACCCCGGTGCTGGTCAAGATCGCGCCCGATCTCTCCGACGACGAGGTCCGGAGGATCGCCGGGCTCGTCGTGCGCCTGGGCCTGCCGGGCATCGTGGCCACGAACACCACGGTCTCGCGCGACGGCCTGTCCAGTGCTCCGGAGGCTCTCGAGGCCGCCGGAGCAGGCGGACTCTCCGGGGCGCCGCTGGCCGCGCGTTCCCTCGAGGTGCTGCGCATCCTGCGCGCGGCGGTGCCGCCCGGCCTGTGCATCATCTCGGTCGGGGGAGTCGAGAGCGGCGACGACGTCGCCGCGCGCCTGGAGGCCGGGGCGACCCTCGTGCAGGGCTACACCGCGTTCCTCTACCGCGGACCGCTCTGGGCGAGGCAGATCAACGGGCGCCTCGCCGAGTTGCGCCGCATCCGCCGCACGCCGCTGATCGAGTAGCCGCGAAGCGGCACCCCGCTGATCGAGTAGCCGCGAAGCGGCACCCCGCTGATCGAGTAGCCGCGAAGCGGCGTGTCGAGATCCCGCGCCGCACTCAGCTGGGGAACTGCCCGCGTTTCACCTGGGGCTTCGGAAGCCGCAGCACCCGCATCTGGATCATGCGCATGAACGCGTACCAGCGCACCCCGCGCTCGACCTTGTCCTTGCCGAACTTCTCCGCCAGGCGCCGGGTCACCAGGATGCCGACGATGATGCCCTCGATGACGAGGACCACGATGACGGCCCACACGCCCACCAGCACGTACGGTGCGATCGATTCGAAGAAGTAGCTGAGGATCGTGACGAGAAGCAGAGGCAGCAGCACCTCACCCAGGCTGAACCGCGCGTCGATGTAGTCGCGCACATAGCGCTTCTGCGGACCCTTGTCGCGGGCGGGCAGGTACTTCTCCTCGCCGGCGGCCATGCCGAGCCGCGCACGCTCGCGCGCGGCCTGCACCTGGCTGCGGGACTGCTTGGCGGCGAGCCGGCGGTCGGTCGGCACGAGGGGACGCTTGCGCGCCTCCTCCTGCTCTTTGCGGGTGGGCGTGCGGTGTCCCTTGGTGCCGGTGACGGCGTCGTCGTCGGTCGGGGGAGTGGGTGGGGTCTTGGCCACGGTGGTCCTCGCAGTCGTGTCTCTTAAGATCATCCCATGCCTTCGAACTCACCTCACGCCGACGAGCTCCGCGACGTGGTCGCAGCCGGCCTCCCTGCCGCGATCGCCGACCTGTCCGAACTGGTCCGCATCCCGTCGGTGTCGTGGGAGGGATTCGATCACGATCACGTCGCGGCCAGTGCCGCCGCGGTCGCGGCCCTCGCGACCGGCACCGGGGTGTTCGACGAGGTCGAGATCGTGCGCCACCCGATCCCGGCGACCGGTCAGCTCGGGCTCCCGGCCGTCATCGCCACGCGTGCCGCGAAGAACGGCCGTCCGACGGTCTTGCTCTACGCCCACCACGACGTCCAGCCCCCCGGTCAGGAAGCGGACTGGGATTCCGCGCCGTACGAGCCGACCCTGCGCGGTGAGCGGCTGTACGGGCGCGGAGCGGCCGACGACAAGGCGGGGGTGATGGCCCACATCGGGGCGATCCGCGCCTTGCTGAGCGTCGAATCCGACCCCGACGTCGGCATCGTGTTGTTCGCCGAGGGTGAGGAGGAGTTCGGGTCGCGATCGCTCCCGGCGATCCTGGAGGCCCACCACGACAAGCTCGCGGCCGACGCGATCGTCGTGGCCGACTCCGGCAACTGGGATCTGGAGACCCCCGCTCTCACCGTCGGGTTGCGCGGCGCCGTGGCCTTCAACCTGCGCATCTCGACCCTCGACCACGCATCGCATTCCGGCCAGTTCGGGGGAGCGGTGCCGGATGCGATGCTCGCCGCCATCCGCCTCTGCGCCACCTTCTGGAACCCGGACGGCTCGGTCGCGGTCGCCGGTCTGCACAGCCACGCCGCGGACACGCCGGAGTACGGCGAACAGCAGCTGCGCGACGAGACCGGTCTGCTCGAGGGCGTCACCCCGATCGGATCGGGCGACCTGCTCTCGCGCACCTGGTATCAGCCGTCGATCACGGTGACCGGGATCGACGCCCCGAGCGTCAAGAACGCCTCGAACACGCTCATCCCGAGCGTGCGGGTGCGCGTCAGCGCGCGTGTCGCGCCCGGTCAGACCTGGCAGGACTACTTCGCCGCGCTCGAGGCGCACATCGCCGCGCACGTACCGCACGGCGCGCGCTGGCAGATCGAGGACATCGACTCCGGTCAGCCGTTCCTCGTCGACACCAGCGGGTGGGCCGCCGGCGATGCGCTGGAGGCGATGCACGAGGCGTTCGGGAAGGAACCGGTCCTGATGGGCTCCGGCGGATCGATCCCGTTCATCGCCGATCTGGTGACGCGCTACCCCTCCGCGCAGATCCTCATCACGGGGGTAGAGGACCCCGACGCGCGCGCGCACAGCCCGAACGAGTCGCTGCACCTGCCGACCTTCGAGCACGCGATCCTCACCGAAGCGCTCCTGCTCTCCCGGCTGAACGCGCGGTCGGAAGCGTAGGATGAGTGACATGACAGACACCACCATCTCGGCCGAGGTCGTCGATCACACTCTTGCCGCACACGAGGTCGAGATCACCTCGGCGGCTCGCGACAAGGTGCGCAGCCTGCTCGAGCAGGAGGGGCGAGACGATCTGCGCCTCCGGGTCGCGGTGCAGCCGGGCGGCTGCTCGGGCCTGATCTATCAGCTCTATTTCGACGAGCGTCTGCTCGACGGTGACGCGACCCGCGATTTCGACGGGGTCGAGGTCGTCGTCGACAAGATGAGCGTGCCCTACCTGGCCGGTGCGTCGATCGATTTCGAGGACACCATCCAGAAGCAGGGCTTCACCATCGACAACCCCAACGCGCAGGGTTCGTGCGCGTGCGGAGACAGCTTCCACTAAAGGCTCGGAATCGCATCGACACAGGGCGCGCGCCGGAAGGCGGGCGCCCGTGTTGGTTATAGACTCAGAGGGAACCAGCTCCGTTTCTCCGAGAGGCATTCTGTGCGTCCCCAACGTCGTTCCCGCTTGGCTAGATGGGCGATCGTGCCGATCGGACTGGTGGTCTCCATCGTCCTCGCCGGCTGCACGCAGCAGCAGCTCCAGGGCTTCCTGCCCGGTGACCCGGGTGTCACCGACCACACCGGCACCATCATCAGCCTGTGGACGACCTCGTGGATCGTCCTGCTCGGCGTGGGCGTGGTGACCTGGGGGCTCATCATCTGGGCAGCCGTCGCGTACCGGCGCCGCAAGGGCCAGACCGGCCTTCCGGTGCAGCTGCGGTACAACCTGCCGATCGAGATCTTCTACACCATCGTCCCGCTGATCCTGGTGCTCGGCTTCTTCGCCTTCACGGCACGCGACCAGGCTCAGATCGAGGCGCACAACGACCCCGAGGTCCACATCCAGGTGTTCGGCAAGCGCTGGGCCTGGGACTTCAACTACGTCGACTCCGACGTCTACTCGCCCGGAATCCAGGCGCAGACCATCGACGACCGCCCCGGCATCATCGACGAAGACGAGCTGCCGGTGCTGTACCTGCCGGTCGGCAAGCGGGTCGAGATCAACATCGAGTCCCGCGACGTCATCCACTCGTTCTGGATCATCGACTTCCTCTACAAGAAGGACATGATCCCGGCGAAGTCGAACTACCTGTACTTCGTGCCCCTGAAAGAGGGCACCTACCACGGCAAGTGCGCCGAGCTGTGCGGCGAGTACCACTCGCTGATGCTGTTCACGGTCAAGGTCGTCTCCGAGGCCGAGTACGAGCAGCACATGCAGGAACTCGCCGACGCCGGCTACACGGGCCAGCTCGGGCAGGACTACAACACCCTCAGCAACGGGCCCGGCAACGGGGCCAGTTCCATCGACAGCGACCGCCCTAAGGAAGACGCAGAATGAGCACCGCGACAGCGTTCGGGACCCCGCGAGTCGAACGTAAGGGCAACGTCTTCGTCAAGTGGATCACCACCACCGACCACAAGACGATCGGGTACCTCTACCTGATCAGCTCGTTCATCTTCTTCCTGATCGGCGGCGTCATGGCGCTGATCATCCGGGCCCAGCTGTTCGAGCCCGGTCTCAAGCTCGTCCCGACCGGTGAGGCGTACAACCAGCTCTTCACGATGCACGGCACGATCATGCTGCTGCTGTTCGCGACACCGCTGTTCGCGGGCTTCGCGAACGTCGCGATGCCGCTGCAGATCGGTGCGCCCGATGTCGCCTTCCCGCGGCTGAACGCGTTCGCCTACTGGCTCTACCTGTTCGGCGGGCTCATCGCCTCGGCCGGGTTCTTCACCCCGCAGGGTGCGGCGTCCTTCGGATGGTTCGCCTACGCACCGCTGTCGAACACGACGTTCACGCCGGGCGTCGGGGGTCACCTCTGGGTGTTCGGTCTGGGGCTCGCCGGGTTCGGCACGATCCTGGGTGCCGTCAACTTCATCACCACGATCATCACGATGCGCGCACCCGGCATGACCATGTTCCGGATGCCGATCTTCACCTGGAACATCCTGGTCACCTCGATCCTGGTGCTGCTGGCCTTCCCGGTGCTCGCCGCGGGACTGTTCGCGCTGGGCGCCGACCGGGTCTTCGGGGCGCATCTGCTCGACTCCGCCAACGGCGGAGCCATCCTCTGGCAGCACCTGTTCTGGTTCTTCGGCCATCCCGAGGTGTACATCATCGCGCTGCCGTTCTTCGGCATCATTAGCGAGGTTCTTCCGGTGTTCAGCCGGAAGCCGATTTTCGGATACAAGACCCTGATCTACGCGACGATCGCGATCGCCGCCCTGTCCGTCACGGTCTGGGCGCACCACATGTACGTGACCGGTTCGGTGCTGCTGCCGTTCTTCGCGCTGCTGACGATGCTCATCGCCGTCCCGACGGGTGTGAAGATCTTCAACTGGATCGGCACCATGTGGCGGGGCTCGGTGACCTTCGAGACCCCGATGCTCTGGGCGATCGGCTTCCTCATCACGTTCACCTTCGGTGGTCTGACGGGTGTCATCCTTGCCTCGCCGCCGCTGGACTTCCACGTCTCCGACACCTACTTCGTCGTCGCGCACTTCCACTACGTCGTCTTCGGCACCGTGGTGTTCGCGATGTTCAGCGGCTTCTACTTCTGGTGGCCGAAGTGGACGGGCAAGATGCTCAACGAGACCCTCGGCAAGTGGCATTTCTGGCTGCTGTTCATCGGCTTCCACACCACGTTCCTGATCCAGCACTGGATCGGCGTCGTGCAGATGCCACGCCGCTACTGGAGCTACCTGCCGACCGACGGCGTGACCTGGATGAACCAGATCTCGACGGTGGGGGCGATGATCCTCGCGGTCTCGATGCTGCCGTTCCTGCTCAACGTCTGGATCACGCGGAAGGCCCCGAAGGTCACCGTCGACGACCCGTGGGGCAACGCGCGCTCGCTCGAGTGGGCCACCTCGTGCCCGCCCCCGCGCCACAACTTCACGTCGATCCCGCGGATCCGCTCGGAGTCGCCGGCCTCCGACCTGCACCACCCGGAGGCGACCGCTCAGGTCGGGATCGGACCCCTGAAGGATGCGCCCGAACGACCTGTCGTCGACGCGGCGGACGGGAAGGTCAAGTAGGTGAACGTCAACCGGAACATGTTCTGGATCCTCGCCGGATTCTTCGCCCTGACGGCGGTGCTCTACACCGTCTGGTCGTATATCGACTACCAGAACTCGCAGAACAGTGAGATCAAGAAGGAGCAGGTCGTCGAGTGGGTCGGCACCGTCGCCCTCTCGCTGTCCGCTCTGCTCGCGGCGCTCATCGCGTTCTACATCGGCGCATCGCGCCGGGCTCAGGGCGGGGAACTGCCCGAGGACCGCCTCGACGCCGAGATCGACGACGGCGACCCCGAGGTCGGATTCTTCAGCCCGTGGAGCTGGTGGCCGATGGTGCTGGCCCTCGGGGCGGCGCTCTTCTTCCTCGGCTTCGCCGTCGGGATCTGGCTGTGCTTCATCGGCGCGCCGATCGCCTTCCTGGCGATCATCGGCTGGTACTACGAGTACTACCGCGGTTACTTCGCGCGATGACCGCGACGATCCGCGAGGCGCGCGCGGGCGACGAAGAGGGGCTCTACGCCCTCGTCGCGCAGCTCGGCCACGCACTCCCGCCGGTGCGCGAGGCGTTCGACTCCACGGTCGCGGCGTACCTGGCGGGTGAGCACCCGAGCGTGTTCCTGCTCGTCGTCGATGACGGGGGAGTGCTCAAGGGCTACGCGCTGACCACGATCGTGCCGCTGCTGGCGACCAACGGTCCGTCGGCACAGCTGCAAGAGATCGTGGTCGACGACGCCGCTCGCGGTCACGACTTCGGGACCCAACTGGTGCGTGCCGTCGAAGCCGAATGCGAGCGTCGCGGTGTCACTCAGCTCACGGTGGCCAGCCGGCGCGCCGGCGGGTTCTACGACCGGCTCGGGTTCCACGAGAGCGCCGAGTACATGAGGCGCTTCTTCTAGTCTCTGCTGGTCGCACAGCTCTTCTGGGCGCAGAGCTCTTCCGGGCGCAGCGCTCCGGCGTCCCGCGGCACCGGGTTTCCCCCGGCGCCGGGCGATGCCGGGAAGGCGAACCTTCCGGCTCAGTGGTGGCCGTGCTTCGACGCCTCGATCTCGGACTTCGTGACCGGGGCGATCCGGTCCTCGAAGAACCAGTTCGAGAGCACCGCGCGGACCCGCTGGGTGACGGGGATGCGACCGCGTGCGTTGGGACGCAGCATCAGCGACTTGTAGTCGTCGAAGTCGACGAGCTTCCAGCGCTCGTAGTCCGAGAGCTGCTCGTGGACCTCGATGTACTCGCCGCCGGGCAGACGGACGATCCGCGCCGACTCGTAGCCGTGCAGAGCGATCTCGCGGTCCTTCTTCTGCAGTCCGATGCAGATCCGGTGCGTGACGATGTAGGCCACGACGGGTCCGACGAACAGCAGGGCCTGGATGGCGTGGGTCACGCCCTCGATCGACAACATGAAGTGCGTGGCGATCAGGTCCGAGCTCGCCGCCGACCAGAGCACGGCGTAGAACACGACACCGGCGGCGCCGATCGCGGTGCGGCGCGGCGCGTTGCGGGGGCGCTGAGCCATGTGGTGCTCGCGCTGGTCTCCCGTGATCCACCCTTCGATGAACGGGTAGACGGCGACCGCGGCGAGGAAGAGCGGCAGCACGAGAAGCGGGATCAGGATGTTCAGCGAGAACGTGAAGCCCCACAGCTCGAACTCCCAGCCCGGGGGAACGAGGCGCAGGGCGCCGTCGGCGAACCCGATGTACCAGTCCGGCTGCGTGCCCGCCGACACGGGGGAGGGGTCGTACGGCCCGTATGCCCAGATCGGGTTGATCGTGAAGATCGAGGCGGTCAGGGCGATGACGCCGAAGATGATGAAGAAGAACCCGCCGGCCTTCGCCGCGAACACCGGCATGATCGGGACACCGACGACGTTGTCGTTGGTGCGGCCGGGGCCGGAGAACTGGGTGTGCTTGTTCACCACGAGCAGCACCAGGTGCACGCCGATCGCCGCCGCGAGGATGGCGGGAAGCAGCAGGATGTGGATGCTGTAGAACATGCCCACCACCTGGGTACCGGGGAACTCGCCGCCGAAGATCAGGTTCGAGGTCCAGGTCCCGATGATCGGGATGCCCTTGATCATGCCGTCGATGATGCGCAGGCCGTTGCCGGAGAGCAGGTCGTCCGGCAGCGAGTAGCCGGTGAAGCCCTCAGCCATCGCCAGGATGAACATCACGAAGCCGATGATCCAGTTGATCTCACGCGGCTTGCGGAACGCACCGGTGAAGAATACGCGCAGCATGTGCAGGCCGATCGAGGCCACGAACAGCAGGGCCGCCCAGTGGTGGATCTGGCGCATGAGCAGGCCGCCGCGGACGTCGAAGCTGATGTCGAGCGTCGAGGCCATGGCCGCCGACATGTCGATCCCCTTCAGCGGCGCGTACGAGCCCTCGTACACGACCTCGACCATGGAGGCCTGGAAGAAGAAGGTCAGGAAGGTGCCCGAGAGCAGGATAACGACGAAGCTGTAGAGCGCGACCTCACCGAGCATGAACGACCAGTGATCGGGGAAGATCTTGCGGCCGAGCTCGCGGACCAGGCCCGAGATGCCGGTGCGCTCGTCGATGTAGTTGGCGCCCCAGTTGGTGAAGCGCATGCCCGCGTTCGGCGGCGGCGCGTCCTGCTCGTCGGAGGTGGTGACGCGTGTGGTCTTGGTGGCCTCGACGGTCACAGCTGACGCTCCCAGAAGCTCGGGCCGACAGGTTCGGTGAAGTCGCTGCGGGCGACCAGGAATCCTTCTTCGTCGACGGTGATGGGCAGTTGCGGCAACGGGCGCTTGGCCGGGCCGAAGATGACGGCGGCCTCACGGGTGATGTCGAACTGCGACTGATGGCAGGGGCACAGCAGGTGGTGGGTCTGCTGCTCGTAGAGCGCGACGGGGCAGCCGACGTGCGTGCAGATCTTGGAGTACGCGACGATGCCGTCGAAGCTCCAGTCCTCGCGGCCGGGCGAGACGTGCAGGTCTTTCGGGTCGAGGCGCATGAGCAGCACGGCCGCCTTCGCCTTCTCTTCCAGCTTGCCCTCGTGCATGTCGCTCAGGCCGTCGGGGATGACGTGGAAGACGGAGCCCAGCGTGACGTCGGAGGCCTTGATCGGGGTGCCGTCGGGGTCGCGGGTGAGCTTGGTGCCCTCTTCCCACATGGTGTGCTTGAGCCGCTGGACGGGGTCGCCGGCGGGGGCGAGATCGCGGAACAGCACGACGGCGGGAAGCGGGGTCGCCACCAGCGCGCCGATCAGGGTGTTGCGGATCAGCTTGCGCCGCGTGAAGCCGGACTCCTTGTTGCCGAGCGAGAACACCTCGACGGCCTTCTCGCGGGTCTCTTCGCTACCGCGCGTGGGGTGGCGGGACTCGACGAGGTCGTGCCCGTCCATCAGCGACTTCGACCAGTGGACGGCCCCGAAACCGATCCCGAACAGACCGAGGGCGATGCCCACGCCGAGGAACAGGTTGCTGTTGCGGACCGACGCGATGTCGCCCGGGATGATCGGGAAGACGATGTACGCCACGACCGCGAACACGCTGCCGAGGATCGAGGCGAGGAACAGCCACGCCACGCGACGCTCGTTCTGGCGCTCCTTGACGGGGTCGAGATCGGAGACCCGGGCCCGGTACGGCGGGAATCCGGGGTTCTCGACCTTGTCCGTGGGCACCACTGCGGTGCCGGGGGAAGGAGTCGGAGCCTCGCGGGTTGCCACCGCGTCGCCCTTGGCTGCCATTGCGTATCCCTACTTCTCGAGTTGCCGGAGCTTAGTTGGACTTCGCGGTCAGCCAGACGGTGATCGCGACGATCGAACCGAGGGCGAAGATCCAGACGAACAGACCCTCCGAAACGGGGCCGAGCCCGCCGAGGTCCACCACGCCCGGTGCGTTGTCCTGGTCGCTGATGAACAGCAGGTAGCTGATGATGTCGGCCTTGTCCGCGGCCGGGATGTTGAGGTCGTTGAAGACCGGCATGTTCTGCGGGCCGGTGACCATGGCCTCGTAGATGTGCGCGGCGCTGACGTCTTTCAGCGACGGGGCGAACTTGCCCTCGGTGAGGGCGCCGCCGGCACCCGCCACGTTGTGGCACATCGCGCAGTTCACCCGGAACAGCTCGGCGCCGTTGGCGACGTCGCCGTCGCCGGTCAGCAGGCTCGGGTCGGGGATGCCGGGGCCGGGGGCCAGCGAGGCGACATACGCGGCGAGCGCGGCGATCTGCTTGTCGGTGAACTGGACCGGCTTCTGCTCGATCTGCGGGCCGTTGGCGGCGGCGGGCATGCGCCCGGTGCCGACCTGGAAGTCGACGGAGGCCGCACCGACCCCGTGCAGGTTCGGGCCGGCCGCGGTCCCTTCGGCGGCGAGGCCGTGGCAGCTGGCGCAGTTGGCCTGGAAGAGGCGCTGGCCCTCATCGACGAGCGCGTCGACGGACGCGGTGGTCTCGGCCGATGCGCTGGCCGTGAACAGGGCGTAGCTGCCGCCGGTGGCCAGGAGGCCGACGAGCAGCAGCATGGCCGAGACGACGGGGGAGCGACGACCGGTGCGGTTCTTGCGGTTCGATGCCATGAGCTGTTTCTGCGGTCCGATCGCTATTTGAGGATGTAGATGACGGCGAAGAGGCCGATCCAGACCACGTCGACGAAGTGCCAGTAGTACGAGACCGTGATGGCGGTGACCGCCTCGCGGTGGGTGAAGTTCTTGACCGCGAAGACCCGGCCGAGCAGCAGCAGGAACGCGATCAGGCCGCCCGTGACGTGCAGGGCGTGGAAGCCGGTGGTGAGGTAGAAGGCCGAGCCGTAGGCGTCGCCGGTGAAGGCGATGTGCTCGCTGACCAGCTGGCCGTACTCGAAGACCTGCCCGACCACGAAGACCGCGCCCATGGCGAAGGTCAGGTACATCCATTCCACGACGCCCCAGCGCCGCAGGTTGAACAGACCCCCGGTGCGGCGGGCCTGCAGACGCTCGGCGGCGAACACGCCGAACTGGCAGGTGAAGGACGACAGCACGAGGATCGTCGTGTTCACCGCCGCGTAGGGCACGTTGAGCTTGGCGGTCTGGTCGGCCCACAGCTCGGGCGAGAACGAGCGCAGCGTGAAGTAGATCGCGAAGAGGCCGGCGAAGAACATGACCTCGCTGCCGAGCCACACGATGACGCCCACCTGCGTGACGTTCGGCCGGTTGATCACCGAGCTCGGAGGGGGAGAGATCGTCGTCGCAGTCACGACTCCATTATGGCCGATATCCGGGGCCGGTACGATCGACGCCATGCCGACCGAGTCCAGCTGGCCCGACATCCTGACCACCCTTCTCGGCGGTTCCGACCTCTCGATCGCCGAAGCGTCGTGGGCGATGGAGCAGGTGATGTCCGGCCGGGCCTCCGGAGCCCAGCTCGGAGCGTTCCTGGTGGCGTTGCGCGCCAAGGGCGAGACGGTCGCTGAGATCGTCGGCTTCCGGGATGCGGTGCTCGCCAATGCGCAGGCCCTTCCGGTCGATCCGATGGCGCTCGACATCGTCGGCACCGGTGGCGACCGGGTCGGCACCGTCAACGTCTCGACGATGGCCTCGATCGTGGCGGCGGCAGCGGGGGCGCGCGTCGTCAAGCACGGCAACAAGGCCGCGAGCTCCGCATCCGGGTCCTCTGATGTCCTGGGTGCGCTGGGCATCGACCTCACGATCGCGCCCGAGCGCGTCGCGACGGTGCTGGATGAGGTGGGCATCACCTTCGCGTACGCCGCATTGTTCCACCCCGGTTTCAAGCACGCCGGCCCGGTGCGGGCCGAGATCGGCATCCCGACGGTGTTCAACTTCCTCGGGCCGCTCTGCAACCCGGCGCGTCCCGAGGCGAACGCGCTCGGCGTGGCGAACCTCGAGAAGGTGCCGCTGTTCGTCGGCGTGTTCCAGACCCGCGGCGCGACGGCGCTGGTGTTCCGAGGCGACGACGGGCTCGACGAGTTGACCACGACCGGCCACAGCCACGTCTGGGAGGTCTCGCGCGGCGAGGTTCACGAGCACGACCTCGACCCGGGTGATCTGGGGCTGCCGCGGGCGTCGATCGACGACCTGCGGGGCGGGGATGCCGCCCGCAACGCCGCCATCGCCCGCGCCGTGCTGGCGGGGGAGGAGGGCCCGGTGCGGGACATCGTCCTGCTGAACGCCGCGGCCGGGCTGGTGTCCTGGGAGCTCGCGCACGATGCCGCGCTGGCCGATGAGGACATCCGGGTGCGGTTCCGCGCGGGGATCGCGCGTGCGGCCGAGGCCATCGACTCCGGTGCCGCCACCGCCAAGCTGGACGCCTGGGTCGCGGCCACGACCGCCTAGCCGCCGGGCTCGATCCAGCCGAAGCTGCGCTCGACGGCGCGGCGCCACTGGCGCAGGCGCTCCTCGCGTTCCTCGGCGGGAAGAACGGGCTCCCAGCGGGCGTCTTCGCGCCAGTTGTCGCGCAGCTCCTCGAGCCCCGACCAGAAGCCGGTCGCGAGTCCGGCGGCGTAGGCCGCTCCGAGCGCTGTGGTCTCGATGACGGCCGGGCGTACCACCGGCAGGCCGAGGATGTCGGCCTGGAACTGCATCAGGGCGTCGTTGGCGACCATGCCGCCGTCGACGCGGAGTTCCTCGAGGGGGAGGGCCGCATCCGCGTTCACGGCGTCGAGGACCTCGCGCGTCTGGAACGCGACCGCCTCGAGACTGGCGCGGGCGATGTGCGCCTTGGTCGCGAACCGGGTCAGGCCGACGATGACCCCGCGGGCATCGGGGCGCCAGTACGGGGCGAACAGGCCCGAGAACGCGGGCACCACGTACACGCCGCCGTTGTCATCGACCGAGAGCGCGAGTGCTTCGACATCCGACGCCTTCTCGATGATGCCGAGATTGTCGCGCAGCCACTGGATGAGGGAGCCGGTCACGGCGATCGAGCCCTCGAGCGCGTAGACCGGCGGCTGCTCGCCCAGGCGGTAGGCCACCGTGCTGATCAGACCGGAGGACGAGGTCGCGATCTCGGTGCCGGTGTTGACGATCAGGAAGTTGCCGGTGCCGTAGGTGTTCTTCGATCCGCCGGCCTCGAATGCGGCCTGCCCGAACGTCGCCGCCTGCTGGTCGCCGAGGATGCCGGCGATCGGGACGCCGGCGAGCGGGCCGGCGGCCACCTCGCCGTAGACCTCGGAGGAGCTGCGGATCTCGGGCAGGAGCGCACGGGGCACCCGGAACGCCTCGAGCAGCGCGTCGTCCCAGGCCAGCGAGCGCAGATCCATCAGCAGGGTGCGGCTGGCGTTGGTGACATCCGTCGCGTGGATTCCGCCGTCTGGCCCCCCGGTGAGGTTCCACAGAACCCACGAGTCGGTGGTGCCGAACGCGAGTTCGCCGGCCTCGGCGCGGGCACGCGCCCCGTCGACGTGATCCAGGATCCAGGCGATCTTCGTCGCCGAGAAGTAGGTGGCCAGGGGAAGTCCGGTCGCCGCCCGGAATCGGTCGGTGCCGCCGCCGGCGGCGAGAGCGTCGACGGCATCCTGGGTGCGGGTGTCCTGCCAGACGATCGCCGGAGCGATCGGCTCGCCGGTGGCGCGGTCCCAGACGACCGTCGTCTCGCGCTGGTTGGTGATGCCGATCGCCGCGACATCCGCGCGGGTCGCGCCCGCCGCATCCAGAGCCTCGCCGAGCACCGCGATCGTGTTGTCGCGGATCTCACCCGCGTCGTGCTCGACCCAGCCGGCCTTCGGGAAGAGCTGCCGGTGCTCGCGCTGCCCCGACGCGACGGGGGAGCCGTCGCGGTCGAAGAGGATCGCGCGCGTGCTCGTGGTGCCCTGGTCGATCGCGAGCACGTACCGCGGCGTGCTCACCGCGCCACCAGCGGGGCGACCTCGCGGCCCACCCACTCGACGAATCCGACCGGATCGGGGTCCTCGTCGGTGCTGTGCACGAGGACCGTCGTCATGCCGTGGGCTGTGACGCGCTCGATCGCCGCGGCCACCTCGTCGGCGGCATCGTCGCGCCGGGCCGTCAGATGCCCGACGATCTCATGCGGCCGGCCGGCCGTGACCTCGCGGACCGTGGCGATGCTGTCGCGGATGCGGTCCTCCGCGAGCGGGGAGGTCAGCATCGTGCCGTCCCCGTGCGTCGCCGCCAGCGCGAGGGTCTTCGGGCCCTCGCCGCCGATGAGCAGATGCGGCTCGGCGGCCGGCGCCGCGAGTCGCACCGCGTCCAGATGGACGTAATCCCCGTCCACCGTGACCTCCTCGCCGGCGAGCAGCCGCTTGAGCGCGACCGCGTACTCGGTGAGCAGGGTCAGCGGCGAGGCGGGCTTCACCCCGAGCTGCGCCATCCAGGCCTGCACGCCGTGGCCGACCACGGGGACGAACCGGCCGGGGAAGACCCGCTGCAGGGTCGCGATCTCCATGGCGAGCACGGCGACCTGGCGCAGCGGCGCGGGCATCAGGCCGATGCCGACAGTGATGCGTTCGGTACCGGCCAGCGCGATCGCGGCCGAGGTGGGGCCGCCGAGGTTGAAGCAGTCCTCCCAGAACCACAGGTCATCGAGCCCGGAATCCTCGGCGGCGCTCGCGACGCCGCGCAGGAGCTCGGGCGCCCAGCCCGGCAGGAACACGGTGCCGATCCGCGGGCGGGTCATCGACTGAGTACCTCGGGCGTGAGCTCGGCGATGGTGCGGTGGCCGCTGAGGCCGAGGGCGAGGTCGAACTCGGCGAGGATGTTGCGCAGCGCCTCGCGGGCACCCTCCTCACCGGCGATCGCCATCGCGTACACCCACGGACGGCCGACCTGCACCGCCGCGGCACCCAGCGCGAGCGCCCGGAGGACGTCCGATCCGCCCCGCACCCCGCTGTCGAACAGCACGGGAAGGCTTCCCCCGACCGCCTCGACGACTCCGGGGAGGGCTTCCAGCGAGCCGATCGCTCCGTCGATCTGGCGCCCCGCGTGATTGGAGACCACCACCCCGTCGACGCCGGCATCCTGCGCACGGCGCGCGTCATCCGGATGCTGGATGCCCTTGAGCAGGATCGGCAGCTTCGTGCGCTCCCGCAGGAAGGCGATGTCGGACCACTGCAGGCCCTGCCGGGTGAAGACCTCGAGGAACACCTCGCCGTCCTCGCGCCGCACGTGCCGCCGGCGCAGGCCGAGCAGCGTGCGGACGGCCGACGGGGTGACCCTGACCTTCGCGGGGGGAGCGATGCTGCCGTCGGCACGCCCGGCGATCCGGGCGTCGACGAGTCGCCGGAACACCGGGTCGCTCGTGTACTGCGCGATGCCCATGCCCCGGATGAAGGGCAGGTAGGCGCGGTCGAGGTCGCGCGGGCGCCAGCCGAGTTGTTGCGTGTCGAGCGTGACCTCGAGGGCGTGCACGCCGATCGCCTCGGCGCGTGCGACCAGGCTCTCGACGAGTTCGTCGTCGGAACTCCAGTACAGCTGGTACCAGAGCGGGCCACCGCCGCCCTCGGCCGCGACGCGCTCCATGGGAATGGAGGCCTGGGTGGAGAGCACGGCCGGGATGCCGAGGCTCGCGGCCGCGCGAGCGATCGCCAGGTCGGCGTCGTCGTCGACGAGTTCGAGCACGCCGACCGGCGCAGCCAGCAGGGGAGTGGGGTAGCGGTGACCGAACAACTCGACGCCGAGGTCGCGATCCCGGACGTCGCGCAGCACGCGGGGCACGATCCGCCAGTCGTCGAACGCGCCGGCATTCGCCTCGGCGGTGGTCTCCAGCCCCGCTGAGCCGTGAACGTAGGCCCAGGCCTCGGGGCTCATCGCGCGTTCGGCTTTCGCCACCAGGGCATCCCAGCGCACCGGGATGCGCGGCTCGCGTCCGGAGACACCGGCCCGGTAGATCGCGGACTGGGTCGCGCGTCCGGGGCCGAGTGCCCGGTCCAGATCGGTCGTATCGGTCATCGGCGACCTTCGGGCGTCATGCGCCCATGCAAGCATGCGCGGCGGCCGGAGTAAACGCCGAGCGCGGCGACGCCGTGCTCAGCGGTGGAGCTCGACCTGGGCCTTCGCCTCGCCGAGGGTGGCGAAGGTGCCGATCGCGGTACCGACCCGGTCATAGGCGGCGTAGAGGGCGCCGACCAGATCGATGCGACCCAGGTGCATGAGGGTGTTGCGTTCGGAGAGCCCGGTCGCGACCCAGAGGCCGTGATCCGCGCTCAGCCACTGGACCCGCAGGTGCGGGGCGATGGGGACCTCGAGAGTGTCGGACAACGTTCCTCCCCAGTGAGACGCGATGGTGATTATCACAAAAGCATCACGGCGACGGGAAGACAAGGGGGTCTACCCCGAAACAGCTAAATCTCAGCTTGAACCTTCACGGGGCGGAGGAGCCATGTCAAGGGGACTTGACATGC
>Ga0182739_1001821_pt1 | contig 21091 bp, 15 predicted proteins | sample eDN5th30CBELigBY_FD_128873 | JGI IMG/M metagenome (GOLD analysis project Ga0182739, IMG submission 128873) | Enriched backyard soil microbial communities from Emeryville, California, USA - eDNA 5th pass 30_C BE-Lig BY (version 2) (version 2) | ecosystem: Environmental > Terrestrial > Soil >...
AATTGATGTCCTATTACTCCTGTAGAAGACGGTAAGATATCTTCTGGTGAGATTTCCAGCTCCTGAGCTACCAAATGAACGATCTCTTTAACATTCTGAATTCCTTCTTCTCCTGTTGCTACATTGGCATTCTTACTATTAATGACAAAGCATTGTAATTTTCCATTCGCTACATTTTCCCTTCCTATTGGTATAGGAGCCCCACAAAATCGACTTTGTGTAAACATTGCAGCTGCATTGGCTAACTCTGAAGACAAGATCACAGTAAAATCGAGCGTTTCATCTTTGATGCCAAGGTTCTTAACACACGTATAGAAACCTTTAGGCATTTGTCCTTGTATTTTACTTTCTTCTTTTATTTCTTCCACTTTTGGCATTAGCATCTTCTCCTTTTTAAACTACTGCAGTTTTAGAATCATGATTTTGCAAATATTTAACTAAAGCAATTTCATCACAATTATTAATTTTTGGGCAGTTTACACAATCAGTCCAAACCTTTTCAGGCAAGTCATCCCTAATAGCCATTTGAAATCCTAACTTTTTGAAAAATTCAACTTGATATGTTAAAGATATTAATCTCTCTACTCCTAATTTAGGACTTTCCATAATAATATGATCAACCAGAATACGCCCAATTCCTTTTCCTTGATAGTCAGGATGAACAACCAAAGAGCGGACTTCTGCTAAATCTCTTCCTAAAACATGTACTCCAGCTACTCCAACAACCTTGTTATCTTCCTTCACAACATACAAACATTGCAACTGTTGATAGATTGATAATAACGAACGAGGTAAAACAATCTCTTGATCTGCATAGATTTTAATTAATTCATAGATAGAATACACATCATCAGTTGTGGCGTTATAAATCTTCATACAATATCTCCTTCTTTTATGATTGATAAGTTTTGTTTTATACTCTATTTTTCAATAATTCGAAAAATAATATATTTTAAATATGCATTAAAAGATTTTATAACGCAATTACTTTTTTGATATTTTTGAATATATAAAATATATAGTATACTCCATTCCTTTTTATTAACATTATACATGTCCACAGTTTTCTCTTTTGTGTATAGCTAACAAAGTAAACATTATAGAGACCAAACCAATTCCCCTTATCATCGCAAAATGCGTTATTTCTTCATTCACTTGCTTTTAATAAAGTAAATTCCATATTTCTTACTCTAGAACCTTATCTTAAAATTCAACAAGGTTAGAATTATTTTATGTATCAATTAATGAACAGATTGTTGCACTTAAATTTTCCATCTAAAATGGAAAGAAAGAGTTACAATAAATATCCTGAAATGAGGGCCAACCGGAAGAAGCAGCCAAACAAGTCGATCAAATCATTCGTAATACGTATCGTACACTTATGACACGCGGGCAAAAGAGATGTTATGTGTATTGTACGGACAAGGAATTGGGCGAATATTTGGAGGCACGTATTCGGAGAGTTTATGAGGAACAGCTGGAAGTAAAGACTTATTTGGTTGCGGAAGATGGAGTGGAATATGAATGAATAATGAATTTGTTAAGAGAATGGCAGGATTACTTCCATCCTCTTAACTTGTTGTCTTATCATGTGTTTCTCAAATCTTCCTAAAGCCATTTTCTTGTGAATAATGATATTAACTTTTTTAATTTCTCTACTGAATAATGATTGAAGTACTGCCTATATGGTGCTTGATGAATAAGCATTTCAAGGATTTAAACACATCTTTTATTACGTTGGATAACAAATTACGACTTATTATTATATTTAAACCATCCACTCGGCCGAACATTTAGATTAATATTTACTTGTTTAACCTCTTGAAAAGCTTCTAAACCAAATGTACCCAGTTCTCTACCGATTCCACTTTGTTTATAGCCACCCCATGGCGCTTCATTGAACGTCGGATGATAGGTATTGATCCATGTTATCCCTACCCTGAGCTTTCGAATTACTCTTAATGCCCTTGCGCCGTCAGAAGTAAATACCGCACCCGCTAATCCATAGATCGTGTTATTTGCAAGTTTAATTGCTTCTTCCTCATCTTTAAATGTTTGGATGACTAAAACCGGTCCAAAAATCTCTTCTTTAACAATGGTCATATTTTCGTGGGTATCAGTAAATATCGTAGGAGCAACAAAGTACCCTTTTTCAAATAGTCGCTCCCCTCCACATAATAATTTCGCCCCTTCTTCTACCCCTTTTTGGATATAATTTAAAACTCTTTTCAGATGATGTTCTGTAATTAAAGGACCCATTTCTGTATCGACATCAGTACCGTCACCGACTTTTATTAATTTTGCTCTATCCACTAAATCTTTGACAAATTGTTCATAAATCGATTCTTGAAGTATTAATCTAGAACCAGCTGAACAGACCTGTCCTTGGTTGGCGAAAATTGCATATAGAGCATAATCCACTGCTGTTTCGTAATCTGTATCTTCGAAAACAATATTCGGAGACTTCCCTCCTAACTCCAGAGAAATATTCTTTAATGTCTCTGTTGCATTTTTCATTATTTTCTTACCTGTTATTGTTCCACCTGTAAAAGCAATCTTATCGATAAGCGGATTTGTGGACAGTTCTTCCCCTACCGCCTCACCTGAGCCTAGAACTAAATTAACTACTCCAGGAGGAAACCCTACTTCATCAAAAATTTCAAAGAGTTTAATCAAAGTTAATGGTGTTTGTTCTGCAGGCTTAATAACAACCGTACACCCTGCTGCTAAGGCTGGAGCCAACTTTTGTACCGCCATGACCATTGGATAATTCCAAGGAACAATTAGACCCGTAACCCCAACTGGTTCTTTCACAACATATGACTGAATATCATCCGGTACATCGTACACTTGGCCAGATGGTTTTGTTATTAAACCAGCATAATATCTAAATTGATTGACTGCATCTTCAATATCGTATCTTGATTCTCTTAATGGCTTGCCGTTATTTAAAGTCTCAAGCATCGCAAAGGATTCAATATCATTTTCAAGTTTGTTTGCTACTTTTAATAATATTTCCGCTCGGTATCGGCCATAGGTTTCACCCCAATTGTTTTCATAAAAGGCTTTATGAGCTGCTTGGATTGCCTTTGAGACATCACGAAAATTTCCTTCAGTCACTTGCGCAATGACTTCTTCTGTAGCGGGGTTAATAATCTCCCTAATATCACCAGTTTCACTTAATACCCACTGGTTATTTATATACATCTTTCTAACATCCATCTTGAAAAGGCACTCCTTTCTTTCGATGTAATATCCTTCAAAGTTAAACTCATAGACTGTGTTTTTACTTTACTGCAATGCTTTATGTTGATCTCTCCATTTCAAAAACAACATATATCCTACTCCAATCACAACCCATACTAAACCAGCAATCTTTGCAACCGATGCTAGGCTATACCATACATACCCAGTAATTAATAAACCGATTACTGGTAAAACAAGATGGTTCCAATAGTCACGGCTTTGGCTCTTCCGGATGTAATAATTAATTACTGAAATGTGCAATAATATGAACCCAGTTAAAGCACCAAAGTTGACGATGGCTGTTAGGTTATCTAATTGTGAGGTAAATAGTGTAGCAACAATTAATGAAACGATCGCTACTAAAATAGTACTTACATAAGGTGTCTTATATTTTGGATGTACTTTCGCTAAAGCTGCTGGTAATTTTTTATCTCGGGCCATACTAAATAGAAGGCGAGATATTGCAGCCTGGAAAATTAAAGCATCTGCTATTCCAAAAGCGATGGCTATTGCTAAAGCGGTAACCCATTTTAACCATGGTCCACCCGCTATTTCTGCTATTTCATAAAAAGCTGTATCCAAGTTACTAAAACCATTGTAATCAGGGTAAATCAATGCAGCAATCCATGTTTGAACAATAAATAAAGCGCCCACTGCTAATAAAGAACCAATGATAGCTTTACCAATTATTTTCGCTTCTCCTTTTGTCTCCTCAGCCAATGTAGAAACGGCATCAAATCCTAAAAAGCTTAATACAGCAATTGATACCGCTCCCATTACCATTTCTATACTAAAGTTTTCTGCATCAAACAATGGTTTAAAGGAAAACTCAGCCCCATTCACACCATTAAATATTGCGATCAGTCCGAACGTTACAAATAAAGCTAAGACCACTAACACAAGATACGTAATAATTTTTATTGCTTTGGCGGAAATCTTTACTCCGATTACATTGAGTACTGTATTAATGCCGATAAAAAATACTAACCAAACAATCGTAGGGACTTCAGGTAAAATTCCCTGAAGTGCTGCTGCGGCAACCAAATAAATCAGTGTTGGTACAAAAATATAATCGAGTAAAATAATCCACCCAGCTAAAAAACCAACGAAGTCATTTATCCCACGTTGTGCATACGAATAAACAGAACCGGCAATTGGAAAGGCTTCTGACATTCGAGCATAACTCAAAGCAGTAAAAATCATACCAATCATACCTATTAGATATGCAAGAGGCACCATACCATTTGCAGCTTGAGCAACATACCCATAGATTGCAAATGGTGCAATAGGAACCATGAGAGATAACCCATAAACTAATAAATCCCAAAATGTTAGTGAACGTTGAAATTCTTGTTTATAACCAAATTTCTCAATTGAACTCGTATCTTGGTTAGCCTGTTTAGTTACATTTTGATTCTCTATCTGATTCACTACACTCACACTATCTTTCACCTACCAATTCCCCCTTATTAGCTTATACTTCGCTATTACGAGATATCATTACGTTTACCATTCGTCATTTCACAACTACACCATAAATCGCTTCAGCAGCTTCCACGCTTATTTTTTCTTCCCGAATATCTTGTAATATTTTTTCCGGATCACGGGAAATAGGGTCACCGTATCCTCCACCGCCAGACGTCTCAATGATCAGACGCTCGCCTGGTTCTGCTTGGAGATATCCTTTTGTTAGTTCAATTTCTTGTCCATCCTTCTTGATGAGCTTAATCTTTGCAGATGATCCTGACTTTCCGCCTTCTAATCCCCAAGGAGCAAAATCTGGGTTTGACTGTTCTGTATAAACCAAGCCTTGATGAGTTCTTTCTAAGATTTCATATTCTCTTCTAATTCCAAGGCCGCCTCGCCATTTTCCTGGCCCGCCTGAATCTTGAATTAACTCTGTTGAACGTACTCGAATCTGGTAAGAAAGCTCACATACCTCAGCAGGTAAGATTGCCACATTCCCACAATGTGTATCGACTGCATCGATACCATCTCCGTTAGCAAATGCCCCCATTCCACCGCCAAGATCATCTTGAATTACTCTTGGAGTTCCGTGCATCGGATGCCAACTATCGATTGCTAGACTAGAGAAGCCAACAAATGTACCAGCAGCTGTACGTTCTGGATACAAATCTGAAAGCGCTCTTAAAATGGTGTCAGCAATTCGTTGAACAGCTAGATGACGTAGGCTAACTGCAGCGGGAAATAGTGGATTCACCATACTACCCTCAGGAAGAACTACTTTAATCGGACGGAAACATCCTTGACTTTGAGGTGTCGTAGGATCGACCACACATTTGATGGCATACGACACAGCGGAAGTCGCTGCAGCTGGCGGCACATTCATTCCACCATTCATTTGTGGACCAGTTCCAGTGAAGTCAACTTCAATTTCATCTCCTTTTTTAATCACTTTGATACGTATTTCTACTGGAGGCCCCCCTACTCCGTCGTCATCTAGCCAGCCACTAGCAGTAGATTCAGCATCTTTCATATTCGATAGTTCTGTTCGCATAAGTAACTCAGAATAATCCATGGACTTATTCATTACTTCGAGTAAAGTCTCTACGCCATACCTTTGCGCTAACTCTTTTAATCGGCGCTCCCCATATCGACAAGAAGCAATTTGTGCACGTAGGTCTCCTAAGGTTGCTTTAGGTTCCCTTACATTTCCTGCAATAATTGTCGTGACTGCTTCATTTACTTGCCCAGCCGTTGCTAGTTTTACAGGGGGAATACGTAATCCCTCTTCAAAAATAGATTTGTTATCGAACCCTTCTGTACCTGGATTTTTTCCACCCATGTCCGCATGGTGAGCAATTGTTCCGCAAATACCAATCAATTCGCCTTCATGAAAAACTGGTGTGAATACGTGCAAATCTGGTGTATGTTGACCACCCCGATACGGATCATTCACTAAGAATGCATCTCCTGGTTGGAATGTTTCTAAAGGAAAATCATTGAAAAGGTCACGAAGGGCAGTACCCATTGAACCTAGATGAGCAGGAATATTTTCTGCCTGAGCAATTAGGTTTCCTTTGTTATCAAAAATTCCACATGAATAGTCAATCATCTCACGGATAATTGGTGAATAAGCACTTCGCCCAAGTACACCACTCATCTCATCTGCAGCAGCAAGCAATCCACTATAAACGACTTCTACTGTAATCGCGTCAACTTTTGATTCTACTGATAATTGCACTTGTTTTTTCATGCTCTCCCCTCCAATGACACAATTAAGTTTCCTTGCTCATCTACATGAACAGTTTGTTCTGGTTCAACAACAATCGTTGTATCCATTTGAACTATGATTGCTGGTCCTACAATTTCACATCCTAATTTAAAACTATTACGGCGATAAATAGGTGTGTTTACCCATCCGAATTCATTAAAGAAAACTGGTCGATGATTGATTGGCAAAATTTCGCTAGTATTTGCATCTTCAATTAACTCTTGATTGAGATTAGAACGATCTATTTTTCCGATAGCTGATAATCTTAGATTCACAATTTCTACTGGTTCATTCTCAGCTGCGTGACCATACGTATTCTTATGAACTTCATGGAATCTATTAGCGGCGTCATCTAGCAAGCGGCTAGTAATTTCCCCATCAATAGGTACATTCAGATAATACTCCTGACCTTTGTAACGTAAATCTAGTGATCTCTTTAATTCGATATTTTCAGTTTGTACACCTTCACCCTCTAATCGCGTTGTTCCTCGACTACCAAGTTCAACAAACCTATTTTCTAAAATCGAACAATCTACCATTTCAAGAGCGACTACTTCTGTAAACGTAAAGTCATGTCTCATATCACTTAACAGTAAACCTTGTGCACATAAGACACCTGCTGATGGAGGAATGATTACCGTTTTAATGCCAAGTTCTTTTGCTAGTGCAGTAGCATGTAATGGACCCGCTCCACCAAAAGCAATCAGTGCAAAATCTCTTGGGTCATACCCTCGTTTACTTGAAATTACACGAAGTGCTCCTGCCATATTTGCATTAGCTACCTCTAAAATTCCCGACGCTACACGTTCCACATCAAGCTCTAATTCATTTGCCAGTTTTTCAAGTGTAAGATATGACTTTTCAGGATAAACTGTAAATTCTCCACCTAAATAATTTTCGGAATCTAAGCGGCCAAGTATTAAGTTTGCATCGGTTACAGTTGGTTCTGTTCCTCCATTCCCGTAACATGCCGGTCCTGGTAGAGCACCAGCACTCTTTGGTCCAACTTTTAATGCTCCACCTTTGTCCTTCCAGCCAATACTTCCACCACCAGCCCCGATTGTATGAATATCAACTGTCGGTACTTGTAGTGGATAAACATCGTTTACTGTAGTTGACTGAGTTACTTGTGGCTGGCCATCGATAATGATGCCAAGATCTGAACTAGTCCCTCCCATATCAAAAGTTAGAGCATTTGGGAAATTGGCTTTTCGTGCAATTTCAGCAGCTGCCACGGCTCCGCCTGCAGGACCACTCAAAATGAGGTTATGGGAAGAGTTTTGAGCTTCTTTACCAGATACGATGCCCCCATTTGATTGCATAATGGTTAATTTGTCCCCGATTCCTCTTGATTGGAGTTCTTCATGTAAATAACGGATATATCGTCGTACGACTGGTGCCAGTGCTCCATTAATGACTGTTGTCGATGTACGAGGATATTCACGAAACTCAGGACTTACTTCCGAAGAAATACAAACATATAAATCAGGGTCAAGTTCAGCAGCTATCTCTCGAACCATCTCTTCATGTTCTGAATTGGCATAGGAGAATAAGAAGGATACTGCTAGACTTTCAATTCCTTCTGAGATAATAGACTTCATTACCTCATAGACTTCTTCTCTATTAAGCTGATCCACTACTTTTCCTTGAGGATCAATTCTTTCTGTAACTTCCTTTCTTAAATTACGTGGGACAATAGGAGCAATTTTTTTCTGTTGAAGTTGATAAAGTTCTGGACGCATTTGAGTCCCAATTTCCAACGTGTCTCGGAAACCTTTTGTTGTTATTAGACCTACTTTTGCCCACTGTTCCTGTAACATCGCATTCGTGGCAACAGTTGTTCCATGGACAAGAAAGTCTACTTCTTCTATACCAATACCAGCAATCTCACATAATCTCTCTAAACCTCTCATAATAGCTTCTGCTGGATTTGTGGGAGTAGATGGAACTTTCAATACAATTGGTTCCTCCCCTTTTCCCCATAAAATACAATCTGTAAAAGTTCCTCCTGTATCAATCCCTATCCTTACCTTTTTTTCAGTTTGTACAGCCATTGTGTTACCTCCTGTTATCAAAATCTAGTTATCAATCAAATAATAGAATAATATGTTTATTGTTAATATTCAGTCAATTTGTTAGATAATTTTATGCGAAAACTGCAACGTCTTTCTTCGTCTCACTATACGTAATATAAACTTCTACATTTTTATCTCTTAAATAGGATAAAAACTTAATCGGATCAATACATTGTTCAGGTGGCTTAACCCCTTTTTCTGTTACTTCACCTTTTAAAATCATTTGGGCAACAATCGAAGCAGGAATAGCTGTCGCATATTGAGTTGGACTTACATTCCATTCTTTTTGATAATCAGTTATGATCTCTAATTTCACTGAAGCCTTGTTGCCATTTTTTACTCCCTTTACTTCCACTAATAAAGCATCTTTCCCCCAATTTGGCTTTTCTTTATTCGCTAAAACGGATTGCATTAATTTCACCGTTTGACGTCTTGGTGAAACTGTCTCTTCTCCTATTTGAATAGGTTCTGGTTCTAATAACCCTAAGGTAGTTAACATTTTAATTTTCTCAATTGTTTCGGGATCCCAAGTATCTTTATAAGTAATTTGTTTCACAGTTGGAAAACTCGTTGGTAATGTTGCTAATTCAGAATGAATAATAGAATATGTTTTTTGAATTCCAATATCTTCATGGAATACTGTATATTCCTCATCTGCTAACGGAGGAATTTCTTGCAGTTTTCCATCCTTCACAACTAATGCATTTTTAATTGCTTCATCAATAATCGTATCGATTGCGAAAGCAAAGGTAACTCCAGAAGTAGTTGATCCGTAACGGATATGAATCTCTTCCGCCTCATCAAGCATTTCTACACCATATCGACTTAAAATATTTGATGTTCCTGGATCAGAACCCATTCCGACGATTGATAAAATTCCAGCAGCCTTCATTTCTTCATTTAATTTTAGTTGCTCATTTGTTCTTTTAAATAATCCACCTAAATCTAATACACTAACACCTACTGCAGCCGCAATTTTCATTACATCTATGTTGAATACATAGTTAGACGAATTGACACAAACGTCACCTTGGCTAAATACTTCTTTAGCTTTTTCCTCATCTTTAATATTTAAAGGAACAATTGAAATTTTATTGTTCACCCACATTTTTAATTGCTCTAATTTTTGTAAATCTAAATCAGCAGCAATGACATCTACGCCACTTTCTACCAAATCCTTTACAATCACTTGCCCAATTGTGCCCGTAGCACCTAAAACTACAACTTTACTCATAATGATTCCTCCCTAAGAATAATTTCGCTTTATTAGCTCAACATATATATAGCAAGATTCATGCCAAATTTTTTCTCAAATTAACGGTGATTTAAATAGAATTTTTTATTATTACATTCTCGCGATGGCATCATGCATCAAATTCAGATGATGAATTGCATCAAAACATTGACTTCACATCATCATTTTTCTAATTTATATTTTTGGAGTTTTCTTACAATAGTAGATTGATTGACACCTAACCACTTTGCCATTTCGCGAGTCGTGTTACAACGGTTCATTGTTATCACAAGAAGTTGCTTTTCAACATCCTCAAGAATTTCAAATAAATTTGAACCTTGAAAATCTCCAGTTTCAATAATCGAGTTAGATTTAATTTCTATCTCCTTTTCTTTTAAGAAAATAGGCTTTTCAATGACAACAAACCGCTCGATTACATTTTCTAATTCCCTCACATTCCCCGGCCACGAATATTTTAATAGTTCTTCTAATTGTATTGAGCTGAGGTTCACATTCTTTTTATATTTCTGATTGAACTTCTGGACAAAAGAGAATGCAAGTGCTTGGATATCTTCTTTTCTTTCTCTTAGACTTGGAATACGAATTGGAACGACATTGATTCGATAATAAAGATCCTCACGAAAAGCCCCTTCTATTACCATTTTGGCTAAATCCTTGTTCGTAGCGGTAATGATTCTTACATCTATTTTCTTTTCCTTCGTTCCTCCAACCTTCATAATTACTTTTTCTTGCAAAACTCTTAATAGTTTTACTTGTAGGGAAAGTGACATTTCGCCAATCTCATCTAAAAAAAGAGTCCCTTTATCGACCGTTTCAAATATCCCCATCTTTCCCCCTTTTCTTGTACCGGAAAAAGCTCCTTCCTCATACCCAAAAAGTTCAGATTCCAGTAAAGTTTCTGGTATAGCTCCGCAATTAATTGTCGTAAAAGGTTTATCGCTTCGATCACTTAATAAATGAATTTGATTTGCGACAACCTGTTTCCCAACACCCGTTTCTCCTAAAATTAAAACCGAAGCATCCACTGCAGCTACCGATTTGATCAGTTCGTATAAATCCTCCATTACTTTGCTAACATAGATTAACGGTTTATCATCATATTTTTCTTTTTGGATGCGGGCCATCTCTTTCTGGTAATTTTCCAAAAGATGCTGTGATTCATCTAATCTTTTCTTTAATTGATTTACTTCTGAAGAATCTTTCGTAATGGAGACGACACGAACAACTTCTCCATTTTCATCTTTAATTGGAATCGATTCTATATCAAAAATTTCACCTGTATTTGTATACTGTAATCCACTCTCTCTCTTACAAGATTTCAGCACTTTTGCGGTGATTGAAGGATAAAATACTTTCCTTTTCTCTAAATCAAATACACTTTTCCCAAGATATTGTTGGTCATCTTCTGACGTGACACGTATCACGATTCCCTCTTTATCTGTTACAAGTACACTTTTATAATACTCATCAAACACTGTCTGGAACTCTCTTATGAGCCATTCATCGCCAATGATTGTATTTTGTAAATTTTTATCAAACTCCCAATCAATGATGCCTTGTATTTTATTATTCTTCTTCAAAACAACTATTTTATTTTCTTCAAATACTAAACTTTCTCGATTTTCATCATTGACGACATGAGCATCAACAATTATTTCTTCAATTGACACTGTCTGGATTTCGCTCAAATCTATTTCTTTAATTTTTTTGTAGATCGTCTCTCGTTTAATACAACCTACAATGATTTCTTCAGAACATAAAATAAACCATTTTGAATTAGATTTAACCGCAGCTACGATGAGTTCTTCAAATGTTGTTGGCCAAGAAATACATGTAAACCCTTTCAAAAGATATTCTTCGATTTTCATTTTCCATCCCCCTTGAATATAAAATTTATATTGAAGTCTGAATAATTGAATTGTTAAAGAGCAAAACATCTACTATTAGGAAAATATCGCACTATATAGAATAAATCAACATTTCTTAGTATATTTTTTCATCTAGCAAACATCATTTACTAGTAGATTTTTATAAATTAAGGTTTTAAAATGAAAAAGCCCTCCGAACACAACGCTCGCAGGACTTCATTTTAGGTATTCAATTATAATTAAATGAAATAAATCATCGTTTTAATCGAATTTGATTCTAATCAAACTCTAACTCATCTTCATCTGCAACATTAACGTATTCAAATTGTTGGCCTTTTGCAGCGCATAGGATTTCGGTTACGTTTGGTCCATCAATACTAGGGACAAGGGGAAGGTCCCTTGTCCTACTGTTTCTTCCCCCATTTTCTGTTTCACTCATGTATTCTAATATTAATACTTGAGCCGTTTAATGCAGCCTAAGTTAAATAAACGGACTTTGAATGTTCGAATGACTCCTTCCCTACCTTATATAGCTTTAATAACAATAGATTAGTAATGTGATCTAGCGCGAACAAATGTTTAATTTACCCTCCATTAACTCCATCTTAAAATTCGAATATAAAAAAAGCTTAAAACACTGAGAAATAATGATGTACTGAATTACATTGGTTCATATGAAACATTAAATATTTATCCGTTAGGGATAAATTTACTACTATTCGTATTTGATGTAAAAAGACAAGGTGAAGTTGTATTTGAAGATATAGGTGTAAAAATCCGGGTTACACCGGCAAGTAACCGATACCATAAATGGTATATCAGTTCAGAAAAGATTGAAGCATCAAAAGTTGAAACACCTGAAGCAGAACCGACAACTACTGAAGATTAGGCTACAGTTATCGAAACAGAATAATAGTTATTAACAATCCGTGAGAATATGAAAATATGGAGAAATGGTCAGCGTACATTTGGGACATATAGTAACATTCTATTAGAGCTTTTTATAAAGAAAAAAGCCTTGCAATCTTGAAATGCAAGGCTTTATACTAAGGGCTTTATGTAACGATATTAGTAAATATCTATGAATTGATTTGTTAAAGGCTTCACCAGAAATAGCTTTTATTTTTCAATTTAATTTGGTTCAGCTTCAAATTAAATGTGTGTATGCTACTTTCTTACCTTCTGAGAAAATAGGCTCGCTTTCAATATGAAGTAAACCATCTATATATTTTACATAAATCCTTTTTGAAGCTTATTAAAGTTTATCTACTTGTTTTAAAATTTCAATAAGCTTATCATCGCGCCAAGCTTTTAATTCTTCTGGAGTAGTATTTGCAGTAACTTCTTTTAATCCTTCTGTTAGTACTTCACTAGTATTTTCAGGGATTTTTTTCCATTCAGCCATATCTTCCAACCACATCTCCATAGATGGACCAATATGATGGATAGTTGCAGCAATTCCTTTTGGATTCGATAGATCCCAAGTTAAATGTGGTCCCATTAATGCCCAGCGTAATCCTGGACCATAACGAACTGCCAAGTCTACATCTTGTACTGAACAAACTCCATTTAATACTAAATCAGCAGCTTCTCTCCATAGTGCCATTTGGACACGGTTTGCAATATGACCTGGTACTTCTTTGTTACAAATAATCGGTTCCTTACCGATTGCTTTATAAAAGTCATAAGCAAGCTTAACTGTTTCTTCACTTGTCTTTTCACCTTTAACAATTTCAACTAATGGGATCAGGTGAGGTGGGTTGAAAGGATGTCCTACTATACATCTTTCAGGATATTTAGAATTTTTTTGAATCTCAGTGATTAAAAGACCAGATGTACTACTTGAATAGATAGCCTCTGGTGCATATTTATCCATTTCATTAACAATATTTTGCTTTACTTCATAGCTTTCAAATGCTGACTCTTGAATGAAGTGTGCTCCAGTAAGGGCCTGTTCAAAATCAGTTGTATACACTGCACGTTCTTCAATTTCTTGACGCATTTCTTCTGTAAGAATACCTTTTTCCACTAAGAAGTTGATGTTAGAAGTAATTAAATTTTTTGCTCTTTCTAAAGCTTCTTCAGTAATATCTTGAATTGTTACATCCAAACCTCTCCAAAGATAGTAAGTTGCCCAGCTAGCTCCTATTGTTCCTCCGCCTATACAAACAACCTTTTTAATATCTTGTACATTCATTGATAAACTCTCCCCTATCTAGAAAATGATTTGTTGACATGATTTCATGTCTGAAGATGGGCTAATCCCACTTCTATTTAGTAATATCGTTATTGTTTGATATTACGACCTCGTTATACTAACATTAAATTTTCCAAAAGAATGTGTTATACTTCACAATCTTGTCGAAGGAATGATCAAATTGGAAGATAAAATTAAAATAATTTCGGAAGGCTCTGACCTTTTAGACGTTTGAAAAAGCGATCAACACGTTAACGGATGTAGAAATTTTAGTCTTAGTTTCAAACCTATTGTTGCTAACCTTAACTGAAAATCCTTCCCTTTTGATGAAGATGTTTGTCTTAGTTCCGGAACTTCAAAACCAACTCATATTAATTTCCTCTGAAAATTGTCTTCTAGGTCACAATAATTTCTTGAGTCTCGAGTTATAATAGCGTTTGTTCAAATTAAAATGTCACAAAAAATTTGAATTTTACAGTAGAAAATTAGGAGGAAAAGTGATATGGGAACTTTAGGAATTATTTTAGCAATCGCATTGATTGTCTATATGTCAATGAAAGGATTTAGTATTGTATTCATTGCTCCTGTAGCTTCAATTATAGTCATCCTTACAAATGGTATGGACTTCTTCCCATCTTTAATTGGAAAAGAAGCTTCATTTATGACAGGGCTTACAGGATTTATAGTTAACTTTTTTGCAATCTTTTTATTAGGTGCAATTTTAGCACAGTATATTGAAAAGAGTGGTGCAGCACAAGCAATCGCTCAAAAAGTACTTTCAATTACAGGAACACAAAAGCCATTTTCAGTTTTAGTAGCAATCTTTTTAATCAGTGCAATCTTAACTTATGGCGGTATTAGTTTATTTGTAGTACTTTTTGTAGTTATTCCACTTGCAAAACCATTGTTCCAACAATTAAATATTGCATGGAATTTGATCGTTATTCCAGTATTTTTAGGAATAGGGACATTTACAATGACAATGTTGCCAGGTACACCATCAATTCAAAACGTTGTACCAACTAAGTATTTAGGAACACAATTAACTGCTGCTCCATTAATCGGGGTTGTCGCGACAGTTGTGGCAATTGTAGCTGGTATTTGGTATATGCGCTTTGCATTAAATAAAAGTTTGAAAAACAAAGAAGTATTCCAATTAGACGGGAAAGCAAATGACAAACAAATTGAATTAAAAGAAAATATCCCTTCTTTCTTTTTAAGTATTTTCCCAATTTTAGTTTTAATGGTCATCATTTTTGTTGGTAGTGCGATGAAAGTAGAAAATATTGTATTGGTTGGTTTAGGCGCAGCTGTAATTATTTCTGCAATCGTATTCCACAAATATATTCCATCGCATAAAGAAGCAGTGAGCTTAGGCGCGAACGGATCGATTATGCCAATCTTCTTTACATCTGCATCTGTAGCATTTGGTGTTGTCATTACACTAGCGCCAGGGTTCCAAGCGATTTCTGATTTTATCCTAGGTATTCCTGGTAATCCTTTAATAAGTTTAACAATTGCTTCTACAGCGCTTGGGGCTATTACTGGATCAGCTTCAGGCGGGCTTGGTATTGCAATGGAAGCGTTTGCGCAGAGTTATTTAGCTATGGGCGTAAACCCTGATGCGATGCACAGAATCTCAGCAATTGCATCCTCAATATTTACAGGTTTACCACATTCCGGGGCGGTATTATCTTTATTTGCTCTTACAGGTTTAACGCATAAAAATGGATTTAAATATGCATTCATTATTATGACAGTTCCAAACCTATTAGCGCTAATCGCTGCATTAATCATAGGTATTTCATTATATTAATGAGAAGATGAGACTTCTTCTCCAATAGTCAATAAATTATCATTCGGATTTTGTTCACAATACAGGAATAACAGGAATAATTACGTTGTAACAGTTGAAAAATAAATTATTTCTCATTTTAAATAAGAGGATGTTCCACGAGTTCTTTTGATACGGCTCTTGCGGACATCCCTTTTACTTTCAAATATTCTAAGTTAAGTTACAATACAGGGAGGTGAGGATATGAATAATTCAAAAGAGCTATCTCAAACTATTTCAACACAATCAAATCTATATGCTGTTATTAAAACGATGGGAACGATGGAACTTTATCAAAAAGATGAAATAATTTATTTTGAAGGGGATACCGCTGATAAGTTCTTCCTTATCAAATCAGGGAGAGTGCGCCTTTTCCTCTCTTCAATTGAAGGAAATGAATTATCTCTAGCAATACTAGGGGAAAATACCGTATTTGGGGAATCTTCTTATTTTGGTAATTCTCCACGCTTAACATCGGTAAGTGCATTAACGGACGTTGAGCTATTCTCAGTTGATTTTAATATGCTGATGACTTCTTTTACTGACAATCCTAATTTAATGATGGAGATGTTTGCTCTTATGGCCAGGAGAATCCATTCTCTTGCAGCACAAGTTTACAGTATGAACTTTTTTTCAGCAGACAAAAAGGTAGCTCATATATTGGTTCATCTTGGAACTAATTTTAAAAGAGAAAAATCTGGCAGTTATTCAATTGACTATACACATGAGGATATATCAAGTTTAATAGGAACGGCCAGAACTACTACGACCAAAATATTGAAAATATTTGAGCAAAAAGGATGGATATCCTTAGCCTATAAGAAAATTATTGTACTTGATGAAGTGTCCTTAAAAGAATACTTTTTGACCTGAAATATTATCCGTAATTTTTCAGCAAATTCAAGTTTTAATGGCACAATAATGCTCTCTTTTGACCATTGAGTAAGGAAATTGAAAACGGAATTAATAAAAAAGGACTTAAACAGATAGCGTTGGCTTTTACCCTGCTTCACTAACGGAATTAAGCAAATCTTTTCTTTTATGTTTTCAAGAATATAAGAGAAAATTGACTGTTCAGCAATACGCCTAAAGGGCCAAAACCCAGCGCTATTATATCTAGTATTTTGTGAAACGCATTAGTAAATGGATTGAATCCATATTACAATCTTCTCTATTTATTTGAGCAGCTACCGGATATAAAATTGACAGATATAGTTGCTGTTGACCAATTATTCCCACGATCAACAACTTTACCTGTCACTTGCATTGCCTCCAACAATTTAATATAAATCTTAACCCACCCCGGCTATCATTTCATTAATTTTAATCTTCATAAAACCTCATTTACTTATCGTACGGTTCTTAAACATTCCTGTCTTTCTCTATAATGAAATAAGCGTAAATCCTTATTCAAGGATAGCGCCGGATTGCTTAATATTATTTATATTTACTTAATATTGCTTCTGGGATATGACAATAATCGTTCGGACATCTAGCTAACCTATCTTGATATTCTTCTGCACTTCTCACATAGTTTGTAAGGGGTAATACTTCAACAACTATAAGGTCATAATCATGTCTCTCACTAAGAAATGCCCTCGCTTCTTTTAAGTGTTCTTGCTTTTCACTAAATACTCCTGTTCTGTATTTCTTACCAACATCCTGCCCTTGTTTATTCAAACTGTATGGGTCAATTATCTCAAAAAATACCCCATTAGTTCCCTGATATTTACCACTGTTGGATCAAATCCTGTTTTTACACATTCGGCGTAACCATCATAATCACCCTCAAGGCTAATTTAATACTATTTTGCGTAGGTGCTGTTTCCGAAAAGTTTGTGTTATATATGGAGGTTCATTAACTCACGAAATTTAACAAATCTCCATAATCTACATACGACTTATTCAAAAATATGTGAAACTTCACCCCTAATTTATTCAGTGGATTATTAGTTGCACTTAATCTCGGTTAAGTCGAATATCATAATTGGTATTCTAACAATTTGTTTCTTAATGCTTCGTCACTAGCATATAAAAACAAACCTTTAATCCCGCGCTTCATTAAAATGTTTACGGAATTTAAAATGATTCTTTCCTTCGCTGCCTCAACATTCTCGATTCCTTCTGTGCCCGAATAGGCTCCTACATCTTTATACGCCTCAGTTTTAATAACCAATTGATCAGATCGTTCATCATAGGAAATAGACGGCCCTAAAATTACACCTACGTAATTCAAATCAAATCCTTGAATAGTATAAATAGAACCTGCTTCATTTACAGTAGAAGCTTTCTCCGCCCAAGTAAATTTACTGTCTGTAATATTCCAGGGAATTTGATATTCTCCCCGATCCTCTGTAATGTAGTACACTCCACCATCTTTTTTATGTAAGTAATCAAATGTGGAGACAACACGACTTAGTCCATATTCATTGTTCTTTGCTTTAATCGCTTCATGCATTTCTTTTAACGTCGCAAATACTTTAAACTCATAGCCTTCATCATAAGGCAATGGTAATAAACGCTTTTGTTTAAATTGATTAATCCACTCAATTACTTCATCGTTTGCCTGCATTCGGAACTGATTCGTTAACTGATAATGTTCTGTATGCGAGCTTTTTTCAATTAAACTATCCAAAGTCAGCTCTTGCCATAGACTTTTTAATTTTAGGACTTGATCACTGTCATAGACGATTACAACAACTTTAGCCAGTTTTAATAACTCTTCTAGCTGATTTTGGGCATGAAAGTTATTGTATGTATCTGGTCGAGTTAATAATAAATGTGCTTCATCTACTAAAATAATATCAACCTTTTTATCTTGCTTATTTAATCGATTGATTAATGGCGTTGGCTTATCAAAATTTTTAGCCTTTAAATGTTTTAACTGAGCTGCGATACCTTTATAGGTTTTATACATTTCTTCATGATTCACAACTAAATAATTTTCGGTTTTGTATAGTGGCGAAGATGCTTCAGTAGTTTGTTCTTGTATCGTATTAAAAATTGAACTCAATACAACACTTTTCCCAACTCCTGCTTCCCCTTTAATTACGAACAAACTTCCATATTCATTATGCTGTAATTGAACTTGATCCTCACAAAACTGTAGAACCTTTTCTTTTAAATCTATTTGATCCAATGTTAACTCTTTGAATGGGGATAATTTGAAAATATCCTTATTTTCAATAACATGCTGTTCGTTTGCTACAATGCCTTTTTCGTATAATTTAATCCATAAGTCTTTAAAAACCCCTTGATCATAAAATGGTTTATTGTAGTAGTTATGTGTAAAGTCATTTGTTGTTTTACTCTTGTTTTGAAGTTTATATTTCTCGTCACCTAAAAAATAATTGATCAGCTTCGTTTCAAGATGAAAGGTAGCCGAACGATTGAATTCTTCATGCTTAATTAAATGCATGTATTCTAAATTTTTTCGTTCTTTATTTTTTATATGGGATCTCATGCGCTTTTTAAAATAAACCGTTTCACCGATATAAGCCTCTTTCGAACCATTTAGAATATAAATAACAGGATAATTTATAAACGATTCATTGTTGCCGATCTGATTTAAACTTTTATCTTGGAATGGCCATGTTACAATCTCTAAATTTTCCAATAATATCACCTACTTTTTAAAGCATAGTCAGTAACTCATTTAATTTTAATTCTTTTACAACACTTCTTACCACATCTCAGGTACTTTCTTCTAGTTTTCCCCACCAATTATAGGTCAATAAAAAACAAAAAGCTTATTAATCGGAACCTTAATGCGAAAGTGGTGTATTAAATCTGGCATATTTAGGATCTTTAATTTTATTTTTAAAGTTCCTTTACTTGAATCCATTCATTAAATATGTCTCGATTTATCCATTTTAGCTATAAAATTGTTAATAATTTGTAAATTATACAATTACCATAGAACTATATTTTACTTTAGTTTAAAATGATACTAAATTACTAAAAACATTTAAAACGGAGGTAGTTCTTATGTCATTTTTGAAAGAATTAGGCGGAGCTTTAGGTGGAGCCTTTGGTTATGTCGTAGGAAAGCCAATCGAATTTATTGGAGAAATGACTGATATTCAAATACTTGAAGATATCGGTACTGGTGTACAAAGTTCTTCTAAATTTGCTGGTGAGACTTTAGGACAAGTAACAGGTGGAGCAGTTAATACTGTGCGTGGAATTGTTACAGATGACTCTTATTTACGCGATGAAGGTCTAAGCGACATGGGACAAGCTGTTGGCAACACAGCAAAAGGTGTCGTTCATACAGTAAAAGGCGTTGTAAATAATGGATCACAAGTAATCGAAGGGGCAATGACTGGTGATACTGATCTCCTTAAAAAAGGCGCTTCTGGCATTGCGACAACAGCTGCGGTAGGTGCTATCGCATTTGGTATTACCGATGCTGTTATTAACGTAGATGGTTCGCCTTCGCTGGATACTGACTCTTCAACGCAAATTACTTCAGTAGAGATTGATCAATCAGCTCAAGTTGAACCCGTAGATGTTGACGGAGAATTACACCAGGTTAACGCTCATTATGTTGAAGGTTATGTACGTGAAGATGGAACAGTGGTAGAAGGCTATTGGAGAGATGGGGATGGAAATACAAGTGTTAATCAGGAAGATGGCTACCTTCGTACAAATCCTGACGATGTAAATTGGAATAATCTAGGTTAATAGAGGGACATTAAAATGTTAACAAAAACTTGGCGATATATTTTTCATGGTCCTAAAAATGTGAAGTTTAATTTCTTTAATCGAATGTGGATTGGATTCAAATTTATCCTTTTGGTTATCTGTGCCATCCTCACATTCACCTTAGTATTAGCCCCGGCAACGATTCCAATTGGAATGATTCTTTTTCGTTCTCTTACCTATAAAGAACATTTTGTTGGGATTAAAAATATATTATTGGGACTGCTATTTATTATACTTGTATGTTCTGTAGGTGGATCGATGTTAGCATATTTCGAATAGTGATTATTAAAACAAAATAACATACAATATGAGACTCAGCTTCAACAAGAAGTTCTTAAAATAAGATTAGAACTTATAGAAGTACTAGCAGATTTATACAATCAAAAGGCAGTGATGTACAAACGACAATGAACATCTATGCACAAACACGTTACAAAGAAAGTAAAAGAAGAATCGATTATTAAGTTCGACAGCTACATTAAATTGTAGTTAGGAGTCTTCGCTTTGACTATGTTGAATTGAAATTCATTGAAACTTTGTGAAATAGCAAAAATGCCAAAACCCTTTATAGTTAAAAGTTTTGGCGTTTGGTTAATTCATGTATGGAGACGGCGGGAGTCGAACCCGCGTCCAGAAACTCCAATACTTAAGCTTCTACGCGTGTAGTTTGCCTA